>Ga0079226_10000141_pt1 | contig 44884 bp, 47 predicted proteins | sample Poulit2014_FD_76345 | JGI IMG/M metagenome (GOLD analysis project Ga0079226, IMG submission 76345) | Agricultural soil microbial communities from Georgia to study Nitrogen management - Poultry litter 2014 | ecosystem: Environmental > Terrestrial > Soil > Agricultural land | place: USA: Georgia...
AGTTTTTATATATTCATTTATTTAAAATTTTATATTCATATAGATTAATAATTTTTACTCTATACTCTCTATTAATTTATTTAAAAGCTTTTTTGATATTTTTTAATTAAATATTTTATTTGTTTTTCAATCTCTTTAATTTATTTAATAAATATATTTTTATTTTTATATTTTAATATAACTATATTACATTTTATTTGTAAATCATTTAAATAACTTGCTTATTGGGTGAGAGGGTTATGTTTATTTATAATAACGATATATCTATTTTTTTCAATAAAATCTTTAAATTTAGACATTTCTTTCCTTATTCTTTAATTTATTATATCTTTCTTTTGTCATTCCATAATGATATACATCTCTATATTTTCCTTTTATCAACAGTTCATCTTCTATTACGCCTTCTAAAATCATACCTGCATTTTTCATAACTTTTCCAGATGCTTCATTGCCTTTATAATATGTTGCTTCTACTTTATTTACGCCTAATTTTTCAAAAGATAAGTCTATTAATAACTTTAAAGCTTCTGTCATATATCCTCTATTCCAATAATTTCTATTTAAGACATATCCAAAGGAAACCTTGTGATTTAAATCATCTAAGCGCATTTCTATACATCCTATGCACTTATTTTCCTCTTTTAATTCGATTGCAAACACACCTAAATTATTATAGATATTGTTTATTATATAGATTACATCCTCTAGTTTATCTGCTTTATCCCATGTTAGATATTTTACTGTTTCTTCATCCTTTGCATATTCGTATACATCTTCTATATCTTTAATATGAAATCTTCTTAATTTTAAATTCTTACTTTCCATAACATCTGCACTCTTTAAAATATCTACACAATTTATCAACTTAAACACCCCTTATTTGATTAGTTTATACAATTATAATACTAATGGTTAAATAAGACAATTTTTGCTTAAAAAGCATAAAAAAAGGCATCTGGGAGGTTTCCCAAAATGCCTTTATATTTTTATTATTCAGCTAATGCTTGTGCTGCAGTTATTATAGATAATTTATATACATCTTCTTCACTACAACCTCTTGATAAGTCTGATATTGGTTTGTTAAGACCTTGAAGTATTGGACCTAATGCTTCGTATCCACCTAGTCTTTGTGCTATTTTATATCCTATATTTCCTGCTTGTAAATCAGGGAAGATAAATACATTAGCTTTTCCTGCTACATCTGAACCTGGAGCTTTTTTAGCGCCAACAGAAGGTACAAATGCTGCGTCAAATTGTAATTCACCATCTAATGCTAAGTCTGGAGCTAATTCTTTAGCAATTTTTGTAGCTTCAATAGTTCTCTCTGCTAGTTCATGTTTAGCTGAACCTTTAGTTGAGAAGCTTAACATAGCTACTTTTGGATCTATGCCGAAAAGTTTTGCAGTTTTTGCAGATTCTACAGCTACTTCAGCTAATTGTTGTGGTTCTAGTGTTATATTTATTGCAATATCTGAGAATAGTAATCTTGAACCGTCTTTTCCTAACATAACCATTGCGCCTGAAGTACGACTTACACCTGGTTTTGTTTTAACGATTTGTAGTGCTGGTCTTACAGTATCACCTGTTGAGTTTACTGCACCACTTACCATACCGTCTGCTTTACCTACATAAGTCATCATAGTTCCGTAGTAATTTGGTACTTTAATTTGTTCTAAAGCTTGTTCTTTAGTTGCTTTTCCTTTTCTTCTTTCAACGAAAGCATCTACTAATTCTTCAAAATCTTCAGCTTTTTCTGGTTGAATAACTTCTATATCTGATATATCAAAATTATTTTCTTTAGCTACTTTTTCTATTTCTTCTATATTACCAAGTAATATTGGAGTTATTAATCCGTCTTTTTTAAGACGTATTGCAGCTCCCATTATTCTAACATCTTCTCCTTCTGGGAAGACAATTTTCATATTTTTTCCTTTTACTTTTGCTTTTAATTCATCAATAATATTCAAGAATAACACTCCTCATTAATTTAATTATTTAATTATTTGATATTTACAATAGTATTTTAACACAATAGTATATTATTATTCACCTAAAAGTGCTTTATCTAGTGCAATTTTTTCCTCTTGAGATAGTTCTACATCTGCTTTTCCAGCTCTTATCTTTTTTGAAAATGATGTCGACTGATCTCTTCCATAGATGCTAGTTATCATTATTCCATCATTTAAATTATCTAATAAAACCAATGTATAGGATAATTCATTAGTTAAATCAGGAAACGCATTATACTTGTAAAATCCTACCTTTTGTAAGGATAATTGCACTCTACTATGTATTATGTTTTGATTATCTATTAGTTCTTTTATAACTTTCTCATGCCTATCTATATCTTCGCCATGATCTAGTAAGAGCTCTTCTAAACTCAATTCTCCTCTTCCCTTAAGAATATTATCATATCTTTTTCTAATTCTATTTATTTTTCTATTCATCTTAAATATATTAGAAAATGCCACTATCACTAGGATTATCAGTATTATTAATAAAAGTAAATTGGCTGTCTGTAAAAAGGTTTTAAACCCTTCCCATACTGACATATTTAAGCCTCCCTCGCATATGATTTTAGAATTTCTATGGTTTCTTTTATCTCTTCTAAAGTATTGAAATAGGAGAAACTAAATCTAACTGCTCCCTTCTTATCAGTACCCAATAATCTATGAGCTAAAGGTGCACAATGAAATCCTGCTCTGGTACATATATCATGGTCATAACTCAATTTAAAAGCTAATTCTGATGAGTCTATACCATCTATATTTAAACTTACAACTGGCCCTTGTCTATCGTCTAATGAGCCGTATAATTTTATATTATCTATATCTTTTAAGCCTTTTATAAATTCATCTTTCAAAATATCTTCATGATTTTGTATATTTTTTAAACCAATATTATTTATATACTCAACTCCAGCTGCCATACTCTCAACACCTGCAGCATTTAATGTACCACTTTCAAATTTATCTGGTGATACTTCTGGCTGTTCTAGTTCAAGAGAAAATGAACCTGTACCTCCACGTCTAAAAGGCTCTATTTCTATACCATCTTTAAAATAAAGACCTCCCGTTCCAGTAAGCCCTAATATTCCTTTATGGCCTGGAAAACAAAGTATATCTATTGGCATATTATCCATATCTATATCTACATAACCTAGACCTTGAGCTGCATCTACTATGTAAATTATATCTTTTTGTTTTAATATTTTGCCTACTTTTACTATGTCTACCGTAGTTCCTATAAGATTACTCATAGCTGTTGTTACACAAAATTTTGTATCTTCTGTTATAGCTTTTCCAATATCTTCTGGATTGACTATTCCATATTTATCAGCATCTACTATTGTAAGGCTAATTTTCCCTATTTGTTCAAGATATTTTAAAGGTCTAAGAACTGAATTATGTTCAAGAACTGTAGTTATGACATGACATTTTTCTTTACGCTGATAGAATTTCTCCGCTAATCCATATATCGCTGTATTTAAACTATCTGTACAGCTTGAAGTGAAAACTAAATTCATAGGGTTATTACCACCTATAAAATCTGTCAATTTTTCTCTAGCATCAAATATTCTTCTATCTAGTTCTAATGCTAATCTATGTCCTGATCTTCCAGGATTTACACCATAATTAATAATAGTATCATTTACAGCTTCTACTACTTCCTTTGGTTTAGGAAATGATGTAGCAGCATTATCAAAATATATCATCTCAATCTCCTTTTTAAATATTAATAATTAAGCCTTTTATAACATATTCCCATTAATTCTTCCCTTAAGGTATTTATATTATTTTTACACTCTTCTACTTCACATTTAAGTTCTTCAACTAAATCTTCATCTTTAATATATTTTATATTTATAATTACATTTAATAGAGCTGACTCTCCAGAACTCGCCAATAAAAGTGTACCTATGCCTTGATCTGTTATAGCGTTAATATTTCCATATTCTGCTATATTTTTTTGAAGTTTTAAAGCTTCTATACATAATTTACTTATCTTTAAAGGAACGCTAGAAGCATATTTATATCCTTCTAAGATAGCTTTATCTCTATATAGCTTCTCATCATCATTGGATTTTGGAAGTTTCCAAGCTTCCAATACTTTATCAAAAGATTTAGTATCTTCTACATATAAATTGTAAAACTCGTAAGTCAACTCATCCAATTTATGATAGTCATTATCTATCATCTCTTTTATATTATCATCTAAATTTAAATATGTCTTTTTATCTAAAGATAAATTCCTAACCATCATAGTCAGTGCAGCCCCAAGAGATGCTACATAAGCCGATATAGAACCTCCTCCAGGCAAATCACTGCCCTTTGTCTTTTCAATCAACTCTTTAATATTATAATCCATCTAACTACCTCTCTATAATATCTATAATTCTCTCTAAATCTTCATAACTTATAAAGTCTATTTCTAAGTAGTTTCTCTTTTTACCTTCAACGATATTTACTTTAGTGCCTAGATGACTTATAAGTCTATTTTCCATATCTTTTTTATAAATACTCTCTGTTTCATTTTTCTTAGATTTTTTACTACTTTTTTTAGTTTTAGCTGTATCGTTTGAATTTCTTACTGCATCTTCTACATCTCTTATATTTAAAGTTTTAGCTTTAAATTGTTCTAAATATTTTAGTCTCTCTTCTTTATTTTTTACAGAAAGTAAAGTTCTACCTTGAGAAGGAGTTATAAGTTTATCTCTTAAAGCATCCTTAATCTCTGGGTCTAAACCTAGAAGCCTGATAGCATTTGCTATATAAGATCTACTTTTACCCAATCTCTCACTTACCTCTTTTTGAGTATAGGAATAGTCCTCCATAAGCTGAGCATATCCTAAAGCCTCTTCTATAGGATCTAAGTCCTCCCTTTGGATATTTTCAATCAATGCGACCTCTTTTATAGACTGGTCATCCATTTCCATTACCCTTACAGGAATCTCTTCTAATTCCGCCAATTTAGCAGCTCTAAATCGTCTTTCACCTGCAATTATTTGGTAATTATCACTAATTTTTCTAACAACTATCGGCTGGATAATTCCATACTCTATGATAGATTCCTTTAATTCGTTTAAACTATCCTCGTCAAATTTTTTACGAGGTTGATCTTCTCTTGCTTCTATCCTATCAATAGGCAGTTTTAATATACCTTCTTCAGCTAATTTAGAAGGTTCATTTACTTCCTTGTCTTCCAAAGAATATTCAGGAATCATCTGAGGAATTAAAGCACCTAAACCTCTTCCAAGACTTTGTTTTTTAGTCATTAAATCATCACACCTATCTTAATATTATATGTTTTTAGCCTCTTCATCTTCCTTGATAATCTCTTCTTCAGTAGATTTTGTATTTAAATCTATTTCTTTTACATCTACTAATTCTTCACCTTCTAAAAGAGTGTCCACTTCTATTATATCGGAATTTTCTTCTTTTATTTCTTCTGTAATCTCTTCCTCAATTTCTAAGTTTTCCTCTATCTCTTTTTCTGATTCTACTTTATTAGATTGTTCCTTAGAATCTTCATCTTTTAAATCTATATTTTTTTTATCGGCTTCAGAGTTATCTTCAGGCTTTTCAGTTGTTTTTTTAACTTTATTTTTTTCGATAATTTCTAGACTTAATCTCTTATAGGCAATAGCACCCTTAGATTCATCATCGTATTTAAGTATACTTGTACCATGACTAGGAGCTTCAGCTAATTTTATATTTCTAGGTATCACTGATTTAAAGACTTGATTTTTAAAGTATTTCTTTACTTCTTCTACAACTTCTAAAGACAGATTATTTCTTCCGTCAAACATACACATCAATATACCTTCAACTTCTAATTTAGGATTTAAAGCCATCTTAACTAAATCTATAGTAGATATTAATTGGCTAACACCTTCTAAAGCATAATACTCACATTGTATCGGTATAAGTACCGTATCAGAAGCTGTAAGAGCATTTATACTTAATACTCCTAATGATGGAGGACAATCTATTAAGATATAATCATAACCATCTACTTCCCTTAAAGATTTTTTCAATATACTTTCTCTATTTTCAATATTTACCATTTCAACTTCTGCTCCCGACAAGGATACATTTGATGGCACAATATCTACATTGTTTTCTTCTGTATTAAGAATTAAACTCTTTATATCTTCGTTACCTATAACAAGATCATAAACTGTATTTTCTAATGATGTTTTGTCTAGGCCTACTCCTGATGTACTATTCCCCTGTGGATCAATATCTACAATTAATACTTTTTTATCTTGTAGACCCAATGTCGCTGCTAGATTAACAACAGTAGTAGTTTTTCCTACACCACCTTTTTGATTAAAAACGCTTATTATTTTCAAAATACTCCCTCCTCCTAAAACATTATAACACAGAGTACTTGTTTCACGTGAAACAAATAATTAACCCTCTCTTATTTATGCATATTTATGCTTATATATACACTATGTTTTTTACTTTCTACTATCTAATATAGCGAATCTAATATTTTCTATGGCATATCTTGTAGCTTTTCTTCTTACAGTATTTCTATCACCTTTTATATTATATTCTTTTATATAGTTTTTACCTTTATATCCTATACCGACATAAACTAATCCTGCTTTTTCATCATCTGGACCAGCGTAACCAGTAGTTGCTACTGCTAGGTTACAATTATAGGTTTTTAATAATCCTTCAACCATTTCTTTACACACTTCTTCGCTGACAACTGTGTATTTTTCAATAGTTTTCTCCGATACTCCCAAATATTTCACCTTAGCTTCATCTGAATATACGACTAAAGATTCTTTAATAAATTCACTCATACCTGGAATATCTATCAATCTAGACACTATCATTCCACCTGTAATAGACTCTGCAGTCATCAAAGTTATATCTTCTTTCTCCAATAAATCCTTTACAACTTCTTCTATACTTTGACCATTTTCAGCATATATTAAATCGCCTAATATAGAATACAATTCTTCTTTAACCGGTTTAATTATCTTTTTCGCCTCTATTTCTGATGATGCTTTTGCAGTAATTCGTATAAATACTCCATCATCATTAAAGTAAGGAGCTATGGTAGGATTTGTATATTTATCGAATAATTCTGAAATCATATCAAATACTTTAGACTCTCCAAGTCTTGCTATATGAACTGTTTCAGAGTAGATAACCGAATCAGAATACTTCTTTAGTATAGGTTCTAGTTCATTTTCAAACATAGTTTTCATCTCTTTAGGAGGTCCAGGAAGAACTGCAATCTTTTCATTTTGCTTTCCTATTAATAATGCTCCTGGAGCAGTACCTTTTATATTTTTTAAAACTATTGAATTCTTAGGAAACATTACTTGTTTCATATTTAAATCTAAATATTCTTCTCTTCCCTTAAAATGTTCCTTTACTGTTTCAAGACTAAGTTTGTGAATTTCAACTTCATCTTCTAGTTCTAAGGCTTTAATAGCCGTTTCCTTAGTTAAATCATCTTTTGTAGGTCCTAATCCCCCTGTAGTTATAATTAAATCGTATTTATCCTTATAATATCTTAACTCTTTTAGTAATCTTTCCGTATTATCTCCTACAGTTACCTTTTTATATAGATTAAAACCTAAATTTCTTATTTTTTTAGATAAATAATAACTATTAGTATCTAATGTATCTCCTAAAAGCAATTCTGTACCAACTGTCAGTATCAATACATCCATTTATATCCCTCCTATTTAATCTCTTTTAATCATTCTATAATAAAATATATCATTTGTCATATTTTTATAATGTTTCACATGAAACATTACACAAAAAAAGAGAGCTATTATTAGCTCTCTGTGTTTCACATGAAACATTTTCTTAAAGTGGTTTTTTTCTAGGTTTTCCTCCACCTCTTGGATATTTCTTATCTGTTTTTTTAACTTTTTTAATTATTATTATAGATCTATGGTTATCTGTATCAGATAATTCATATTCAATTACATCTACTAACTCTCCACCTAATTTTTTTATAGCATTCTTTGCTTCCTCGACTTCTTCTTGAGGTTGTGGCCCCTTCATAGATATAAAGTATCCTCCTACAGATACAAAAGGTAATGTGTATTCTACTAATGTATTCAGTCTTGCAACTGCTCTAGATACTGCGTAATCGTATTTTTCTCTATATTCTTTAGTTCTACTCATTTCCTCAGCTCTGCCGTGGATTGCTTCTATATTAGTTAATTTATCTCTATCTATAACTTCATTTAAAAACTTAATTCTTTTATTTAAACTGTCCATTAAAGTTACATTTAAATCTTTTTTTGCAATTTTTAATGGAAGTCCGGGAAATCCTGCACCTGTTCCTACATCTATTACATTTTTTCCGTCTTCAAAATCAAAGTATTTCATTATTAAGAGAGAATCAAGGAAATGTTTATAATAAACATCTTCATCTTCTATGATATTAGTTAAATCCATGAATTCATTCCACTCTTGAAGAGTATCTTTATATATTTCCAGTTCTTTTAAGATATCTTCAGATAAATCGAACCCCTCTTCTTTTAAAATACTATCTAATCTATTTGTCATTATTTCTTCTCCTAGCTTCTAAATATATTAAAAGTACATTTATATCAGCTGGACTAACTCCACTTATCCTGCTGGCTTGACCCACTGACTCTGGTCTTATATCGTTTAATTTTTGTATAGCCTCATTTGATAAACCTTTAACTACTTTAAAATCTTCTATGAAATCTATTTTTCTATTTTCCAACTTTTTAAATTGTTCTATTTGTCTTTGTTGTTTCTTTATATAGCCTTCATATTTTATTTCAGTATTTACTAGCATCTTTATTTCTTTTGATAGTTCTGGTCTTTCACTATCAAAAACTATTACCTTATCATAATCTAACTCTGGTCTTTTAATTAAATCGTATAGTGTTGTTGCTGTCTTTAATTCAGTACTTCCTAGGCTATCTAGTAATTCATTTACCTCTTTTACTGGCGTAAGCACTATATCTTTTAGACGGTTTAGCTCTCTATTTAGAGTATCTCTTTTGTTTTTCATTCTTTCAAGTCTTTCTTCTGATACAAGCCCTACCTCATATCCTTTTTCAGTAAGTCTTAAATCTGCATTATCTTGTCTTAATGTAAGTCTATATTCTACTCTTGAAGTCATCATTCTATACGGTTCATTAGTGCCTTTTGTAACTAAGTCATCTATTAATATTCCTATATAAGCATCTGATCTATCTAAGATAAAAGGTTCTTCGCCTTTTATTTTCTTATAAGCATTTATACCTGCCATAAGACCTTGACTGGCTGCTTCTTCATATCCTGAAGAGCCGTTTATTTGACCTGCAAAGAAAAGACCGTCTATATCTTTATGTTCTAAAGATCTTTTTAATATTGTAGGGTCTATACAGTCGTACTCTATACCATAAGCTGGTCTCATAAATTTAACATTTTCCATGCCTTCTATAGTTTTATAAAACTCTTTTTGTACTTCAAGAGGTAGTGTAGAACTAGCTCCTTGAACATACATCTCTTTAGTATCTAGTCCTTCTGGCTCTATAAATATTTGATGTCTATCATGTTCAGCGAATCTAACAACCTTATCTTCTAAAGATGGACAATATCTCGGTCCTGTACCTCTTTTTTTATCGCCTGAATACATAGGTGAACGATGTAAATTTGCATTTATAATTTCTTTAGTCTCTAAAGTTGTATATGTTAAATAACAATCTTCTTGCTTTACATCAAATTCTTTGCCAATATTCATAAAAGAGAAAGGTATAAACTCTTCATCACCCTTTTGAGCTATCATATTTTCCAAGTCTAAACTATCTCTATGAACTCTCGCAGGAGTACCAGTTTTAAATCTTCTCAAATCTACGCCTAAACTTTTTAGAGAATCTGAAAGTCCTGTAGCTGCTTTTAAGCCATGAGGTCCTGATTCATACTCTAACTCTCCTATCATGATAAGACCCTTTAAATAAGTCCCTGTAGCTACTATTACAGCCTTTGTATCGTAAACTGCACCTGTATGAGTTTCTACGCTAACTACTTTTCCATCTTTGTCTGTATTTATAGCTACTACTTCGCCTTCAACCAAATCTAAATTTTCTTGATTTTCAATAACCTTTTTCATCTCTGTATGGTATTTTTTCTTATCTGCTTGAACTCTAAGAGAGTGTACAGCTGGACCTTTTGCAGTATTTAACATTCGAGATTGGATGAAAGTTTTATCTATATTTAAAGCCATCTCGCCACCTAAAGCGTCAATCTCTCTTACTAAATGACCTTTCCCAGTACCTCCTATATTTGGATTACAAGGTAAGTCAGCTATAGAGTCTAAACTCATAGTCATTATTACCGTCTTTAGTCCTAATCTACTTGTTGCAAGAGCTGCCTCGCATCCTGCGTGTCCTGCACCTATGACAAGTACATCTACTGGTTCTTCTTTAAATTTAACTATATCCATATATCTCTCCTCTATTTACCTACACAAAAATCTTGGAAAATTTTATTTAAAATATCGTCTTCTACAGTATCACCTGTTATCTGTCCTAATATATCCCAAGTTTCTCTAATATCTACTTCTATACAATCTATTGGAATGTCCATTTTTAAGTCTTCTACTGCACTACTTAAAGATTTTATAGCTTTTTCTATTAAATCTCTATGTCTTACATTAGTAACTAAAGTTTCATTAGATGAGATTATATCCCCTTTAAAGAACATCTCCATAATATATTTTTCTAAATCCTCTATCCCATTATCTTTTTTTACTGACATTTTTATAATAGGATATTTTTTCTCGTATTTTTCTATATCTATATCTTCTTTTAATATATCTATTTTATTAAATACAACAATAGCATTTTTATTTTCTATTAAGTTAAATATCTTTCTATCTTCTTCATCAAAGTCCCTTGATACATCAAACATTGCGATAATCAAATCTGCTTTATCTATAAATTCTAAAGATTTATCTACACCCAGCTTTTCAACTATATCCTCTGTATCCCTAATACCTGCTGTATCGCTAATTTTTAAAGCTATACCATCTAAATCTATATACTCCTCTACAACATCTCTTGTAGTGCCTGGTATATCGGTTACAATAGCTTTTTTCTCTTTAATTAAGGCATTTAATAGTGATGATTTACCGACATTTGGTTTTCCTATTATCGCCGTCTCTATTCCATCTCTTATTATCTTACCTTTATTTGATGAATTATATAATTTTTTTAACCCTTCAAGAACCTCTTCCGATTCTTTAATTACTGGGCTTATATCTGGCTCTTCAAGAAAATCTTCTGTAAAATTAATAGAATATTCAAGTCTTGCCAATATATTTAACATTTTATCTCTATAATTTCCTATTTTATTTTTTAAAGAACCTTCTAATTGATTTAAACTGGCATCATATGCCTTATCTGTTTTAGCTTTAATCATATCTATTACGGCTTCTGCTTGGCTTAAATCAAGTCTACCGTTTAAAAATGCACGTTTAGTAAATTCTCCTCTATCTGCTACTTCTGCACCATTTTTTAATAATGTGTCTAATACTTTTTTTACAGAAATTACTCCCCCATGGGTATAGATTTCAACTATATCCTCTCTAGTATAAGTATGAGGGCCTTTCATAAAGCATATTAAAACTTCATCTATAAGTTTTTCACCATCATAAATATGACCATACTTCATCTTTCTATTATCTTTTATAGTTACCTCTTTAGAGTTTATCCCTCGAAAGATTTTATTCCCTATTTCAAAGCTATCTTTTCCACTCATTCTAACTATGCCTATCCCTGCTTCACCTGTTGCAGTAGATATAGCTGCTATAGTATGATCCATTAAGTTGTCCTCCTCTTTAAAAGTCTAACGCTCTATTTAAATTATAACATATAACATTGTAATACTATCGGCTAATTAATCAAGTAAATATTAATATTTTTTAAATTTTCAATTATAATTAAATATAGAGATTTAAAAAACATAAATAGTACAAAATTAAACTATATTCTTAATATATGAATAGGAGTGGTATCTTATGTCTAATATAGAAAAATATAATAATGAATTAAAGAATATAATATTAGAAAATAATATCGATATAAATAAAATACAAATAGCCAATGTAATTGGTAATTTTCAAGAACTTATGCATCTATATAATGCAGCAACTAAAGAAATTATGACAAAATTTGAAATACTCGATAATGAATTTAAAGTTAAATACGATCATAACCCAATTCATCATATGGAACATAGAATAAAAAGTCCAGAGAGTATATTTGAAAAGATGAGACGAAAAAAAATACCTATGAATATTGAATCTCTTAGAAAAAATATTACAGATATTGCTGGGATAAGAGTGATATGTAATTATATAGATGATATATACATATTATCCACATTATTACTTAATCAAGACGATGTAGTTTTGATTGAAAAAAAAGACTATAACGCAAATCCTAAGAAAAACGGATATAGATCTCTTCATCTAATAGTTCAAATTCCTGTATTTTTAACAGAAACTGTCGAATATGTACCTGTGGAAATACAGATAAGAACTATAGCTATGGATTTATGGGCTAGTCTTGAACATGAACTATATTATAAATCAAATATAAAAGACAATATCGATATATACGATGAACTATACGAATGCTCTCAAGCTTTAAAAGAAATAGACACTAGAATGCAAAATCTATATAAAAAAACAATGGCAGATTATGACGGCGATTATCTAAAACATAAACATAGTAGTCGGCAAAGACAAAGCCAATGACTGAATTTATTATCAATATTATAAAAATTTATATAATAAAAGACCTAGAAAATCTAGGTCTTTTTTTTATTTATTTATATATCTAATGACAACTCGTCTATAAGGTTCTTCCCCTTCACTGACAGTTTTAATACCGTCTTCATCCTGTAAAGCTGAGTGAATTAATCTTCTCTCATAAGGATTCATCGGCTCAAGTTTAATATCTTTTTTAAACTTTTTAGCCTTTTTAGCCATTCTCTTAGCTAATGTTTTTAATGATTGGGCTCTCTTCTTTCTGTAATTATTGATATCAAGACTAATTCTTATATACTCTTTTGAGTGCATATTAGTAACTAAGTTTACTAAATACTGAATAGCATCTAAAGTATCCCCTCTTTTACCAATAATAATACCAGTCTCTTTTTTATCAACAGGAAAGATTTCAAATTTTAAGAATCTATCTTCCTCCGTCATTTTTACATCACATTCGATATTCATTTTATCTAAAAGTTCTTGTAAAAATTCTTTGGCTATATTAGCGTAGTCATCGTCTTCTTTAACTTCAATTTTTGAATTTTCTTCTATAACTTTAGAAGTTTCTTCTTTGATATCTATTTTCTCAGCTTTAGTTTTATCTTCAGCTTCTCTTTTAATATCATTTTGAACTTTTTCTCTATCGCTATAAAGAATATCTTGGACAAATTCTGTTTCCTCAGAAATCACATTATCTTTTACGGAAACTTTTACTACAGCATCTTTAGCACCAATGAAACCAAATAAACCTGATTTTGGTTTTTCTAAAACTTCGATATCTACATCTTCTCTAGAAACCTGAAGCTCATTTATTGCTAATCTGACTGCATCATCTATAGTTTTAGCCATCTTAACAGTTGATTTCATTATTTGGCCCCTTTCTTTGCCTTTTTAGTATTAGTTTTATTAATTTTTTTATTAGCTTTTTCGTCCTTATCAAATGCCTTGATAATTAAACGAATAACTATTTCAATAATATTACCAATAGCCCAGTATAAAGCAAGACCTGCTGATAATGTAGTTGAAGTCCATGCGATAAATAATGGCATAACATACTTCATTGAAGCATTCATTGATTGTGCCATTTCTCCTCCTGCACCCTCTGTTTGAGGTGGTTGCATAATATTGAATAAGAAAAATTGTGAAATACCGTTTATAAGTGGTAGTCCCCAAAGTACTTTATCTGGAAGAGTTAAATCTTTTATCCAAAGGAAGTTTTTATTAATACTTCCTATCATTTCTGCGTTATCGAACATGTATTTTGCTGGTTCCCTCATTACTCTAAATAATGCAAAAACAACTATCATTTGAATAATCATAGGTAGACAGCTTGAAAGTGGATTAAAACCATGTTCTTTTTGTAACTCAGCCATTTTTCTTTGCTGAGTTTGTGGGTCATTTTTATATGTTTCCTGTATCTTTTTCATCTCTGGTGCCATTTTTGCATTTACTTTTTGCATCTTTATATTAGAAAAAGTTACAGGCAAAGTTGCTAATTTATAAATTACTGTAAGTACAATAATTGATATCGCAAAATATGAAATATTCTTAGGTTCACTAAACATTTGTTGAATATTTTCATATATAAATCTAAGTATAGCACCGATTACATTACTGATTGCTTGCAATTCTACAACTCCTACTATTTTATTTTAAAGGATCATATCCACCTTTACTAAACGGATTGCATCTAAGAATTCTCCAAACAGTCAAATATGTACCCTTAAAAAACCCATATTTTTCATATGCTTCTAGAGCATATTGCGAACAGGTAGGCATATATTTACACTTAGAACTCCCCAGTAAAGGAGATATATATCTTCTATAAAACTCTATCAAAAAAATAGCTACATGTTTCATAACTACACCCTCTTAAAAGCAAGTTTTATAATGTGTCTCATAGAGTTTTCCAATTGTTGATAAGTCATTTCCTTAGTGTTTTTTTTAGGTATTATTACAATGTCGTATCCTTGACCTAATTTATCAAAATTAATTCTTACTATTTCTCTTAGCTGTCTTTTGATTCTATTTCTTTCAACAGCATTTCCGTATTTCCTTGTAACAGAGAATCCAACACGAGTTCCTGGTAAATTATTTTTTCTCACAATCATGTTAAAATTGCGATTCCAGTAGTTTTTGCCTCTTTTATATACTACTTTAAAATCTCTGTTTTCTCTAAGTCTATTATCTTTTTTCATAATTCAAAAAGGTCACAAATACCTTGTGACCTAAGCTGATAATCTTTTTCTACCTTTTCTTCTTCTACTTCTTAAAACACTTCTACCTGATCTAGTAGACATTCTTTTTCTGAAGCCGTGATCTTTGCTTCTTCTTCTTCTACTTTGTTGATAAGTTCTTTTCATTTTTTAAAGTACACCTCCTAGGCTCCTAAAATTAGGCTTTGATACATTTTAAAAAATACTATCTAAAACACTACCTTTGATTATAATTTCCAATATTGAAATTGTCAAGGTTTAAAGCGAAAAAAACTCTAAAAATCAACATACTTATATTGTGGATAACATTTGAATAGAATTAGCCTATTTGATATAATAAATAAAGTAAGAAATCGACTATATGAGTTTTTTCCAAATCTTATTCACAATTTGTGGATAACTTGTGGATAACTTTTTTTGTATCTGAAAAAATTGTGGTTAACATTTGAAATTTAGAGATTTTCTTTATCCACAATATTTTTTTTACCCTAAAATGTGGATAAGCTCATTTTTATGTTGATAACTTTTATGTTATGTCCAGAATCAGCAGTTATAGGTAATTTTATCTATGTGGATAACTCTCTGGATTGTGTATAACATTGTTGACAAATATATAGATTTGGAGGATATGTAATGGATCTTGATATTATTTGGAAAGAATTAGCAGAATCTACGAAAGCGCTAATGTCTAATCTTACTTATAATACATGGATAGCTAATTTAAAGCCAATCCGTATAAACGAAGAAGAGCTTTTAGTTTCCGCACCAAATAGCTATTCGAAAAAAATGATCGAGACCAAATACCTTGATGATTTAGAGACTTATCTAAATATAATCATAGAAGGTTACCTCGGCGAAGAACCTGAAAAAAGGTATAAAATCAGGATAATTGAACCTGGAGAAGACGAATATGAAGCTAAAGTAAGCGTGGAACCAAAAAGCGGACAACAATATTTCTCCTATGACGATGGAGAAACTGAAGAAGATAGAAAGAAGAATATAGAGCGAATAAAAGCTGAGCAAATGCTTAATCCTAAGTATACTTTTGATACTTTTGTCAAAGGTAAATCAAATGATTTAGCCCTTGCCGCAGCTGCAGCTGTTGCTAAAAATCCAGCAAAAGCTTATAATCCTCTATTTATTTACGGAGGCCCGGGCCTAGGAAAAACTCACTTAATGCAAGCTTGTGCTCATGCAATTATTGATAATAATCCAGATGCAAGGGTAGTCTACTTAAGTAGCGAAAAATTTACAAACGAACTAATTTCATCAATAGGTGCAAAAAGCACTAAGAAAAGTAGAGAATTTAGAAATAAATATCGAAATATAGACGTCTTATTAATAGACGATATTCAATTCATAGCGGGAAAAACAGGTACTCAGCTTGAGTTTTTCCATACTTTTAATGATCTTTATTCCCAAAACAAACAAATTGTAATTTCTTCAGATAGACCACCAAAAGAAATCGAAACTCTAGAAGAAAGACTTGTATCTAGGTTTGAATGGGGTCTAATAGCTGATATACAAATGCCAGATTATGAAACTAGAATAGCAATATTAAAAGCTAAACTTAAACAAGAAAACGAAACTTTACCTATGGAAATTCTTGAATATATTGCTATGAATGTAAAATCAAACATCAGAGAACTAGAAGGTGCTCTTATGACTATAATCGCCTATTCATCATTAATGGATGAACCAATTATGACTCTTGATGGTGCAAAAAAGGCATTAGAAAATGTAATTACAGAAAACCAAAAAAGACCTATAACCCTTGATTTAATCAAGGAAATTATAGCTGAAAATTACGGAATTACACTGGACGATTTATCCAGTAAAAATAGATCTAAAAAAATTGCCTACCCTAGACAAATTGCAATGTATCTATGTAGACAAATGACGGATTTATCATTAATAAAAATAGCAGACGCCTTTAACAGAGACCATAGCACAGTAATGCACGGTGTCGATAAGATAACTAACGATATGGATGAAAACCCAGCTTTTGCTGAAGAAATTTCTGAGTTAGTAAAGGTTATAAAAAACGAGTAATCCACAAAATTCTGTATATAAGTATGTGGATGAAATGTTGATAAGTCATAATTTTGGTAGTGAAAGATCTCAATTGTTGATAGTGTTGATAAGTCGTATACTTATGAAGATTGTATTCACAAGATTATCCATAGAGATAAATGTGATAATTTAGCCTTTTATTAACTTATCCACAGTATACACACATACTACTATATCTACTACTAATATTATTCTTATTATTTTTATTATGAAAAAATTTAAAAATGTTGAAATAAAAGTTAAAACTGTTTAATATATTAAACTTTTAAACAGAAAGGAGGAGCCAATTTATTGGCGTAAACAAATTGAAAATAGAAATTACTCAAAAAGAATTACAAAAACATATAAATATTGCTCAAAAAGCAATTTCATCAAGAACAGCAATTCAAATATTAGAGGGTATTTTATTTGTCGCAAAAGATAATTACTTAAAATTAACTTCGACAGATTTAGAATTAAGTGTAGAAACTAAAGTACCTTGTATAGTTGAACAAGAGGGAAGTATCGTAATAAATTCTTCTATGATAGGAAATATTGTTAGAAAACTCCCAGATGCTCCAGTTACTATAAATACAGTAGGTGAAAGTATTCAAATAAAATGCTTACAATCAGAGTTTAATTTAATAGGTCAAGACCCTGTAGATTATCCTCATTTACCTGATAAAAACGAAGAAACAAAACTTACTTTAAAAGAAGAAGTTTTAAAAGATGCTATAAAACAAACAGTTTTTGCAGCATCAATCGATGAAACAAGACCAGCACTTACAGGTGTTTTATTTAAAGCAGCAGAAAAAAGTATGGACTTTGTAGCACTTGATGGATTTAGAATATCTTTAAGAAATATAAATTTAGATAAAGAATATAACGAAATAAAAGAGATAATTCCAGCTAGAGCTTTAAATGAATTACAAAAAATTCTAGATGGATCTGAAGATATCAATATTTCTTTTGTACCAGGACATGTTATATTTGAAGTTCGTGATACATTAGTTTATTCAAGACTATTAGAAGGTAAATTTATAAATTATAGTGATATAATATCTTTTGACTACGAAACTAAGGTAGTTGTAGATAAAAAATTATTACAATCATCTTTAGAGAGAGCTTCACTTTTAGCAAGTGTTGAAAAAGCAAACTTAGTAAAATTAAATGTAACAGATGGAAATATCCATATTAGTTCAAATTCTGAAATAGGTTCAGTAAATGAAAATGTAATATGTGATAAAACTGGTGAAGATTTAGAAATAGCATTTAATGCTAGATATATATTAGATGGTTTAAAAATTATAGATTCTGAAAAATGTGAATTATTATTCACTGGATCTTTAAACCCTTGTATCATCAGACCAATTGACGATGATATAAATTACACATATTTAGTATTACCTGTAAGATTAGCAAGGAATTAAGGTGATCAAAAAATGACTAATGAAATCAAAATTGATACAGAGTTTATCAAACTAGAACAATTATTAAAATTAGCAAGCATAGTTGATTCTGGCGGAATTGCAAAAATGATAATTCAAGATGAACTTATAAAGGTTAATGGAGAAATTGAAACGAGAAGAGGTAGAAAACTTTATCCAGGTGATATAGTTGAATACCAAGGAGAAATATTTTTTATAAAATAGGAGATGGATTTATTTGATAATTAAAAACACCTATCTTTTAAATTTCCGTAATTTTGAAAAATTAAATATTAGTTTCTCTGATAATATAAATATTATTTTAGGAGATAATGCTCAAGGAAAGACGAATATCCTAGAAGCTGTATATTTTTCAGCTAAAGCTAAAAGTTTTAAACAAATAAGAGACAAAGATATGATAAAATTTGATAAAGACGTTTCCTATATAAGAACAGATATAGATACAGACGGGATTTATGAAAAGATAGAAGCAAAATTATCAAAAAATAGCAAAAAAACCATCCGAATAAATGAGGAAATAGTCGAAACTATTAGAGAACTTAGAACATTTTTTGATATAGTAGTATTTACTCCAGAGGATATGAAAATAATAAAAGAATCTAAATCTTATAGGAGAAATTTTTTAGATGATGTGATATCGTCTATAAATCCAAGCTATAGAAAGGCTTTATCTAACTATAATAGAATATTGAATCAAAGAAATCATATTTTGAAAAACGGTAAATATGAGAAATATTTTAAAGAACAATTAAATGCTGCATCTTTGCAATTAGCTAAAGAAGGTGCGGTAATAATTGCAATGAGAGTTAAATATATAAGAAATTTAGAGCTTTTAGGAATAGATATTCATAAAAATTTAAGCGATGATATTGAATTATTTGAGCTTGAATATGAAAGTGAAATACCTATGGAAAGTGTAGATATCGACTATCTGACAAAAAGTTTTATTAAGGTGTTAAATGAAAATTTTTCAAAAGATATAAAATATAAATATACTACAGTTGGATGTCATAGAGATGACATGCTTATAAATATAAATGGTAAAAGTGCAAAAAATTACGCTTCACAGGGACAACAAAGAACAGCTCTTTTAACATTAAAATTAGCTCAATTAAAGCTACTTAAATATTATAAGGACACTAATCCAGTTATACTTTTAGATGATGTATTTTCTGAATTAGATGATAAGAGAATCGGATATTTACTCAATATAATAAAAGATTATCAAAGTCTTATAACTTGTACAAGCTTAGATATTTTAAAACAGTATAATTTGAAAAATATTAGAATTTTTAAGTTGGATTCTGGGAAAATAGATATTTTAAGGAATTAATTTATGATGATAGATATAGGAAATGATGTAATACTTCAATGCGATGATATTATTTCATTATTAGATATAAATAGCGTAAAGACTAATAAAAATTTTAGTTCTTTTTTAAGTAAGTGTAGAGATAATAATACCTATATAGATAAAGGACTTGACTATAAAAAAATAAAGTCCTATGTAATTACAGCGACGGAAGATAAAACTTTTATCTATGCCTCATCATTTACAACTAAAGCTATAAAAGAACGTATTATTATTTAGAAAGGAATAAGTATGGCAAAAAACAATGAAAGAAATTACACAGCCAGTGATATTAAGGTCTTAGAGGGACTAGAACCAGTAAGACTAAGACCCGGTATGTATATTGGCTCTACAGGTTTAAAAGGTCTACATCATTTAGTTTATGAAGTTGTAGACAATAGTGTTGACGAAGCTTTAGCAGGAGTATGTGACACTATAATTGTAAATATTTACAAAGATGGATCTCTTTCAGTAATGGATAATGGTTCAGGTATACCTGTAGAAAAACATCCACAAACAGGAAAATCAACCTTAGAAACAGTGCTAACAATACTTCATGCTGGAGGAAAATTTAATCATTCAGCTTATCAAGTATCTGGTGGTCTACATGGGGTAGGGGTTTCAGTAGTAAATGCTCTATCTGAGTGGTTGGAAGCTACAGTATACCGTGATGGAAATGAATATATACAAACTTTTGCTAGAGGTAAAGTTACATCTGAACTTAAAATTATCGGTGAAACTGATAAAAGAGGTACAAAGATAAAATTTAAGCCAGATGATGAAATATTTGAAAGTACAATTTTTGATAAAAATATTTTAATAAATAGGTTTAGAGAAATGGCATTTTTAAATAAAGGTATAAAAATAGTATTAAACGATGAAAGAGATGATTCTACTCAAGAGTTTTACTATGAAGGTGGAATTATACAATTCGTAGAATATTTAAATAGAAATAAATCTCCACTACATGAAGAAGTTTTCTATTTTGAAGATAAAAAAGACGATAGTGTAGTTGAAATAGCTATGCAGTACACTGATAGTTACAACGAAAATGTACTTACTTTTGCTAACAATATTCAAACTTCAGAAGGTGGAACGCATTTAAGTGGATTTAGAACAGCTTTAACTAGGGCGCTTAATGATTATGGTCGCAAATTCAATTTAATAAAGGAAAACGACCCTAATTTGCAAGGAGAAGACACTAGAGAGGGTCTTACATCAGTAGTTACTATTAAGCTTCCTAACCCTCAATTTGAAGGTCAGACTAAAGGTAAATTAGGTAATAGTGAAAGTAGAGGAATTGTAGAGTCTTTACTTTATGAAAATTTATCAAGTTTCTTAGAGGAAAATCCTGGAATTGGTAGAATAATTATTTCAAAAGCACAGAGTTCAGCAAGGGCAAGAGAAGCAGCGAGAAAAGCAAGAGATTTAACTAGGAAACGTTCAATTTTAGATAATACTAGACTTCCTGGTAAACTTGCAGATTGCCAAGATACTGATATAAATGTCAATGAAATATTTTTAGTCGAAGGGGATTCAGCAGGTGGATCAGCTAAGAGTGGGAGAGATAACGCATTTCAAGCTATACTTCCACTAAAAGGTAAAATTATGAATGTCGAAAAAGCTAGGTTAAATAAAATTTTAAATTCTGATGAAATAAAAAATATGATAACAGCTTTTGGAACAGGTATTGGTGAAGATTTTAATATCGATAAACTAAGATATGGAAAAATTATAATAATGACCGATGCCGATGTAGACGGTGCGCATATTAGAACACTTCTACTTACATTCTTTTATAGATACATGAAACCTCTTATCGAAAAAGGTCATGTTTATATAGCACAACCACCACTTCATGGTATCGTTCGTGGTACAAAAGTACTAGCGTATGCGTATGACGATGAAGAACTTACACAAAAAATGAAAGAAATTGGTGGAAAAAATTTAAAGATACAAAGATACAAAGGTCTTGGAGAAATGAACGCCGATCAGCTATGGTATACTACAATGGACCCTGAGCATAGAGTTATACTTAGAGTCAGCCTAGATGAAGAAGATAATATAGTTATAGATGAAACATTTACTATGTTAATGGGCGATAAAGTTGAGCCAAGAAGGGAATTTATTGAAGAAAATGCAATATATGTAGAAAATATAGATGCATAAGGAGGTACTATGACTGAAGAAGCAGGACACATAAATATTATTGACGTAGATATTAATCAACAGATGAGAAAATCTTATTTGGAGTACTCTATGAGTGTTATAGTATCTCGTGCATTACCAGATGTAAGAGATGGACTAAAACCAGTACACAGAAGAATTATCTACGGAATGCAAGAGCAAGGACTTTTTCCAGATAGATCATTTTCAAAATCGGCTAGACTTGTAGGGGATGTAATGGGTAAGTACCATCCTCATGGTGATAGTGCAATATATGATGCAGTTGTAAGACTAGCACAAGATTTTAATATGAGATATCCTTTAGTAGAAGGTCAAGGTAACTTTGGTTCAGTTGACGGAGATAGAGCAGCAGCGCCAAGGTATACAGAGCTTAGAATGGATAAGTTAGCTCTTGAAATGTTAAGAGATATAAATAAAGATACAGTTAATTTTGTGCCAAACTACGATGAAAGAGAAAAAGAACCATCAGTATTACCAGCTAGATTTCCTAATCTTTTGGTAAATGGTTCATCAGGTATCGCTGTAGGTATGGCTACAAATATGGCACCACATAATATGACAGAAGTAATAAATGGAGTTATCAATTATATAGATAATAGAGATATTACCATAGAGGAATTAATGGAAACTATAAAAGGTCCAGATTTTCCTACAGGTGGCCATATTATGGGTATGGAAGGCTATAGAAATGCTTATAAGACAGGTAGAGGTAGAGTAATACTTCGTGCTGTTGCAAATATAGAAGAGCATAAAAATCGTGAGAGAATTGTAGTTACAGAAATTCCGTACCAAGTTAATAAGTCAAATCTTATTATAAAAATAGCAGAATTAGTTAAAGAAAAAAGATTGGAAGGTATATCCGATTTAAGAGACGAATCTGACAGAAAAGGTATGAGAATAGTTATTGAGGTTAAAAGAGGAGCTAATGCTAATGTAGTATTAAATAATCTCTTTAAAAACACTCAAATGCAGACAACTTTCGGTATTATAAACTTGGCTTTAGTAAATGGAATACCAAAAGTATTAAATTTAAAAGAACTTATAAGTTTATATGTAGAGCATCAAGAAGAAGTTGTTACAAGAAGAACTCAATTTGATTTAAATAAAGCAGCAGCTCGTGCTCATATACTTGAAGGATTATTAAAAGCAATAGACAATATAGATGAAATAATTCATATAATCAGAACCTCATATTCAGATGCTTTAGGAAAATTAATAGAGAGATTTGATTTTTCAGAAATTCAAGCACAAGCTATACTAGATATGAGATTAAAAAGATTACAAGGTCTTGAAAGAGAAAAACTTGAGTCTGAATATAGTGAACTAGAAAAAGAAATTGAATATTTAAAAGGTATTTTATCAGATCATGAAGTTTTAATGGATATAATAAAAACTGAATTAATTGAAATTAGAGATAAATTTGGCGACGAAAGAAGATCAAAAGTTATGCCTAATTACAATGAACTTGATATAGAAGATATGATAGATGAAGAAGATGTACTAGTAACTATTACCAATGAAGGATATGTAAAGAGAACTCCTGCAGACGAGTATAAGGTACAAAATCGTGGTGGTAAAGGGGTAATAGGTCTTAGAACAAAAGAAGGCGACTATGTAGATACATTATTTGTAACATCAACACATAGTACAATATTATTCTTTACAAATAAAGGTAAAGTTTATACCCTTAGAACTTTCCAAATACCTGAAGGTAGTAGACAATCTAAAGGTCAAGCAATAATTAATTTACTTCAATTAGAGAAAAATGAAAATATAGCGGCTATTATACCTCTTATGGAAGACACTAAAAAAGATTATCTATTAATGGCTACAAAAAATGGTATTATCAAAAAAATAGATATAGATGAATTTAGAAAAATTAGAAAATCCGGTAGAAGAGCTATAAAAATAGACGAAAATGATGAATTAATAGTAGTTCGTCATATATCTGAAGATGATGATGCAGTTTTAATAACTAGAGAAGGCAAGTGTCTAAGATTTGAAACAAATAAAGTTAGAAGCATAGGTAGAATTGCTCGAGGAGTTAAAGGTATAAATCTTCGTGGAAAAGATAAATTAGTTTCTATGGATATTGTAAAAGAAAATAAATATCTACTAGTTATTTCTGAAAATGGTTATGGTAAGAAGACATCTATAACTGAATATAAAGCTCAAAATCGTGGTGGACAGGGCTTAAAAACTTACAAGATGAATGAGAAAACAGGAAAACTAGTATCTGCAAGAATGGTAAATGATGATGACGAAATAATAGTAGTTTCTAAAAAAGGTGATATAATAAGACTAAGAGTCGAAGATATATCTACACAAAGTAGAAATACTATGGGCGTTATATTAAAAGACGTTAAAAGTGAAGATGATACTATAGTTGCTATGACAAAGTATATCGAAACAGATTTGGACAAAGAAGATACTAAAGAATTCGAAAAGTCTGAAGAAAATTTATAATATAAATAAAAAATAATAAATAACTAAATATAGAAAGGGATTGTCCTTTTTATATTTAGTTAAAGAATAGAGGTGCTGAAATGGATTTAAATTATAATATAGAAGTGAGAGAAAATGAAGTTTATATACAACTAGAAGGGGACTTAGATATTTATTCATGCGATAAATTTAAAGAGGATTCTATAAAGGTTGTAGAAAAAAATAAATTAGATTTAATAATAGACGCAAAAGAATTAGTTTATATAGATTCAACAGGTCTTGGCGCTTTAATAAGTATTTATAAGAGAGTTAAAGAGCATCAAAATAAAATAATTATAGAAAATCTTAAACCTAATGTAAAGAAAATATTTGAAATTACAGATTTAGATAAGATATTTGAAATTAAAGGAGCAAAATAATATGTGCAAAGATATGTATAAAATATCAATTCCAAATAAGCCAGAAAATATTGCTCTAGTTAGACTAACTGCTTCCTTTATTGCTAGTAAAATGAATTTTGATATAGAGGAAATTGAGGATATTAGAGTAGCTGTAAGTGAAGCATGTAATATTCAAATGGGCAATACAGAAAATTTAGATATAAATTTTATAAGAGAAGAAAAAGAATTTATTATAAAGGTTAAGACAGTTAATTTAGACATGAAAAATGTAAATGAATTCGCCGTAATGATTATCGAAACTCTTATGGATAAAGTTGAGTTTACAGAAGACGAAATCATAATAAATAAAATATTTAAGGAAGATTAATATGCCTAAAAAACAAGAAAAGAGAGATATAAAGGAGCTTTTTGCGGAGTTTGACAAAACAAAAGATCCGAAAATAAGAGAAGAAATAATTGAAAGAAACCTTTATATAGCTGAGATACTTGCCAAAAAATATGTAAATAGAGGTATTGACTACGATGATTTATATCAAGTAGCTAGTATAGGGCTTATTCTTGCTGTTGATAGATATGATGTAAGCAAAGGTTTTGAATTTTCAAGTTATGCAACACCAACTATAATGGGAGAAATAAAAAAATACTTTAGAGATAGAGGTTGGGTTATTAGAGTCCCAAGACGTATCCAAGAAGTTTCTAAAAAAGTTAATAATGCTAAGACTTATTTAAGTCAGTCTTTACAACGTTCACCTACTATAAAAGACATAGCTAATTATTTAAAAATATCAGAAGAAGAAGTCTTAGAAGCTTTAGAAGGTAGTCGTGTATATGCACCACAATCTTTAGATACCTCATTTGATTCACAAGATGACGATAGAGAGGTGAATTTAGCGGATTTAATAGGTATAGAAGATGAATATTTTTCAAAAATAGAAATGCAAGATTTTATAAATAGGACTATGACTAAATTAAATGATATGGAAAGAAAAATTCTAAAAGACAGATATTATGATATGAAAACTCAAATAGTAATAGCTGAAGAATTAGGTATTAGTCAGATGACAGTTTCTCGTATGGAGAAAAAAATCATAGAAAAATTTAGAGTAGAAATGGATAAGACCATGAAAAATGGTTAATCCATTTTTTTTTATAGTATAATACATAGATAGAGAGAATGGTATCAATATTTAAATTATCATTAGTAGGGTAATATTAAAAATAGTGGTGATACATAAAAAATAGAGGTGATATTTTGAATAAAAAAATTATAAAAAAAATAGCAGCAGTGTCGTTGGTATTTATGATGACCTTATCGATTGGTCAGACAAAATCTTTAGCTGCAAAAAAGATAAATATAAGTAGAGTTTCGGGAAATAATAGATATGATACATCGGCACAGATAAGTAGACTTATTTCTAGTAAAAGTCAATTTGTAGTCCTAGTAAGTGGAGAAAATGAAGCTGATGGTTTAGCAGGTGGAGTTTTAGCATCTCTATTAAAGGCCCCTGTATTATTGACTAGTAAAGATACACTTCCAAGTGTAATTGAAAATAGAATAAAATCTTTGGAAGCAAAATATATATATATTTTAGGTGGAGAAAACTCTATATCTAAAAATGTTGAAGAAAGAATAAATTCTTTCGGAAATGTAAAAACACAGAGAATATCAGGTACAAATAGATTCGATACAGCAGCTAAGATAGCTGGTATTACAAAAGATATGGATGGTATTTCAGATAATAGATATTTTGCGATAGCAAATGGATTTAATTGGCCAGATAGTTTATCTGCATCTGGATATTTAGCCAATTTTAAGATACCTTTATTGCTTACAGATTCTAAATCTCTATCAAAAGAATCAGCAGCTTTTATAGAAAATAATTTTGTAAATCGTGTTATTATTATAGGTGGAATAGGCTCTGTACCTGAGCATATATTGCCTAAATTAACTCCAGCTAGACTTTCAGGTAAGGATAGATATGATACAAGTTTATCTATAGCAAAAGACGGCTTTAAAAATCCTGTTACTGTTATAATAACAAGTGGGGAGAGATATGAAGATGCCTTATCTGCAGCTCCACTGGCAAATTATATACAAGGCCCTATATTATTAGCATCTAAAGGTAAGGTTTCAGATGATATATTAAAATATATAATAAAAGATACTGATATAAATAGAGTAATAATAGTAGGTGGGAGAACTTTACTTCCTGACTATATTTTTAAAGAGATAGCTCCTGGAAGAATACCACAGGAAATAGGACATCCAGATGAAAAACCAGTAGGATAAATTCGATAATACTTAAAAACTTACAAAACAAAGAAACTATAAAAAATAATAACATTGTTAATAAAGAGAATTTTATTTATAATAATATAATGTATATAATTTAATATTTATGGAGGTAATAAGATGATTAATATAAGAAAAGCGACAATGGACGATTGTGATCGCATTTATGAAATCAATGTAAAAGATTTTAAATATGAATATCCTTATGAAGTAACAAAGTCAAATTTAGAAAAAGTTCTAAATAAAGATGACCATGTTGTATTTGTTGCTGAAGATGAAGGTAAAATAATTGGATATATAGAAGCTAGAGACCATATAGCAATATATGCTCCAGAACTTAAAGATGTTATGGCATTAGTTGTTTCTGAAGAAGCTCGTCATAAAGGTGTAGGTAAAAAACTTATGGATACAGTAATAGAATGGGCAAAAAAAGATGGAGCTCAAGGAGTTCGACTTACAACTAGAGAAGACAGAGTAATAGCACATAAATTCTATGAAGATTACGGATTTGAAATGTCAAAAATCCAAAAAAACTTCAAGATGATGTTTTAGTTTGTAAAGATGAGACTTTTTATTGCAATAGATATAAATTCAAAATGGAAAGAAGAATTTAGAAATATCCAGAGAGATATTTTATTGCACAGTAGAAATTCAAGAGTTATAGATATGGATAATCTACATTTAACATTAAAATTTTTAGGTGAAGTAGATAAAGATAAATACAAAAATATAAAGAGTGTTCTATATAATCTAAATACAGAAATAAATACAATAGATTTAGAAGTATCAACTTTAGGGTCTTTTATTAGAGAAGATAATGAATTAATTTGGGTAGGTATAGAAAATAATAGAAAGTTAAAAAAATTACAAATTGCCCTAGAAGAAGAATTTGAAAAAATAGGATTTAAAAGAGAGAATAGAAAATTCAAACCACATATAACAATTGCCAAAAACGTAGTTTGGAAGGATAATTTCAGATTAGACGATTTAATTAAACCTGTTTTAAGTCCGATGAAAGTGAACAGAATAATACTTTATCAAAGTATATTTACAAATAAAGGAACAAAATATAAAAAATTAGATGAATTTAAATTTTAATACCAAGATTTTTATCTTGGTATTTTTATTTAAAAAATTAAGAGGAAAATATGAAAAGAGATATAGTACTAGAATATTTAAATAAAAATTTATTTAAAAATATACTTTTAATAAATAGCATAAATCGTGGTACAGCAGATATAATATATGCCGATAGTAAATCAGTAATTATAAGAGAATTAATAAATAATACTATAATTATATCTACAGATGACTTGGAATTTGGCAAAAAATTTATAGATGAATATCCGCAAAATGATATGTATACTATATTGGATAAGAATTTAGCAGATTATGCAATCGAAAAATTTAAATTTACTAAAAACGAGAAATGTTTAAATGCAATTTATAAAAATAAAGATAAATATTTCTTAGATAAAGAAGATATAAGAATATTAGATATAGAATATTTAGATAAAATTACAGAGATTTATAAAGTAGTAGACGCTGATTATATAAAATGGGAACTTACGAATAAAAAAATATACGGGTTATTTATAGAAAATAAACTGGCAGGTTTTATTGGAGAACATAAGGAAGGCTCTATTGGTTTATTAGAAGTATATAAAGAATATAGAAATAGAGGAATAGGTACTAAATTATTGAAATGTATGATAAATAAAAAGTTAGAAAAAAATGAAATTCCTTTTAGTCAAATATATACTGATAATGAAGTATCAAAAAAATTACATAAAAAATTAAATTTTATAGTAGATGAAGATATAAATAATATAAACTACTGGGTTCATTAAATTGCCAGTAGTTTATTAACTTACTATTTGTTCTTTCGATACTCACCAGGTGTAATACCAAAATATTTTTTAAAATTAGTGGAAAAATGAGCGTGGGAAGAAAAACCACATTCATAGGAAATATACTGAAGATTATAACCTTTATCTATCAATATTTTCGCTTCTTTTAATCTAACAATATTTAAATACTGACAAAAAGTAAAGCCAGTTTGTGATTTAAATAAGTTACATAGATAGTTTTTAGATATATGTAATTTTTTAGCTAAATCGTCTAACTTAATTTTTTCATAATAATATTTTTGTATAAAATTTATAGCTTGATTTATTATTTGGTTTTCATTATTTTTAAATTCAGAGGTAAATTCAACTTTATATTTCTTTAAAATTTCTTCTCCGATATTTATCAGTTCTTTATCATCTGAAGTATTTATCAATGTTTTATAATAAAGGTAAATATTTTCCAGGTTTTTATTATATTTTATAATAAAATAAAGATATAAAAATGAGTTAAGTTCTTTTATGTACTCCCTCAAATTATTTTTATTATATTTTAAATTTTTTACATTATACTTATAATCACATATAACTTTTTGAAAGTTACCTACCTTTAAATTATCTGAAAATTCTATGAAATTTATCATAATACTCCTTTCTTATATAAAAATACAATAATATTATATAACTTTAATATGTTTTAATAGATTATAATATAAATGAGAATGATATTCAATATTAATATCAAATATCTAAAATTAAAAAAAAGGAGGATTAGTATGGTTACTATAATTTATTGGTCAGGAACAGGAAATACTTTAAACATGGCTGAAGCAATAAAAGATGGTGTAGAAGAAAATAATGATGAAGCTAGATTGATTGAAGTAACTTCTGCCACAATTGAAGATGTAAAAGACTCTAATAAAATTGCATTTGGATGTCCTGCTATGGGTTCTGAAGAATTAGAAGAAGAAGATTTTAGGCCATTTATGGATGAAGCAAATAAAGAAATTGCTGGAAAAAAAGTTGCTTTGTTTGGCTCTTATGAATGGGCAGATGGAGAATGGATGGATACTTGGATTGAAGAGATAGAGGACACAGGGGCAGAATTAATCGAAGGATTGATAGCTTATGATAATCCTGATGATGAAGATATAGAAAAATGTAAAAATTTAGGAAGAAAATTAGCTGAGATATAATGAAAAAATTTAAATTTTTAAATTTCTATAAATATATAGAGAGCTTAGATGATGAAAATTATCTTTATAGTTTTTTGAAATTTAATATAGCGCCTACAATTTCAAAACTTAAAGCCTCTACCCTTGTCAATTTAAAATCTAAAAATAGAAATTTAAAGGCCATTTGGGATTTATATAATAATAATCTCTCTAGAAAATTAAATATAGAATACTATATACTCAAAGAAAATCCCGATGGCTATTTAATTTTATTTTACGATAATAAACTTCTTAAAAATAAAATATTTGATGAAAAGTGTCATAATTATTTATTAGAAAACGGATATAGTAACTGCCATACTTTAGAAGATTTTCTAATAAAACTAAAATATAATTTTAATAATAATATCTGTCCAAAAGAAATTGGAATATTTCTGGATTATCCCTTAGAAGATGTATTAGACTTTAGCACTTGTAGAAAATGTAAGTGTATTGGATACTGGAAATGTTATAACGATGAGAAATATTGCAAAAATCTATTTGAGTTATTTGATATGGCGAAATTAGATATTGCAAATTGTATATTAAAAGAATGTAAAAAAGTAGCATAAAATTCATTTTTTTATTAAAATATCCCTTTTAAAATAATATAAAAAATACTCTAAAATATTTAGAGTATTTTTTTATTTCTTATAAATATTTTTTGAAATCATAATAATCGTATATGACATCGTCTATATATGGTATATTTTTTAGTGTATTTTTATCCAAAGTTTTTCCTAGGGCGATAATCTTTCCAGCCTTTGCTCTATGTGCTGCCTCTAAACCAGATAGTGCATCTTCGACTATTATACAGTCTTTAGGGTCTAAATTTATATTCTGACAAGCTCTTATGAATAAAGTAGGGTCTGGTTTGCCTGGAACAGTTCCGTCATCGTACACTACTTTATTAAAATCAAACCAATTATCTAAATGAAAATGCTTAAAATAAAATTTAAGATTTACTATATTAGAAGCTGTTGCTATATTAATGGGGTAATTTTCATTTTTTAAATAATCTAATAATTCTATAAGACCAGGGGCTAATTTAAAATTTTCTAAATCTTTCAGACATAAATCTCTATAAATTTTTTCTTTTTTTTCTGGCATCTCTCTTTTTTCTTTTTCAGTTAGTTCTCTATCTAAAAAATAAGATATAGTAGAATTTGTATTTCTTCCATGCATATATTTTTTTAATTCAAAAGAAGTAGGTTTTTTACCTATTAAATTTTCAATAAAAATTGTCCAAGCTTTTTCGTGTTTATCTGAATCAAAAAACATAGTTCCGTTAAAGTCAAAAATAATTCCTTCCATTAAAATCACCTCTTTTATTTAGTTTTAGATTTAATTTTTTAAATATAATAAAAAAGATAATATAAGTAAAATTAATTACTTTTATTATCTAAATTTATATTTATTTTATTCTATATTTCTTAAAAATTCCAGTATGTCATTGTAGACTTCCATATTATTTATTTCATTTAAGACTTCATGACGTGAACCTTCATATAACTTTAATTTTACATTATGATTTGTTTCTTTGAGAGCTTCATATGTAATTAAAGGGCCTTTGCCATTTTCACCTACAGGATCTTTATCGCCTGATATCAATAATATAGGGATATCCTTGATTTGTTTAGCCCAATCCTTGCTCGTTACATCATATATCCATGAAAACATATCTCTAAAGCCTCCAGCTGTAAACATAACTCCACATAGGGGGTCTTTTAAATATTTATTTATTTGATATGTGTCTCTTGTCAACCAGTCTATTTTAGTTTGTGGATTTTCAATATCTTTCAAAAATCCTGAATGCATGATATTATGGATAAGTTTTGTTCTGTGTTTAGCACCTTTTAATTTAGCGGTCTTTTTGGCAAGTGTTATACCAGCTTTAATTCCGTCTCTAGGACCTAGAGTTCCACAGTATATTGCAGCATCAATATTTGAGTTTTCAAGAGAAGTATATTTTCTAGCTAATATTGAACCCATACTATGTCCAAAAAGTACGAGTTTTTTATCTTCGGGTATATTTTCTCTAACAGTTTCTACGATTAGCTCTATATCTTTAATTACATTTTTATATCCACTTTGTCCAAAATAACCAAAATCACTTTCATCTCTTACAGTTTTTCCATGTCCTGGTAAATCAAATGTTATGGCACCAATATTATTTTTCATTAAAAATTCAGCAAAATCTTTATATCTTCCAGAATGTTCGGCCATACCGTGTATAATTATAATATACATATTAGGATTTTCGGGTATAAATGTATTTAAATAGATAGTACCTAAACCAGTATGGGACTTAAATTTTAGATTGTTCAGGTCTTGCATAAAATCACTCCTTATTATTATAATTATAACATAATTTAATTTTTATTAAATATTTATTAGATATATGATATGTTTATATTAGTAAGGTAAAAGGAGATGTATATATGTCAACAAAATATATTGATGAAAATATTACTTTAGATTTAGGTGAAATATACTTTGCAGGGGGATGCTTCTGGGGAGTAGAAGGATATTTTCAAAAAGTAAAAGGGGTATTGGAAACAGAAGTAGGCTATGCAAATGGTGAAAGCGATGATACTTCATATGAAGAGATAGATAAAACAGGTCATGCTGAAACCGTTATGATAAAATACAATAAAAATAGAATTACTCTAGAAGAATTATTGATACATTATTTTAGAATAATTGACCCTATATCTTTAAATAAACAGGGAAATGATATAGGAACTCAATATAGAACTGGAATATATTATGTAGATGATAGCGATAGAGAGAGAATTGATAGTATGATAGATTATCAGCAAAAAAAATATAGTGAAAAGATTTTAGTTGAGGTAGAAAAGCTTAAAAACTTCGTACTTGCAGAAGATTATCATCAGGATTATCTAATAAACAATCCAAAAGGATATTGCCATATAAATTTAAACGATGTAAACAAGCCTTTACTAGAAGAGGAATATATAAAACCTGATAAAGAAGTTCTAAAAGAAAAATTATCAGAATTGGAGTTTTTAGTAACTCAAGAGGATTATACAGAAAGTCCTTATTTAAATAAGTATAATAGCCACTATGAAAAAGGTATATATGTAGATGTAGTAACTGGTGAGCCTTTATTTTTATCTAGTGATAAATTTGAGTCAGGATGTGGCTGGCCTAGCTTTACTAGACCGATAGTAAATGAAGTTGTAAAATATGATGAAGATAATAAATATAATATGACTAGAACGGAAGTAAGAAGTAGAGCAGGGGATAGTCATTTAGGCCATGTATTTTCAGATGGTCCAAAGGAAAAAGGTGGACTAAGATATTGTATTAATAGTGCAGCTTTAAGATTTATACCAGTAGAAGATATGGAAAAAGAAGGATATGGAAAGTGGATATCCTGGATAAAATAAATCAAAAATAAAAAGACACCTAGGTGTCTTTTTTATTTTATATAATTTGTTAAAAATTCTATAGCCATTAAATAACCATTAAGTCCTTCGCCTTTTATAGTTTTTATGGCTGCTAGAGATGTATAGGATATTTTACGAAAATCTTCCCGCGAATCAATATCTGATATATGAACTTCTACAGTAGGAATATCTACAGCTTTTAAAGCATCTAATATGGCAATACTTGTATGAGTATAAGCAGCAGGATTTATTACTATACCCTGATAAACTCCATAAGCTTCTTGAATTTTAGTTACTATATCCCCTTCATAGTTTGACTGGTACATATCTATATTTATGTCAAGTTTAGTTGACATATCCTCTATAAGCTTTGTAAGTTCTTTATAACTTCCTTTCCCGTAAATATTTGGTTCTCTCAATCCTAACATATTTATATTTGGTCCGTTAATTATTAAAATATTCATAATATTTCTCCTGAATTTCCTTTACTGTATATTTGAAATATCTATTTTCTATATTAAAATCTTTAAAATAATCATAATTATCTTTTCTTTCATTATAAAGTTTATAGATTTTATCTCTTCCACCTTGGGATAAAGGTCGACCTTTTGAAGATAGATTGTCTAAATGGCGAGTAATATTAAAGACAACTCCGTTTTGTTTTAAAGGATAGTAATTATCTCTATCTATAATAACGCCTCCGCCAGTTGATATTACTTTTCCTTGTAATTTACCAACTTTTTCGACCATTTCTTTTTCTATATTACGAAAATATTGTTCACCGTAATTTTTAAATATATTTGGGATAGACATATTTTGATTCTTTTCAATTTCTTTATCGATATCGATAAATTCTCTATTTAAATTTTTAGCTAAATTTCTTCCGATAGATGACTTTCCACTTCCAGGCATTCCTATTATAATTATATTTGAATTATCTCTTTTTATATCTTTTACAGTTTTATTTAGTAATTCATTAGATATAGATTTTTTTTGAAATAGTTCACTGGCAACTTTTCCCTGTGATATTAACATATCTAAACCATTTACATAGTTAAGACCTCTTTTATAAGCATCAATCAACAGTTTTGTCATTATAGGATTATAAATTATGTCAATTACAGTTGACACATTAGGGAAATTTTCTAAATCTATTAAGCTATCAGGACAGTTTGGATACATACCTACAGGAGTAGTGTTTATTAGTATATCTATATTTATAAATTTTTCTATATCTTTAAATCCTATATCTCCAGAGCGGCTAATTTTTATTATAGATTTTGCTTGTAAATCTTTTAATACATTATAAACTGTCTTAGAAGTAGAGCCATTTCCCAATATTGCTATATTTTTATTGTATACATCTATATTGTTTTTTTCTAATAGATATAAAAATCCATCATAATCTGTATTATATCCGTGAAGATTTCTAAATTCGTCATATACAACAGTGTTTACGCAACCTATTTTTTTAGCTTTATCTGAAATAGTTTTGCAGTATTTCATTATTTCTTTTTTATAAGGCATCGTAATATTTAATCCGCCGATATCTTCTTTTTTTATAAAATTCTCTATCTCTTCTTTTTGCATATCAAAAAGTTTATATTTATAATCTCCAAAGTTTTTGTGTATTAAAGGAGAAAAACTATGCGAGATATTTTCTCCCAATAATCCGTAAATCATGTAATCATTCCTTATTTTAGTTCATAAGCATGTCATATATGGCAATGGCTGTAGCACTTTCTACTACTGGAACAGCTCTAATACCTATACATGGGTCATGTCTACCTTTAATCGAAAGCTCTATATTTTCACCTTTATTGATATCAACTGACTGTTGAACTTTACTTATGGAAGGTGTAGGCTTCATTGCAATATTAAATATTATAGGCATACCAGTTGATATACCTCCGAGGATACCACCAGAATTATTACTCTTTAATTTTATATTATTTTTATCGTAATAATAGGGGTCATTATTTTGAGAGCCGAGTAAGTTCACTCCATCAAACCCAGTTCCAAATTGGATGCCTTTTACACCCGGGATACCAAATATATACTGAGATATTTTGTTCTCTATTCCGTCAAACATTGGGTTACCTATACCTATAGGAATATTCAAAACTGCACATTCTATAGAGGCACCTATGGAGTCATTAGCTTTAGAGACCTCATCTAATAATGTCTGCATTTTAAACTGTGAGTCCAAAGATAAAACGGGCAAATTATTTGATAAAGGAGCTCGTAATTCATCTATACTCAAGTTTACATCGTCAAATTTTTTATCTTTTATATTTCCTATTTGAAGTAGGTGGGCGCCTATATAAATATTTTTTCTCTCCAATATCTGAATTATAATTCCACCAGCTATGCAAAGTGGGGCAGTTAACCTACCAGAGAAATGTCCTCCACCTTTTTTATCGTTAAAATTATTATATTTATAATAAGAGGTAAAATCTGCATGAGATGGTCTAAAAGTATTTTCTAAATTAGTATAATCTTTTGATCTCATATCTGAATTTTTAATTATTGCAGATATAGGGCTTCCCGTTGTAAAATTATCCTTTATGCCAGATAAAAATATAGGCATATCTTTTTCTTTTCTCTTTGTAGTATATTTGCTTTTTCCAGGAGCTCTTCTTTGTAAGAAATTATTTAGCATATCCATATCTATGAATTCTCCAGCTGGTATATTTTCCAATATAACACCTATAGCTTCACCATGGGACTCACCAAATATAGTTATTTTTATATTATCGCCTATACTAGATGACATTATATATTCCTCCTAAAGCTTTAAAATCATCAAAGAAGTTAGGATATGACTTATCGACTACTTGAGCATTTTTTATAATTATATCTTCTCTTGATACTATGGAACCAATAGCTGCAGCCATTGCTATTCTGTGATCCATATAAGAATCTACTTCTCCACCTACTAAGCCATTTGTACCATAGATTATTAAATCATCGTCTCTGATTTCAGCTTTACCACCAAGGCTATTTATCATATTTTCCGTTGCGATTAGTCTGTCGCTTTCTTTTAGTCTAAGTCTTTTTCCGTTCCTTAGATAACATGTAGAATCTGTTTTAGTGGCCAAAATAGCTAAAATAGGAACTAAATCCGGACATTGTGATATATCTATATCTAAATTGTTAAAATCGGCAGGATAGACTATTATATCGTCATTCTCAAATATAATTTGGGAGCCGAAGCCGTTTAATATCTTTAATATGATTTTGTCAGGTTGTTTTGACTCTATATTTAAGTTTGAATATCTGACAACACCACCAAGGGATGCAGCTGCTAGAAAGAAGGCTGCACTAGACCAATCTCCTTCAATTTTATATTCTTCTTGAATAGTTTTATATTTTGAGTTTTTCTCTATTAAAAATGTATTATTATCTTTAATTACCTCTACATCAAATTTCTTTAAAGTGTCAATGGTCATATCGATATACTGGCTAGATTCTATAACACCATCTACATTTATCTTTGTATCTGAATTTAAAAGTGGTGCAGTTAAAAGAAGTCCTGATATATATTGACTGCTTACATCGCCTGGTAAGTTAAAGTTTCCGCTTACTAATTTACCCTTTGATTTAAAGGGTAGTTTATAGGAACTAAAGCTAACTCCATTTTCTTCTAGAGTAAATAGCAAATCTTTTATCGGCCTTTCCGGTAACCTGCCTTCACCTGAAAAATTAACCTCGTTGTAAAGAGAAGTTGCTACAGGTAAAAGAAATCTAAAGCTAGAACCACTCTCATTAAAATTGAGATATATTAAGTCATCTTGTCTATTAATCGGATAAATATATAAATAGTTATATTTTTCTACTATATTTGCTCCTAAACTTATTAAACAGTCTATAGTTGATATTATGTCTTTAGATTTAGTTGAAAGTTGTATCTTAGTTGCCTTATCTGATAATGATGAAGCTATAAGCAATCTATGTGCATCAGACTTAGATGGAATAGCTTTTATCTCTCCAGATATTATACTCGGTTTAATTTTTATATCCATAAATTATCTCCCTACTTTTATAAAATCATATACTTCATTTAAATTTAACTTATATAATTTACAATACCCGATATCTATAGGTACTATTAAATTTATAAAATCTCCAGAGACTTTTTTATCGTATTTAATATATTTATATATATCTTCAGTTGTATATTCTATTTCAATTGGTAAATTATTTTCTAATAAACAGTTTTTTACTTTATTATATATACCTTTTTGGCCTATAGATTTAACTTCAGAAGCTTTTGTTATAATTGCAGTGCCTATTGCTACAGCTATTCCGTGATGGATAGTAAAATTACTATTTTTTTCAATAGAGTGAGCAATAGTATGCCCTAAATTAAGCAGTTGCCTATTTCCCTTATCGAATTCATCACTTTGTACTATTTTAGCTTTTAAGTTTACGCATGTACTTATTATTTCTTCTAAATCATGAGATTTTTGATGTAACTCAGAAGTAGCAAGTCGATTAAATAGAGCTTTGTCAAAGAGTATTCCGTATTTTATAGCTTCAGCAACCCCTTCAGAAAATATCTCTTTATCTAATGTTTTAAAAGTATCTACATCACAAATTACTTCCAGAGGGTGGTTAAAAGAGCCTACTAGATTTTTACCTTTATCTAGATTTACACCCGTCTTACCTCCGACAGATGAATCTATAGAGGATAGAAAAGTTGTTGGAACTTGAATATAGTCTATTCCTCTTAAATATATAGATGCTACAAAACCTGATATATCTCCTACAACACCGCCACCTATTGCCAATATAATATCGTTACGGTTTATATTATTATCTGCTAAAAAATTTAAAATATCGGTAACTGTATTTAAATTTTTTGATTTTTCGCCGTTTTCTATAATAAATCTATGTGGATTAAAACCATTTTTACTAAGGTTTTCCACAACCTTATCCACATATAGAGAATTTACTATATCATCTGTTATTAAAACGATATTACAATTGTCTCTATATTTTTTTAAAAAAAGTGATATATTATTTAAAAGTCCTCTTCCAATCTTTATTTTATAATTTTTAGATGTATTGATATCTAATTCAATAAAATTTTCCATATTATCCCTCTAATCTATTGATTTACTTGTATTCTATACTTGTATTATATACTTTAGAGATTTTAGAGCAAGTTTTGACAAAAATAAAAAAGACACCAAAGGTGTCTTTTAGAATTTTCTATTTAGATATTCATATAATTTGTCTTCTTTTAAATTATTTATTTTTAAATCTATTAATCTATTAGTATCTTTATTTATAGTATATTTGCTGCCATCTATAAGGCAAGACTGCATTTGTGCTTCTTTTATACCATATAGTGAATGTGTAGAGTCCTCAAATACGATGGTTGCTTTAGGATTTATATTTAAATCTTTAGAAATTTGTATAAATATATCTCCTCTTTCTTTACCATTTTCAAATTCATAAGTGCTGTATATAGTGTCGAAATAATTTTTTATTCCGTTATTTACTAGACAGTCAAGGAAATAATCTTTAGGTAAAGCAGTTGCGATGGCCATTGGTATATTTTTATTTTTAAAATAATTTAATATATTTATACTTCCTTTGAATAGACCCACATTTTCGTTATATTCTTTTTTCATCATATCATCCCATTTTTTCATCATCAGATTTATATCTTCATCTATATTAAAATATTCTTTAGCTAATTTTATTGCATCGTATATGTCTAAAGTCCAAATTTCTTTTTGGTAATATTCATCGGGTTCAACATTGTAATTATTTAAGTATTTTACAAGAATACTATCCCATATAGGTATTGAATCTAGAAGTGTCCCATCTAGGTCGAAAATAGCTCCTTCTATAGGGAAATTGTCGTAATATAGAGATTTTATATATTCACTAGCTTTTACTATGTCTTTTTTTGATGTAATAGCTGAGATAATTGCTAATCCGTCAATGTTTAATTTTTTAAAATTGGGTATAGTGTTTTCATTTATTCCACCAATAACTACGATAGGTATAGAAATATTATCTCTTATTTTCTTAAGTTTATCTAGAGAAGTCATATTTGCATCTGTCTTTGTATTAGTAGAGTACATAGCACCTACTCCGAGATAATCTGCACCGTCATTGTAAGCTTTTAGAGCTTGTTCGTATGTAGTGGCAGAAACACCTATAATTTTATTATCGCCTATAATATCTCTGATTACAGTAATAGGCATATCATCTTGGCCTACATGTATTCCATCGGCATCGATAGCTAAAGCTATATCTAATCTATCATTTATAATTAAAGGTACATTATATTTATGGCAGATTTCTTTAACTTTTAAAGCAACTTTGTAAAAATCTTTAGTGTCTAGGTTTTTTTCTCTAAGTTGCACAAGAGTTGCCCCTCCTAATATTGCATCTTCAACGGATTGGAAAAAATCATAGTCTTCATGAAGAGTATCTCTATCGGTTATAAAGTAAAGTGAGTAATCTATATTATTCATTTAAATATTCAACATCCTTATTATTATTTATTATATTGTAATTTATATTTCCTATTGTATTTATTAATTCACATCTAAATTCTCCAAGACCTCTACATCTTAGAGAGTCTAAAGATATTTCGCCGGATAAGCCCATAATGAGCACGCCTAAGGCAGCTGCTTCTAGTAGGCTAGTTTTATTAGCAGCTGCAAGAGATGAGACAATAGAAGCCGTCATACAGCCTGTACCAGTAACAAGACCTAGCTCTTCAATTCCATTTTTTATAAGATAGGTTTTTTTGCCATCGGTAATTATATCGGTTTTTCCAGTCATAGCTATAATGCAATCTGTAATATTAGCAGTTGTTTTAGCTATATCTATCAGTGTATCTAAGCTTTGATTATCAAGAGCAGGGTCGCTATCTACTCCTTGATTTTTACTGGAGATATTTCCTATAAAAGCTATCTCTGAAGCATTGCCTTTTATAATACTTACTTTTACATTTTTTAATATATCTAATGTAATTTTTTTACGAAAACTTGAAGCACCTACACCTACAGGATCTAATATAACAGGAATATTTTTTTCATTAGCTTTTTTACCTGATTTTAACATTGACTTATATAATCTTTCGTTAATAGTGCCTATATTTATCAATAATGAGTTGGATATGGAAGTTATCTCTTCAACTTCTTCAATAGAATCTGCCATTATCGGCGATGCACCTATAGCTAAAGTAACATTGGCACAATCATTTACGGTAACATAATTTGTAATATGGTGTACTATAGGTTTTATTTTTCTTGTATTTTCTAATAATACTTTTGAATTCATTTATATCATGCCTGCCTTTTTATAAAGAGCGTAAAAATGGTTAGTAGGGCCATTTCCACTTCCTAAATTTAAAGAATTTTCTATCGCTAATGTAACATAGTCTTTACCTTTTTTTACAGCATCGCTTATATCATCACCTAGAGCTAGATTTGAAGCGATAGCTGATGACAAAGTACAGCCAGTTCCATGAGTATTTTTAGTGTTTATTCTCTTATTATTAAAATAGTAGAATTTATTATTTGTATATAGTATATCTAAAGCATCACCTTCGAGATGTCCTCCTTTAATAAGAACAGACTTGCATCCCATTTTAGATATTTCTATAGCTGCTTTTTCCATATCTTCTTTTGTTTTTATTTTGGATTTTGTAATTTCTTCAGCTTCTGGAATATTTGGAGTAAGTAAATCAGCTAAAGGTATTATATTTTCTATTAGCGCTTCAATATTTTTTCTATCCATTAATGGAAATCCATTTTTAGCATACATTACTGGGTCTATTACTATATTTTTTGGTTTATATTGTTTAAGTTTTAAAGCTACACTTTTCATAACTTCAAGGGTAGATAGCATACCTATCTTTACAGCTTCTGGGAAAATATCATTAAATACAGCATCCATTTGATCTTCTATAACTTTTTGGCTTATATTTTCTACAGAAATTACCTCTTTTGTATTTTCGGCAACGACACTTACAATGACACTCATGCCAAATAGTCCATGGGCAGAGAAAGTTTTTAAATCTGCTTGGATACCAGCGCCACCACTACAATCTGAGCCAGCAATAGTTAAAATAGTTTTCATATTATCCTCCTTAAATTTAATTTGAATAAGCAATAAAAAAGACGCTTACTTTTATAGGGTAAGCGTCTAGTAGACTTTATACTCCCTACGTTGGCATTATCCAAATCAGGTCATTAGGTCGAAGTTGATTACTTCCTCTCAGCCTGCATACAAGCTCCCTACTTAAATTTTATTTTATAGATAAATCATAGCACTTAATTCTCTGCTATGTCAAAATTAATAATTTATATATTATTTTAATGAATTTTCTGTTATCTCTACAAGACGTGTTGCTTGATATTTTACAGCATCTTCTATATCATTTGCAAAGCCATCTCTAACAGCAGTTCCAGATGTACCATATGGATTTCCACCGGATTTAAATATTGAGTCGTCTGTATATCCAGGTGGCACTATAATAGCACCCCAATGCATCATAGAATAATACATTCCAAGAATTGTTGCCTCTTGGCCGCCGTTGTTATTTTGAGCAGATGTCATAGCTGATACAAACTTATTCATAGTTTGGCCTTTAGCCCAAAGTCCTCCTTGATTATCCAAGAATTTTTTCATCTGTCCGGCCATATTACCAAAGCGGGTAGGAGATGATAAAAGAATAGCATCTGCCCATACTATATCGTCGCTAGTAGCTTCAGGTATATCTTTAGAATCTTCTAGATATTTTTGCCAGCCAGGATTTGCATCTTTTGTATCTAAATACTCTTCTACTTTTCTCAATCTAACTTCTGCTCCAGCTTTTTCTGCAGCTTCTTTAGCCCATTTTGCCATAGTAAAATTATGGCCCGTTTGACTATAGTAAATTATCGCAAGTTTTACTTTTCTCATTCTTCTCTCTCCTTTAATTTAAAGTTTATAATGTTTTATAATTATAATTTACCCTTAAACTTTTATAAATAATCAAATAAAAGTATAAAAACAAAAAAGAACTTCTAAATTAATAGAAGTTCTTAAAAATTATTTAGTTTACTAATTTCTTTGTGATATTTAATATTCTGTTAGTTTGATGAATAACTGATAGTTTTATAGCTTCTTCGTCTTCGTCAAAGCCATTTCTATTGGCAGTGGCAGATATACCGTATGGATTTCCACCTATTTTAAATAAATTATCATCTGTATATCCTGGAGGTACAATTATACAGCCCCAGTGCATCATAGATATATAATTTGCCAGTATCGTCATTTTTTGTCCACCGTTGACAACATTAGTTGATGTCATTGCAGTAACGACTTTATCAGTTAATTTGCCTTCAGACCAAAGTCCACCTTGTCCATCTATAAACATCTTCATCTGTCCTGCTATATTTCCAAATCTAGTTGGGGACAATAGAATTATAGCATCAGCCCAAATTAAATCTTCACTTGTAGCTTCAGGTATATCTTTAGAATCTTCTAGGTATTTTTGCCAACCAGGATTTGCATCTTTTGTATCTAAATATTCATGTACCTTTAAAAGCCTAACTTCTGCTCCAGCTTTTTCGGCAGCTTCCTTAGCCCATTTCGCCATATTAAAATTATGACCTGTTTGGCTATAGTAAATTATTGCAATTTTTATATTTTTCATTATTTTCTCCTCTTATACAATTTATTAATTTAAATTTAAATACTATTTACCCTTAAGATAGGGAAGATAACTTTATAAAGAATAAAAAAATTGTTAAAAAATATTAATTTATCTATTATTTACATCAAAATTTAGAAGTGATATACTAATATAATTGGGAAAACGATATATTAAATCAAATAGTTAAGTTATTTTATAATATAAATTTTGTAAAGGGGTTTTTATTTTAATAAACTTATAGAATCAACATAATTATTTGGTAGTATACATAAAAAGTAGTATTATATAATAGGATAATAGATAAAATTAATATGATTATTAGGCTAAGACAATAGGAGGGCTAAATGTATAATTTAAATAGAGAGTTAAAAATGCTCGAAGAAAGCGGAGGCCAGATTAAGATTGCCATAATAGGTGCAGGCCAAATGGGAAAAAGTCTAGTAACCCAAGTCAATAGAATGGCTGGAATGGAAACAATAATAGTAATAGATAGAGATGTAGAAGAAGCAAAAGATGCTTATTTAACTGCAGGTATATCAGAAGATAAAATAAAAGTTGCTTCAACAATAGAAGAAGTAAATAAATATACAGATGAAGGATATTATGTAGTAGGTACTGATTTTAATATAGCTTGTAAATCAAATCCAGCAGAAGCTGTAGTAGATGCAACAGGAAGTATAGAAGCAGGAGCTGAGATAGCTTTAAACACTATATTAAATAAAAAGCATATAATAATGTTAAATGCCGAAACTGATTCAGTTATAGGACCTATACTTAAAAAATTTGCCGATGAAGCTGGTGTAATATTTACAGGTTCAGCAGGAGACGAGCCAGGCGCTGTAATGGAGCTATATGATTTTGCAGATGCTATGGGATTTGAAATTTTAGTTATAGGTAAAGGTAAAAACAATAAATTAGATTATGAATGCACTCCTGACACAGTAAGAGATGAAGCCATAAGAAGAGGGGTAGCACCTCATATGCTGGCATCTTTCAAAGATGGAAGTAAAACTATGGTAGAAATGTCTTTAATGTGTAATGCAACAGGTTTAGTTCCCGATATAATGGGTGCTCATGGAATAGATGCAAATTTAGACGATGTTACAAAAAAACTTACTTTAAAATCTGAAGGTGGAGTATTAAATAAATACGGAGTAGTAGAATATGTAAATGGTCTAGCTCCAGGAGTATTTGCTATAATAACGCATAAGGACGATATTATTAAAGACGAAATGAAATATCTAAGCATGGGAGATGGCCCAAACTATATACTATATAGACCTTACCATTTAGCGAGTTTAGAGACACCACTTTCAATAGCTATGGCTGTACTTGAAAACAAAGCTACTATAGCACCAAAAGGTGGCTTAGTTGCAGATGTAATAACTATAGCTAAAAAAGACTTGAAAGCTGGAGAGTACATGGATAGCTATGGAAACTATACATGTTATGGACTAATCGAAGAATACGATAAAGCACGTGAAAAAAATGCAGTGCCAGTAGGATTAGTAAACGAAAAAACAAAAGTATTAAAAGATATTAAAAAAGGTGAAATAGTAACTTACGA
>Ga0079226_10000142_pt1 | contig 44700 bp, 45 predicted proteins | sample Poulit2014_FD_76345 | JGI IMG/M metagenome (GOLD analysis project Ga0079226, IMG submission 76345) | Agricultural soil microbial communities from Georgia to study Nitrogen management - Poultry litter 2014 | ecosystem: Environmental > Terrestrial > Soil > Agricultural land | place: USA: Georgia...
CAGCAAGCTCGTGGCGCGCGACATGATGGCACAGCACGGAGAGAATCGGTATGCCCGTGGATTTCCTCACTGATGAGCAGGTGGTCTGCTTCGGCGAGGTTTTCGCTGCCCGCGCCTGGACGCGGGCGGAAACCGCCAAAGCCCTGTTCGAGGTGGCCGTGCTGGTCGCCGAGGCCACCAACGTCGGCTACCAACCCGTACAACGATCCCGGCACCGGGCGCTGAACCGCGCACGGCTCTCCCACGTCGAGCAGAACTACCTCCGCGCCGACACCCTCACCGGGGCCAACGCCAGGCTGATCGAGGCCCAGGGCGAGATACCGCTGGCCGGGCTCTGGGGCGGTGGAATGGTCGCCTCCATCGACGGGCTGCGCTTCGTCGTACCCACCCAGACCGTGCACGCCGGGCACAACCCGCACTACTTCGGCCGCAAACGCGGTGCGACCTGGCTCAACGCCATCAACGACCAGATCGCCGGCATCGGCGCTACGGTCGTGCCCGGCACCGAGCGGGACTCTCTGTACGAGCTGGACGTGCTGCTCAACCCCGACCACGGGCGCTGCCCCGAACTCGTCACCTCCGACACCGCCGGCTACTCCGACCTGGTCTTCGGGCTGTATCGCATCTGCGGCATGCAATACGCGCCCCGGCTGGCCAACCTGCCCGACGCCCGGTTCTGGCGCCTCAACCCGACCGCGGACTACGGAGCGGCGGACGAGCTGGCCCGCCACCGCATCACACCGGACCGGATCCACGCGCACTGGCCGGAAATGCTGCGCATCGCCGGATCCCTGATCACCGGCACCGTGCGCGCCTACGACCTGATGCGCGCCCTCTCCCGCGACGGCAACCCCACGCCACTGGGCCAAGCTTTCGTCGAGTACGGCCGCATCGCCAAAACGATGCACCTGCTGGCCGTGGCCGACCCCGACGACGACACCTACCACCGATCCCTGAACGCGCAGCTCAACACCACCGAACACCGCCACCGGCTCGCCCGCAAAATCTGCTTCGGCCACCGCGGCGAACTCCGCCAGGCCTACCAACAAGGCATGGAAGACCAACTCGGCGCGCTCGGACTCGTACTCAACGCCGTGGTGCTGTGGAACAGCACCTACCTCAACGCCGCCATCGAACAACTCCGGACGCAGGGCTATCCCGTCGCAGACGCCGACGCCGCCCGACTATCGCCACTGATCGACACGCATCTGAACGTACACGGCAGCTACACATTCTTCTTTCCGCAACTGGACGGGCTACGACCACTCCGCGACCCCACCAACACCAAGGCGGACGACTGACCAGGGGAACCGGAGCTTAGCGCCAGATCCTGTACGGCTGCTACTCAGACCCCAACATAGGTGACCTCGCTCGTGTCGACCATGCATCTCACGCTAACGACTGCCGGCCGCCCAAACGACGGAATTCGCGCTCGGCTGAAAGTATCCGTCGAGGGATTCCGCCGTACAGAGGTTCAGAGTTCGTCGGGCTCGGTAGGGTCGCGCAAGAGCACGACCATGTTCAACACCAGTCCGAGCACGCCGAGTTGGTTTTCCTGCCCGTGACGAAGGGCTGGTGCAGCTGGCCGCATTTGCCGTGAAAGATCCGCCGCACCAGCGCGTGGCACGACTCCTGGGTGTTGAGCTGAGTGTGGATGCGGCGTCGGTAGGTCTCGTCGGCGTCGATGAAGGCCAGCATGTGCAGGGTTGTGGCAATCCGGCCGTACTCGGCTGGGGATTCGGTTGTTACGGCGAGCCGCAAGGTAGTGAGCCCGTGTGATCGTCTCGGCGCGTGGGTCGCCGGGATGTTGAAGAACATTTTGCTCATAACGCCGTACCTGCACACCGTCGTGAGCCCTGCCTGCTTTCGTCGTCTGCAGGTGTCTCACTGGGGGTTCGTGCTTTGAAACGCCTCACCACGCCTGCCGCCACGCTGATACGGCTTACCGCGCTGCGGCAGGCACAACGCATCCAACAAGACCCGTTTCCGCCGTAGTCCGTCCAGGCCTGCTGAGTGTTCCTCACCGTTCTCCGTGGCTGTCGCTTTTGCGGATGCCGGTGAGGATGATGTCGAGCTGGTAGCTGTTGCGGGCCTGGTCGGCATCGGGGGGTAGCACCATGCCGTAGATGAACTGGAGGAGGTCTGTGCCGGCGAGCTCGGGGTCGACGGCGCCGGCGTGTTGGGCGTGGGCGACGGCGGTGTCGGCGGCGGCAGCGGTTCGCTGGGCGACCGTGGCGTTCAGCTCCGGTTCGGTGCGGAGCAGATGGTCGAGCTCGGCGAGCAGGCCCCGGTTGTTTTGGCAGTAGTCCAGGTATTCGGTTAGCCACTGTTGCAGGGCGGGCCATCCCGGCTGGGTGCGGGTCAGTCCGTGGGCGCGGTTGGTGAGGGCCTCGAGGTCGGCGAGGTGCACGACGGCCATGAGTTCGGTGCGGCTGCTGAAGTGGCGGTAGAGCGTGCCGGGGCCCACGTTGGCGCGGTGGCAGATGTCGTCGGTCGAGGTGCCGTGGGCGTCTGTGGCGAACAGTTCCCGCGCCGCGCTCAGGATGCGTTCACGGTTACGCCGCGCGTCCGCACGCATCGCCCGGGGCGGCTCGGCCGCTGCAGGGGTCGTTGTCTGTTCGGTCATCTCGCCCTTTCTGACCACCCGGCCCGATTCCTGGTCACACCGATGGTCCTCGGCTGTTGTCCCCGTGCCGGACGGCGGGGGCGTCTGGCACGGGGACTGCACCACCCCAGCGTAAGTGGAGCGCCACTCCGGTTAGTGTGCGTCTGTCAGGAGGTTGGATGAATCGGGAGTTGCACGAGCGAGCTGAGCCCGCGGTCGCCTCGCCGGATCGGGACCGGATGCCCGCCGGCGGTGTGATCGTGCTCGCGGTGATCATGGCCGCGGCGTTCGTGATGATCTTGAACGAGACCATCCTGGCGACGGCGCTGCCCTCGTTGATGCGGGGCTTAGATATCGGTGCAGGCACCGCGCAGTGGGTGACCACCGGCTTCGTCCTGGTCATGGCGACCGTCACCCCGGCCAGCGGGTTCGTGCTGCAGCGGTGGCGCACCCGCGTGGTGTTTGTGGCCGCGGTGGGCTCGTTCGTGGCCGGCACGCTGCTGGCTCTGGCCGCGCCGGGATTCGGCGTGCTGCTGGTGGCACGCATCATCCAGGCACTGGGCACGGCCGTGATGCTGCCGCTGCTGACGACCACGGTGATGCAGCTCGTGCCCGCCGCGCGACGCGGCCGGTATCTCGGGTTCGTGACGGTGGTAATGGGCACGTCCCCGGCGATCGGGCCACCACTGTCCGGGCTGATCGTCGACGGTCTCGGCTGGCGCGGCATCTTTATGGTGCTGCTGCCGATCGGCGTGCTCGCCTTGGCCGTCGGGGCGGTCAAGCTGCGCGACCAGAACACGCCGACGCCGGTGCCCATCGACGGCTGGTCCGTCCTCGCCGCCGCGCTGGCCTTCGGCGGGCTGGTCTACGGCATCAACGCTATCGGTGAGGGCCACGCCGTGCTGCCGCTGTGGATCCCGATCCTGCTCGGTGCCGTCGCGCTCGCCGTGTTCGTCGCCCGGCAGCTGCACCGGCAGCGCCGCAACCAGACACCGCTGCTGGATCTGCGTCCGCTGGGCCGGGCGCCGTTCGCGCTCGGGGCCGTCGTCGTGGCCGCGGCGGTACTGGCCCAGGCCGGCACCATGTCGCTGCTGCCGCTGTACCTGCAGGGCGCACTCGGCCTCGACAGCCGCATGGCCGGACTGCTGATGCTGCCCGGCGGCCTGCTCATGGCCGCACTGTCGCTGCCCATCGGGAGACTGCACGACCGGTGCGGGCCACGCCCACTCGTCATCCCCGGCACCGTCGCGATCAGCGCCTCCCTGTGGGCCTTCGGTATTGCGGCCACGCACACACCGTCGCCGCTGGTGATCGTGGCGCTGTATCTGGTCATCAACATCGGCATCGCCGCCACACTACCCCCGACCATGTCCACCGCCCTCGGCGCGCTGCCCCGCAGCCAGTACGAGCACGGCAGCGCCACCCTGAGCACTCTGCAACCACTGGCCGCGGCCGTGGCCGTGGCCCTGTTCATCGGCATCATGTCCAACACCCAGGCCACCCAACTGGCCCAGGGCGCCACCGCAGCCGTAGCCAGCGCAGCCGGCACGCAGCAGGCCTTCCTCATCGGCGGCGCCGTCGCACTTGCCGGCCTGCTCGCCGCCGTCTTCCTCCGCCGCCCCGACACGCAACAGGCCACCACGGACACCACCGAACCCGAGCACAGCAACCCGGACCAGCACCAGAGCACCCCCGCCGAATCGCAGGCACCCATCTAGTCGAGAGGCGCTCTGCTTGGCTCGGGGTCTTTTTCGTGAGCTCATCACTGGAAGGTGGGGTGTGGGGCCAGTGAACACCTCGGAAGGCCGGTTCGCGCCGGGTGCAATCTGGACGATCGTGGTGCTCATGGCGACGGCGTCCCTGATGTCTCTGAACGAGACAGTGCTGGGCGTCGCATTGAAGACCCTGCGAGAAGACCTCGAGTTGCCGCTGACGTCGATCCAGTGGGTGGTCAGCGTGTTCCCGCTGACGATGGCGGTCGTGGTCCCGACCACCGGATATCTGCTGGTCCGTTTCACTGAACGCCAGGTCTTCGTCGCCGCGACTGCGTTGTTCGCGACCGGTGCTCTTGCGTGCGCCTTGTCGCCCGGGTTCATGGTCTTGGTCGGCGGCCGCGTGCTGCAGGCTGCAGGTACGGCGCTGACGATGCCATTGCTGATGACGACCGTCATGCGGCTTGTCCCCTCGACGCACCGGGGCTCGGTCATCGGCATGATCACGGTCGTCACTGCGGTCGCTCCCGCGCTGGGCCCCACGGTCGGCGGGATCGTGCTGGACTCCTTGGGGTGGCGGTGGCTGTTCTGGCTCGCTCTTCCTCTGATGGCCAAGGTCATCACGATCGGCGCGATCAAGTTCCGTCCCGGTCACACTCCGTCCGCGACCCCATTGGACGTGCTCTCCGTCCCCTTGGCCGCCCCCGGCTTCGGCGGGTTGCTCTACGGGCTCTCCACTATCGGTGAAGATGCGGAGGGAACCGTAACGACACCGACCGTGACTGCAGTCCTCGTGGGGGTGGGGGCGCTGGCAGGATTCATCGCCCGGCAGGTTCGTCTTCAGCGCAGCGGTCGTGCGCTGCTCGATCTGGGCGTCTTGACGCACCGCCGCTTCGCGGTCGCGGTGGGGATCGTTGCCCTATTGTTCACCTGCATGATGGCCGTCACATCAGTCCTCTTGCCGCTCTATCTGCAGACGGTGCTTGCCCGGAGCACAACCGTCAGTGGTCTGGTCATGCTCCCCGGCGGTCTCGCAATGGGGCTGCTCGGTCCACTCGTGGGGCGCTTGTATGACCGGTTCGGGGCCCGCGTCCTGGTGCTGCCCGGTGCGGGCCTCACAACCGTCGCCCTCGGTCTGTTCGCATCTCTCGGTGCGGAGACCCAACTGTGGCGGGTTGTCATGACGCACCTCCTGTTGATGGCCGGCGTCGGCACCATGATGACGCCGCTCAACACGTACGCCCTGTCCTCGCTGCCCGATCATCTATATTCGCACGGCTCCGCTATTCTCACCACGATCCAGCAAGTCGCCGGAGCGTTCGGAATCGCTCTTTTCGCGACCATCGCCACGCTTGCCTCAGCCAACAGCGAAGTCGCCACCGATGTGACGGGCTTTCGCGCTGCGTTCACGATCATGGCCGTCATCGGCGTCGCAGCACTCGCGCTGGCCTTGCTCGTCGACCGCCCAGCCGGCCCCCATGCCCGCACCGACCACGGTCGGCCAGGCCGCTAAGTGTCCCGCGTCAAGTTTGTGGCTCAATTTTCGTCGCGGACTTGGCGCCGATGATACTCCATCATGCGCGAGGTGAACGAATACCTGGCGAACTCGGCCGGATCCAACTGGGCCTGGGTGACGACGTAGTCCACCGCCTGGGCCGGGACCTCCTCCGGATAGCCCGGGAAACGCGCCTCGACCTCGAAGAACGTCAGCACCACCGCGAACCCCAGCCGTGTGGGACCGGAGAACTGGGTCTACTCGGCTGAGGCTTCGCCCAGGCTGATCGAGCTCCCATCTCCTCGGGTGAGCCGCATCAGCTCGAAGACCTGATCGGCGGCCAGATCCGGATTTCCCAGCACCAGCCGTCGCCAGGACGGGCCCACCGGCACGGGCTCGATCCTGGAGGTGGTCAGCTTGCGCCGTGGCCAGTGGCCAGACTTCGACGATGGCCTCGGGAAGGCCTTTCAATCCGTCGCAGCAGCAGGTCAGCACATCGGCCAGCCCGCAGTTGCGTAGTCCGGTGAGCACGTTCCTCCAGTGCTGGGCGCCCTCGCCGCCAGTTGCGGCCCCCGCAGCCATGTTTTCGTCGGTCACAGCGACCCTCTCCGACCGCAGCGAACTTCAGCCTGCCGGATCACCACCCCACACACAAAGATCAGGACATTCCCTGCGATCAAGAGCTAGGCGTTCAATTTCTCACGGTCATTCTTGAGCCCCCAATCAGTACGGCCGGTCCTCCCGCTGGGGAGTGTCATCGGGAGCTGCGACGTGGATCGCTTCAGGGGGGTAGGGTCAGCGCAGTCTCCATGTAGCGCAATTGGTTGCGGTGCAGAACACTCAGGCGTGCCAAGAGTTGTTCACCGTCGTCTGTGAGTGAAATGTTCACGGCGCGCGCGTTCTCGGGGTGGGGTGAGCGGTCGACGAGCCCCGCTCGTTGGGCGCGGTTGATCAGTTCGACGGCGCTGTGGTGGCGTAGCTGAAGCCGTTCGGCCAGTTCGGCCACTGTGGCGGATTCTCGTCCGGGGAAACCCTTCAGCGCCAACAGCAGTTGGTACTGCTGCGGCGAGACGCCGTGACTGCGGACGATGTCTTCGCTGTAGCGCAGGTAGCGGCGGATGCCGAAGCGGAATCGGGCCAACGCCTCGAACTCCTGTTTGCTCAACTGTGCCAGCGGGTCCTGATCGTATTCCGAGGGGTCTTGTCTGTCCGCATGTGGTGTTTCGGTGGGTGCCATACACTCATTATATCGCTTCACGATCTATCGTGTTACGATGGATCTGCTTGTGGAAGCTGGGGAAACGGTGCGCCGGCGTCCGCCCGGTGCGAAGACAAGGAGGAACCCTTCGTGACCATACTTGCGCAACACCCCGTGCAGCCGTGTACCGCACAACCGGTTCCTCACCCGCGGGGCGCGGGCAAGAGCCCGGCGCGGAAGGGGTTGAGTCAGCGTGTCTCGTATCAGGACCCGGGTACGGCGCTACTGGCCGTGGGCGGTGAGATCGACGCGGGCACAACCCCCCGCTTCGACGAGATGCTGCGGTCCCGGCTGCACACCGAACTCGCCCGGTTGGTGCTGGACCTCTCGGGGCTGGAGTTTCTCGGCTTGACCGGCGTGAGCACATTGATCGAAGCGGATCTCCGCGCCCGCAATACCCACACCGAACTGCTGCTCGTGTGCGGCCACAACCATCAGGTCATCCGCGTGCTGACTGCCACGGCCGAGCATCATCGGCTTCGCTGGCGTTGTGAGCTCGCGGCCGCCACCTCCAGCGACGGTGATGGCTGATCCCGGACACGGCCATGCCGGCCGGGTCGACACGGCATGGTGGTAACCATGCCGTCGGCAGCAGGACCCCTCTGACCGCGGATGGTTTGCAGGGACGCACGCCCGCCGAAACGCTGGTTCCGCCCGGCTCATATTGCTCGTCCCCAGCGGCGAAGCAAGGCCAGTGCAGAAGCAAGGCCAGTGGACAGAGACACCGACGACCGGATAACAATCCGAAAGGACCGCGAGTGGAGAGTATGAGTTCGTTGGAGAGCCGCATCATCGACAACGCGGACGACGCGATCGTGTTTGCCGACGCGGACGGGATCATCCGACTGTGGAACGCCGCCGCCGAACGGATGTTCGGCTACTCACCGGACGAGGCATGTGGGCAGTCCCTCGACCTGATCATTCCCGAGAAGCATCGCCGGCGTCACTGGCAGGGGTACCACCGGGTCATGCAAACCGGCGAGACCTCCTACGCGGGATCCTTGCTCGCGGTGCCGGCGCTGCACGCCGACGGCACCCGGATCTCGATCGAGTTCAGTGTCACGCTCGTCCAGAACGCCAGCGGCGCGGTCGAGGGAATCGCCGCGATCATCCGCGAGGTGACCGAACGACGCGACGCCTGGCGGGCGCTCCAGCGTGAAGTGGCGGAATTGCGGGAACGCGTCGGCCCCTCCGGCGGGACTGCCTGAACGACGGATCGTTCCCGGGGCGCCGGGTGGCCGCGTGTGGCGGCCGTCTACCTGCGGTGTTGCTCGGTGTCGCTCGACTCCTGCGGGGATTTCGTAATCGACAACCAGCACATCCAGAGCAGCGCGGCGCCGCCGGCCAGACCCAACACAAGCCCCACCGCGTCGCTCACCAACAACACCAGTGCGACCAGGATCACCATCGGCACGATCGCGGCCAAGCCGACTGCTGTGACGACCCTTCCTCGCACGTCTCGCGTGTGCGTGTCGAACGACCCCGGATGCGTGGGCTTCTCATCCTGGAACTGGCTTTCCAGTTCGTTCAGAGTTTTCCGCTCACGATCGCTCAACATGATTCCACTCTCCCTGCGGTCCACTGACCCGTATTCCTATCGTATCACGACATATCGCGATACGATAGGAATACTGTGTGGTAGGGAGCGCTTTCCAAACTGCCGCTCGTCAATGATCGAAATCCCCTGATCGGTACCCACTTCCTGCTCGGTCCGAACGCCCGATGGCCCGAGCTGGCGTGCCCTGTCAGGAATTCAGCTCGAATGGGTTTGTGGCACCACCGTGGCGGTAACACGGAGTGGCATGAGGGAAAGCATTGTCGCCTGTATAGAACTGGCCGATCCCCGTACGCTCCCCGATGACGGGCTGGGCCAGGGACCGACCGCACCATCTATCGATCTCGACTATCGATCTCGACGCGGTTCGGCCTGCGAGAACGACCGCGAATCGCCCTACTCCTCCCGACAGGACCGTGACGTCGTCGGTTTCCGGGATCGACTGATCCCGGAAGCAAGCGAGTGCGGTTGACGGCAACAACCGACCCGCTCCCGGAGGGCCCCCGGCGTCGTTGCAGGTCCCCGAGGGCGCCACCGAGCCTGTGGTTCAGGACCGAGTGGACTCGGGTTGTGTCGGAGCCGCGGTGGGCTCGTCGGGGAGAGTGCCGTCCACGGTCACTGCCTGCGGGCCCGCGGCGGCGGAGACAGAGGCCTGCCGACGCCCGGACCAGGGGATTTCGTTGAAAACCAGGTTCAACACGATCGCCATCAGAGCGGCGGCGCTGATTCCCGAGCTCATGATCAGCTCGAACCAGTGGGGGAAGATCGACCAGAAGTCCGGTGAGGCGATCGGGATGACGCCGACCCCGATTGTGGTCGCCACAATGATCAGGTTGAGGTTGTTCGAGAAGGCCACCGTGGACAGGGTCCGGATACCACTGGCAGCGACCGATCCGAACAGCACCAGCCCGGCCCCACCGAGCACCGGCAGCGGGATCGACTGGACCACGCGGCCCACGACCGGCAGGAGCCCGAGGACGACGAGAATGGCACCGCCGGTCGCGACCGCGTAGCGACTCTTGACCTTGGTGAGCGCGACCAGACCGACGTTCTGGGCGAACGCGCTGACTGTGAACCCACCCAGCAGTGGCGACAACGTCGTGGACACCATGTCGGCGCGCAACCCGTTGCCGAGCCTACGGGAGTCGACCGGCGTCTCGACGATCTCACCGACCGCGAGTATGTCCGCAGTGGTTTCGGTGAGGGTCACGATCATCACCACCACCATCGAAATGATCGGGGCGATGTGGAATTCGGGCACGCCCAGTGTCAGCAGCGCCGGTGGGGCCACGATCGGCCCGTCGCCGACCGTGCTGAAGTCGGCCATCCCCAATGGGACGGCAATGACCGTGCCGAGCACGATGCCCAACAGGATCGACATCCGGGAGACTCCCCCGTGGTTGATCCGGGACAGCACCATAATGATCAACAGGGTCAGCGCAGCGAGCCCGATGGCCGCCATGCCGCCGCCGGCCTCGCCCGCGGCGCTCCCCTCCCCCTGGTCTGCGGCCCAGTCGAACGCACTCGGCAGCAGCGTCAACCCGATCACGGTGATCACGGAGCCGGTCACCACCGGCGGAAAGAACCGGACGATCCTACCGAAGACCATGCTCAGCACGATCCCGATCAGACCGGCACCGATCGTGGCGCCGAAGACCGCCCCGAGACCCTGGGACTGGGCGATCGCCCCCATGGTCGACACGGCCGAGAACGAGGCCCCCTGCACCAGTGGTAGCCGCGATCCCAGCATCGGTAGTCCGAGCGTCTGCAGCAGCGTAGCCACTCCACTGACGAAGATGGTCGCTGTGATGAGCACGCTGAGCTCGGCCGCGGACAGTCCCGCGGCCTCGCCCACAATCAGCGGCGGGGCGATGAGACCGCCGTACATGGTGAGGATGTGCTGGGTCCCGTAGGTGAGCAACTGGCGTGGCGGGAGCTTCTCGTCCTCCGGGCGGACAGTGTTCCCGGATTCCGGTCCCGCCTTCCGATGACGCCGGAGTTTCCAATACATCGCAACCAAATTTCGTTAGATGAAATCTATTTTTCGCTATGTGATGTTATGTGGGTCACTGCGGTGCGTCAACAATCGTGGGCGGCCTCGCCACCACTGGTCCACGGGCGTGATGTGAACGTAGTGGTGGCTACCGGTGGCCACGCAACGGCTGCAGGGCGGTGTTGGTGCGAACCAATTCGTCGAGCATGTCCGTGGCGGCACCGAGCATCGTGTCATTGGGCGTGACCGTGCGGTCTTCGTTGACGAACGGCACGGAATCAGCGGAGCATTGCAGCCATAGTCGTACTCGGGCGTGACGAACACGAAACGTCGGCCGAGGCGACTGTCGCACTCCAGTCACGGGGGGGCGTTGATGCACGTACTGACCGAACACCGGATGGTGAGGTTCGTTCATCAACGGGAGATCGGGCGAGCCGAGATCGACCAGTTCGACCTCATCGAACCCGCCGCGTGCGGCGGCTTCGTTCTCGAACCAGTTCCCCGTCGGACGGCCCACAGTGTTCGGCCGTGTGCCGACCAACTCGGGTCACCAGTCAGTCGGAGACCGTGCTCCGCCGCGCCCGGGCTACCGCCGATTTGCTGCGCAGTGGCGCGGAGAACAACGCACACACCGCCCCCACCGCCGAGACCGCTGCCGCGACACCGAACGCGACGGTAAACCCACCGGCTTCGGGCGTGGTGTTACCGGGGATTGTCCACGCGGCCAACAGCGCGACCGCGACCTGCGCGCCCACCGCGCTATCTGCGCGTCGCACCACCGAATTGAGGGCCGTGGCAATGCCGGTTTGCTCCCCGGAGGCGCTCAACGTGACGATGCTGGCCGCGGCACTGATCGTCACTCCGAACCCGAGCCCGATCGCGCCGAGTTCGAGCAGCACCAGACCGGTGCTACCGCGCCACAAGGCCAGCCCCAGAGTGCCGATCCCCTGGATCACCAGGCCGGCGGCGAACACCACAGCCGGCCCGAACAGCCGCGACAGCGGCCCGGTCGCCGGCCCACCGAACATCTGCCCGAGCGCCCGCGGCAGCAGGACGATCCCCGTCAGCAGTGGTCCGGCGCTCAGCCCGAACGCCGTGTACGCCGTGTTGGTACCCGCTTCGGCCAGCAGGAACGGAACCAGAATGTTGACGCTGAACACGGCGTACCCGCCCAACAACGACGCGACATTGGTCAGCAGGACGCGGCGTGAGGTCAGCACGTGCAGATCCATCAGCGGTGCACTGGTGCGCAACTCGCGGCGCACCCAACCCAGGGCCGCCACCAGGGCCAGCCCGAACATCGCCAACACGAACGGTGCTGTCCAGCCCTGTTGCGGCGCCTCTGTCAACGCCACGATCAACGCCGCGATCGCACCGCCGAGAAGCGCAGCGCCCGGCGTGTCCAACGGGGTGCGGGTGCGTTTACCGGTGGTGGGCACAGTGAGTCGTACCAGGATGGCGGCAAGGATGAGCACCACAACGCCGACACCGAACACCCAGCGCCAGTTCGTGAGCTGCGTGATCACCCCACCGAGACCGAACCCGGCGAGCCCGCCGAGTCCGAACCCTCCGGTCAGCACGCCGATCCCGCCCCGGACCCTGTGACGTGGCAAATGGTCGCGGACCAGCGAGAAACTCAGCGGGAACACGATACCGCCGACACCCTGCACAAGCCGCCCAGCGACCAGGATCTGGATCGACGGGGCCAGGGCCGCCGCGACGCTACCAAGCAGGAACACGGTCAACGCGGCGAGGAACACCCGTCTGCGGCCGAACCGATCAGCGACCTTTCCGAGAAAGATCGGCGCCACCGAGGCGACGATCAAATAGCCGGAGAACACCCACGTGGTCCACTCGCGCGACGCCGCAAAGTACTGCTGGACCACCGGCAGCGCGGGAGTCACCGCAGTCTGTTGGAAGCCGTAGACCGTGTCCGCGATCAACAGACTCGTCAGGATCAGCCACCACGGTGGGTTACGGTGCGACGATCCGTCTCGTGTCGGTGTGACGGACATCAACGGTGCTCGCCGGGCTGCGATGTGACGGTCCCGGCAATTTCTCGCAGTGCCCGTCCGGACAGGCGGTAACCGGTCCAGGTGTCCATCGGTTCCGCTCCCAGGGACCGGTAGAAGGCGATCGCCGGGGTGTTCCAGTCCAACACCGACCATTCCAGGCGGGTGTATCCGTGACGGGCGCATTCGACGGCGAGCTCGTCCAACAGGGCCCGTCCCAGTCCCGCCTGCCGGTGTTCGGGACGCACATAGAGGTCCTCGAGGTGAATGCCGTGCACCCCGTCCCAGGTCGAGAAATTCAGAAACCACAGCGTGAATCCCACGATCCGTCCGGCGCGCTCCGCGACATGACCGAACAACGCGGGTGCCGGCCCGAACAGCGCTGCCTCCAACTGGCGCCCGGTCAGCGTGCAGCGGTCGGCAGCGTGTTCGTACGCGGCGAGCTCGTGCACGAGCGTGACCACCTCCGGAATGTCTCCGGGAGTTGTCGGGCGGATCCACCCCGGAAGCTGCTGCGTTTCATCGACCACTCCCCTTTTCTACCGTGTGCGCTGTCCCGATCCCTTCGGGAGGAGAGCGTGCACACATCAATAACGCCGCTTCGTCACTGACAGTCAGTGACGAAGCACGGACCATACACGGGTTGGGTCGGAAGCGGAGTCCCCGCGTTCCGACCCCGCGTTTCTTTCGCGACCGCATCACTCGTCGTCGTCACGTCACCAGCCGTGCGACGGGAAGCTAGTCGAGCGCGACCCTGGCGGAGTCGATGAACGGCGTTTCGTCGAACCTCAGATACGCGGGGTCCGCTTTCTCCGGAAGATCGTAGACAAGCTTACCGGCAGCGACGTCACCGGGATCCGTACCATCGAGAAGATCATTCGAGTGTTCCATGATGTCGGCCGCGACCCTGTCCGGTTCGTACTCTGCGCCGTCGGCATCCACGAGTTTCCGACCATCGTTCCAGAACGTCTTCGTGTCGTCCCCGATGTTTTTCACCGCGACGGACACCGCGACATACTTCCCCTCGGGGGCGGCGTGTTCCCGCACTCCGTCCACGGTTGTCACGTTGTCGTCGACGTCCATGACAACGATCTCGTAGGAGGAGGTCTCCACCATCTCCCCCAGCTCGACCGCTTCCGGTTTGAGCTGCAGGAAATCCACCATGCCTTGCAACTCGTCGGAAACCTTCTCCGACACGATGCCGGCGACGACGACACCGGTGGCCCCCAGCACGACGCCGGCAGCCGCCAACGGGCGGGTTCTGTTCCTGACGATCAGCCCGACAACACCGCAGACGGACGCGAGCGGCCCGAGCACCAGCGTGACAACCCCGACGATGGGAACCAGGCCCAGGAGGGTTCCGGTAACTCCGAGTACGAGGGAGGCGACACCCCACGAATTTGTTCGCCGCTGCGGAGTGTCGTTCTGGTCCTGTGCAGCTGATGACGCCGATGACTCCGGTGACGCAGCACCCATCACCGGCCGGCCTCGAAACCACGATTCATACCAGGCACCAACGCGACCACCGTACCCGAACCGTGCCCGCACGGGACCGGGGGTTGTTCACCGGATTCGGCCTGCAGGAACAACTGTCCGGCCATCTCCACTTCCTCACCGTATCCCGATTTCTGCGGATACCCTTCCACGTACTCGACGGATGGCTGGGGCAAGTCTGCGCCGTCCTCGGGCGCACGACCGTTCATGCTGGTGGTGGTGACGACTCGACACGGTCCTGCTGCCTATGGGCGGGGTTTGCCGAGAATCCAGTACGTGGCCCAGCCGACCCTGTCCGGGTCGAGGCCCCATTCCTTGACACCGAGGGTGCGCGCGGTTTTGGCGACGTCCTGTTCGCCGCAGGCCCACACGTAGCCGACCTGCGCAGCGGGGTGGTTCTCCGCTCGCCAGGCTTCGAGGAGGTGACGCACGGTCACGGCGCGATCGTCCATAGTGGTGTGCACGATCCGGAGTGTGGCGATGCGATGGGACCATTCCTGTGCCAGCCCGGGTTCGAGGTGCCCCTCGGACGGAGTCACGACCAGCACATGGGTGTCGGCGAGTTCGTCGGGGTGATGGTCGGCAACGAACTCCAGGATCGACCGCAGCGCCGGAGCGGACGTGGCGTCGGCGACATACAGCCCTCCGCCGACCGGCCGGGACCAGATTCCGCTCGCCGTGTAGATCCCCGCCGTGTCGCCCGGTTGGGCGCGGAGCACCCACTGCGATCCCGGGCCGCCGTCACCGTGGGTGACCACGTCGACGTCCACCGTGCCGGTGTGCTGGTCGAGGTTGCGGACGCTGTACCAACGCAGCTCGGGGCGGGAGGACTCTTCCATTGCGGAGATGTTCGAGCGGATGTTTCCGGTGGAGATGGCAAAGGGCTGGAAGTGTTGCCCTGCCGGGGGCATCAGCAGGCCGAAGTACTCGTCGGGCCCGCTCAATCGGAAATCGCACAGCTCCGGCGCGGTCAACGACAGCCGCTGGACGTGTTCGGCGATGCGCTCGTTCGCCGTGACCGTGACGGGAATGAGCTGGTGCTCCCCCGCGGTGGGGCGTGTTGTCAGTCGACGGTCGGCGACGGCGGAAACGGGACGGGTCGTCATAGAACTCCTGACGCTCAACAGTGCTGCTCGTCTCTTTTGTATTGAGCCTTAGGGTAGGCTAACCTATAGTCTTGGACAGCGATACCGGAGGCCCCACATGAACAGTCCACGCCCCCGCAGGGCACGTCACCGGCTCGTCACCACGGTGGCGACGTTGCTGGCGGCCGCCCTCGTACTCAGCGGCTGCGCCCGCGGCAGTGCCGACAACCCATCCGACTCCGGCGGTGACGAACAACGCATCGCGGCCCTCGGTCTGGGCGACGCCGACACGCTCCTGGCGCTGGGCATCACCCCGGTCGCCGTCGCCCCCTGGGGAGCGAAGGGCGACACCCACCCCTCCGGAGTCGGTCCCTGGGCGCGCGACAAGCTCGGCGACGCCGAACCGGCCACGATCTACGACACCTCCAAAGGGTTCACCGCGGACATCGTCGAGCAGGTCGCCGCGGTCAACCCCACAAAGATCATTGCCGTGAACAACAAGGTGGACGAGCAGGCACGATCGGATCTCGAGGAGATCGCCCCGGTCACCGTGCATCCCCCGAAGTACGACGACTGGCAGGTTCCCTGGCAGGTACAGGTCGAAACGATCGCGGACGCCGTGAACAAGCAGGACAAGGGCCAGAAGCTGATCGACCAGGCGGAGCAGCGGCTGGCGAAGTTCCGTGAGAACCACCCCGAGCTGCAGGGCAAGAAAGCGGCCGTGGTGATGCCGTACGCCGGGAAACTCGGCCTTTACACCGAGGGTGACGGTCGTGGCGACATGATCGAGAGATTGGGGTTCACCATCCCCGACAAGCTCCAGAAGACCGCGGACGGAAGTTTCTACCGGGACATTTCTCCGGAGAACTACGAGAAACTGGAGATGCTGGACCAGCTGTTCGTGCTCGACTACGAGGGCGCGGTCAAGGAGCTCAAGAACGACCCGGTGTTCCAGAAGCTCGATCTGGTGCAGCAGGACAGGGTGCACTACCTTTCCCAGGATGTCGGCAACGCGATGAGCATGCCGAATCCACTGACGATCCCGTACGTTGTTGATGCGGTCGCGGACACAGTGTGAAACAGGATCGGCACGCGCCTCGCCGGCACGGAACGGTGACCGTTGTCGCGGTCGCGGGACTGCTGCTCGGGTGCGTCCTGTCCGTGATTCTCGGGGCGCGGCCGACGTCCCCCAACGCAGCGTTCTCGGCCCTGTTCGCGGGCCCCACGGGGCACGACCCCACAGGACTGAGCCAGGTGGTCTGGCAGCTACGGCTGCCACGCACGGCGCTGGCGATGCTGACCGGCGCAGCATTGGCCGTCTCGGGGGCGCTGGCGCAGGCGTGGACACGCAACCCCCTCGCGGATCCGGGCATCATCGGCATCACCGCCGGTTCCGGATTCGCGATCGCCGTCGGCGTCACGGTCGGTGTCGTCGGGACCGGCCCACAGGCGATGCTGGCACTGCTGGGGGCCGGACTGGTCGCGGTGGCCATCCTGCTCGTCGCACGGCTTTCCGAGGATCCACTGACGCTGCTGCTGGTGGGGTTCGGCATCGCCGCCAGCCTCACCGCCGGCACCACGCTGTTGGCGTTGTACGACACCTCGGTGCTGGACGGGATGCGGCAATGGACCGTGGGCTCCACCGTCGGCCGAGACGCGGACGACCTGGTCATCGCAGCCTGTGGGCTCGTGCTCGGCCTCGTCCCGGCGGTGGCGGCCGCCCGCCCGATGGACCTGTTGTCCATGGGTGAGGGAGCTGCCGTGGGACTCGGCGGCTCGCCTGCCACGACCAGGACCCTGACCGCGCTGGCCGTGGTCATCCTCGCCGGTGGCGCGACCGCTGCGGTCGGACCGATCGCGTTCGTCGGGTTCGCTGCGCCGCACATCATTCGCCGATTCACCGGGCCCACACTCACCCGCATGCTGGTACCGGTGTTGCTGACCGGCGCGGCGATCACACTCGTGGCCGACGTGGTCGGCCGTGTCATCGCACGTCCCGGAGAAGTGGAAGTGTCCGTGGTGCTGGCCGTCATCGGCGCGCCACTGCTGATCGCGTCGGTGGCCCGGCCCCGCAGCCGCGCCGGGATGGAGCTGGTATGAGTACCACCACCGACCCGCAGGAAACGAACGCTCCGGAGCAGCAGGGAACCGATCCACCCGGTGGGCCCTCGCGCGCACGCACCACACGACGTCGCAGGTTACGCCTGGTTACGGTGCTCGTCGTCCTGGCGGCGGTGACCGGGGTCGGGTATCTGCTGCTGTTGACCATCGGACCGGTCGCGCTGTCACCCGGCCAGGTGCTGGCGGCGTTGACGGGCGGGGGAGACGCCCGCACGATCAACCTCGTCTGGGACCTGCGCCTGCCGGTGGCGGTGACCACCGTCGCGATCGGAGCGGCACTGGGGCTCGCCGGGTCCTGGACTCAGACGTTGTCGCGGAACCCCGTCGCCTCCCCCGACATTCTCGGCGTCACCGGCGGCGCCTCCGTGGCTGTGGTGGCGGGAACCGTCGTCGCCCGACCGGAGTTCTCCACGGACATGTCGACCTTCTGGTGGCGAGCGCTGCTGGCGCTGGTCGGCGCCGTGGTGATCATGCTGTTGCTGTTGACTCTCGGTGGCCTCGGATCGTCCCGGCGCGTCATTGTCATCGGGGTGGCCCTGGGGTTGCTGTGTCACGGTCTGGTGGGGTACCTGCTGTTGCGCGCCGACCTGTCCCGCGCTGCGGAGGCCCAGACGTGGCTGGCGGGCTCGACCGGTCTCGTCCGGTCCGGGGCGCTGCTGCCGATGGCGCTCGGGCTGGCTCTGTTCGTGGTGCTCGGGGCGAGCGCCACACGCGATCTGCCGTTACTCGCCCACGACGACGCCACCGCCTCGGCTCTCGGGGTGCACGTGACACGTGTACGCACCGTGCTGCTGGTGGCCGCGACCGGACTGGTGGCCGTGTCCGTGGCGGTTGTCGGGCCGGTCGAGTACGTCGCACTGGTTGCCCCGCAGGCGGTGCGGTTGCTCGCGAAGCGAACGGCACCCCCGCCGGTGACGTCGGCCGTGGCCGGAGCGGCGGTGATGACGGTCTGCGCCGTGATCGCCGAACTGTTACCGATCGCCGCGCCTGTCGGCCTCATCACCGCCGCTGTGGGCGGCCCCGTGCTTGTCGGCCTGGTGATCGGGCCCGCTCGATCCTCCGCGCGAACGAGTAAATGATCAGGAGACGATGTGTGATGTCCGAACCGACACTTCGCGAGCTACAAGGATCCACCGGCACGATGGCTGATGACGCACCGTCGGCTCTCGCCGATTCGGACGGGGCGGTCCTGTCGATCGAGGGGGTGCACGCCGGTTACGACGCCTCCAGGGATGTCATCGGACCGGTGTCGTTGACGGCGCGTCCTGGGGAGACGACTACTTTGATCGGGCCGAACGGGTGCGGAAAGTCCACCCTGCTCAAAACGATGTGTCGGCAGCTGCGTCCCCGGGTGGGTAGCGTTCGCGTCGACACGACGGAGATCCACCGACTGTCGGCACGGCAGGCCGCCCGCACGGTCGCCGTGTTGCCTCAGCACCCCACGGCCCCGGGCAATCTCACCGTCGGTGAACTCGTGGCCCGTGGTCGCCACCCGCACCGGCCGTGGTGGCGGGGGTTGTCGAGTGCGGACACCGCCAGAATCGACGCCGCACTGGCCGAAACCGCCACGACACCGCTGACCGACAGGGAGATGACGACCCTGTCCGGGGGGCAACAGCAACGTGTCTGGCTGGCCATGGTGCTCGCCCAGGACACCCCGGTGGTGTTGTTGGACGAACCGTCCACCTATCTGGATCCCGCACACGCTGTGGAGACCCTGGAACTGGTGCGGGAACTGACCCGACGGGGTCGCACCGTGGTGATGGTGCTGCACGATCTGATGCTTGCCGGTAGCTATTCGGACCGTATCGTGGTGCTCGACCAGGGACAGATCCTCGCCGACGGCACACCGCGCGAAGCGTTGACCGAGCGGAACCTGGCCCGCACCTACCGGCTACGCGCCGACGTGCTGGACGATCCCCACGGCGCAGCGCCGGTCATCGTCCCCCGGGGCACGTGCTGAGCTCGGTTCAGTCCCGGCGTGGAACGCGTGCCGTGTAGTCCTCGGCGATGGTGGCGAAGTTCGCCCAGGTGACTGCGGTGTGCTGGTTGATGTGCTCGATCAACCGCTCCAACATCAACAGCACCTGCGGCCGCCCCGAGACGTCCGGGTGGATCGTGATGGTGAAGGTGGCGTAGTCCAGCTCACGGTGGACCCAGTCGAACTGGTCGCGCCACATCTGCTCCAGTTCTCGCGGGTTCACGAAACCATGGCTGTTGGGACTGGTCTTGATATACAGCATGGGTGGCAGGTCGTCCAGATACCAGTTGGCCGGAATCTCGACCAGATCCGTTTCGTGTCCACGCACGAGCGGTTTCATCCATTCACCCGCGTGTTTCGAATAGTCGATGTTGGTCCAGCTGTCGCCCACCCGGACGTAGTACGGTTCGAAGTCACGGTGCATCAGCGAATGGTCGTAGGTGATGCCGCGTTCGAGCAGCAACTCGTTGGTGACATGCGAGAACTCCCACCATGGGGCGACGTACCCGGTGGGACGTCGCCCGCTGCGTGTCTCGATCAGGTCGATGCAGTGGTCCAGCACGGTGGCTTCCTGCGCGCGACTCATCGCGATCGGATTCTCGTGGCTGTAACCGTGCACCCCGATCTCGTAGCCCGCGTCGACGATCTGGTCGAACTGACGCGGGAACGTTTCGATGGAGTGGCCCGGCCAGAACCACGTTGCGGGGATGTCGTAACGACGCATCAACGTGTCCAGTCTGGGAACGCCGACTTCGCCCGCGAAGATCCCACGGGAAATGTCGCCGGGCGAGTCCTCTCCCCCGTACGAGCCCAACCAACCGCCCACGGCGTCGACGTCGATCCCGAACGCCACGAAGATTTCCTTACTCACCGCATCCTCCTGTTCCCTGCTGCGACCGGGGTTCACCGGTACGGTTCGACCGTCTCTGCCGTGATCGGCACGTCCGCGTGCCGTAGCAACGCCAACAACAATCGCCCGTGATACAGCGGCAGCCCACCCAGGCAGACGGCACCGGCGTCGACGAGGTCGACCGCGCCGCCGTTGCCGTATATCGGGACCGTGGGCCCTTCGGGTACCCGAGTGGACAGTCCCACGCTCGTCCCGCTGCGCACAGCGCTACGGGTCCAGTCGACCAGCGCATGGTTGCCGTTGCCCGCGCCGGTGCCGGCGAGCACCACGGCCGCCGCACCGGCCCGTACGGCGGCGTCCGCCAGTGCCGCGTCCGCGCCCGGGTGGTGAGTAACCACATCGACCCGCGTGGTGTCGAACCGGGTATCCGGGATCGCCAGTGGCGGTGGTCGGTTCGGCAGGGCCATCCATCGAAGCTCGCCGGATCCCACCCGGCCGAGCGGGCCGCCGTCACCGGAGCGGTACGGGTCGGGGGCGATCGTATGGTGCTTGCGTGTCTGGTGCGGGGCATGCACCCGTCCGGCGAAAACGATCAGGGCGCCGCAACCGCGCGAAGTATCCGCCGCGGCGACGGTGATCGCGTCGGCCAGGTTGCGTGGCCCGTCCGTATCACGCTGGTCGGCAGCTTTCTGTGCGCCGGTCACCACCACCGGTTTGTCTCCGGTGTGCACGAGCTCCAGTAGGAACGCCGTCTCCTCCATCGTGTCGGTGCCATGTGTGATCACCACGCCATCGACGTCGCCGCGGGCGGTCTCCTCGGTGACCGCCTCGGCGATCCGACGCAGTTCCCGGTGGCCGAACAGGTAGGACCCCATTCCCAACAGATCCCGGCCGCGTACCCGCACGGGGCCCACGGGCAGATCCTGCAGCATGTCATCGACCCCGCCACCGACGACTGTCCCGTGCTGGGAGTTCTGTGAGGCTATGGTGCCGCCGGTGGCGATCACCACAACGGTTCGTGCGGACGGCTCGTGAACCATCCCTGTCACGGCACCACCCCTGTCTGCCTCGGCCCTGTCCGGCTCGGCCCGGTCCGTCCGGCATTCCCGTGCTGCGCATGTCCCACCGACCGCGTGACGGTTCGGTCAATTCCTCGCATGCCGATCCGGGTGTTTCGGGATCCCTCCGTAACGTACGTCGTTGTTGCCGATGCCGCAGCGTGTACGCCGGTGCGTGCTCCCCAACCCGCATAACCGGTGTGCTGGCGCCTACGATGGCAATTGCAACCTGTTCAAGGAGGGCACACTCAATGAGTACGGCACCACGCACTCTCGGGGTCATCGCCGGCATGGGGCTGCTCGCCACGGTTGCCGCCTGCAGCGGCGGGACCGACGAAGCGAGCGACTCCTCCGCAACCACTCAGGGCGGATCGTCCGAGAGCGCGACGAACACATCCGATGCTGGGGGCGGTGACACCTCCGACGAGGAAAACAGCGGTGACTCCGGCGAGGACGGGAGCAGCGACGCGCAGTCGCTCGTCACGGCAGGCAAGACAGCATTGGACAAGGTCGGGAAGGGTACCGTCCTGGGACTGGAATCCGAGAACAACGGCAGCGTCTGGGAGGTCGCCGTCGTCCTGTCGGACGGCAGCGTCCGGGAAGTGACCACATCCGGCGACGGTCAGGACGTTCGCTCCGGCCCGGAGGACGACTACACCGACCAGGACGACAAGGCCGAGAACAAGCAGCTCGTTCAGGGCGCCAAGCTGGACTACGAGGCGGCGGCGAAGAAGGTTCTCGACGCGCACGCCGGTACCATCACCGAACTCGAGCTCGATGACCACGACGTCGGCGTCGTCTGGGAGGCCGACGTGCACACCGACGGTCCCAAGTACGAGGTGAAGGTCGACGCCGCTTCCGGTGAGGTCGTCGAGGACGAAGCCGACAGCTGAGTCGGAGCACCGTCACTGTTGACGCCCGACGCTGCCGCGTAGCGGCGGACGGACGGGTGAGAAGTGGATGTCGTTGCCGACTGTCGGTGAAGCGCGTTCCTCGTGTGCTCGACCAACAGTTCACACGGCGTGATGACGTCGGCTCGGCGTCGCGAACAGAAGGTGGGGGCCGCGCCTCCAGCGTATGGTTCACCGCAACGTGACGACAACGTGAGTCGTCCCGGGCGGCCCCATTCCACCACCGGCACGCCGGGGCGTCATCTGTACTCGGCCACCGCAGAAAGGACACGATGAAGACACTGCTCAACGTCATCTGGCTCGTGTTGTGTGGACTGTGGATGGCTCTGGGGTACGTGATCGCCGGCATCGTGTGTTGCGTGTTGATCGTGACGATCCCGTTCGGGATCGCCTCGTTCCGAATGGCGAACTACGCGCTCTGGCCGTTCGGTCGCACCCTCGTCGACCAACACGAATCCGGAGCGATGTCGCTGCTCGGCAACATCATCTGGATCATCGTCGCGGGTCTGTGGCTGGCGATCGGCCACATCACGACCGGACTGGCGCTGTGCCTCACGATCATCGGCATTCCGCTCGGTATCGCCAGCTTCAAAATGGTGCCGGTGTCGCTGGTCCCGCTCGGCAAACACATCGTTCCCGCGTCGGAATGACCGGTGGACGGTTGCGTACGGGCCGGGCGGCCGGGGTTGGTGTCACCCTTGCGGCTCAGTGATGTTGTCCCCTGCCGCGGTCACGGTCCTGCCACCATTTCCAGACGGAGTGGTGCGCCGCAGTTGTGTGGGTAGTTCGAAACACAACGCCGCCAGTAACCCGAGGGCAAGCGCTGCCGCGGGCAGCAACAACGATTGTCCCATCGCCGAGGCGAACCCCTCGCGGATTGCGGCGGGAAGTTGACTGGTGTCACCCGCGGTCGAGGTGTGTCCGGACAAACCGGGCAGCTCGGCACCGATCCGGGCCTGCATCAGCACAGCGATGCCTGCGCTGCCCAACACAGAGCCGACCTGCCGCGTGGTGTTGTACACCCCGGAGCCTGCTCCTGCCTGCGCCATCGGCAGGTTACGGGTCGCGGTCGTCGTCAGCGGCGACCAGACGAACCCCTGCCCCACCCCGAGCATCGTCAGCGGCGCCAGCAGCGTCCCGAGCGCCGTGTCCGGGTGCATCACCGCGGACAACCACACCAACCCGCCACAGAAACACGCGAGTCCGAAACCGGCGAGGTTGCGTGGATGTGCACGGTCGGCGAGCCTGCCGACGAACGGTGCCAGGATGCCGGAAAGCCCAGCGACCGGGACCATCAACAGTGCCGCACGCAGTGGGGACAGCCCGAGCACGCTCTGAGCGTAGAGCATGAACGGGAATCCCAACGCCGTGACGGCGAATCCGACGGTGGTGATGGCGACATTCGCCAGCGAGAAGTTCCGGTCGCGGAACAGGGTGAGCGGCAGGAGCGGTTCGCTGCTGGTGCGGCGCTGCCAGGACACGAACCCGGCCAACACGACGAGGCCCGCAACGATCATGGTCCACACGCCTGTGTCCCAGCCGAGTGTTTGACCCTGTTGGATACCGAACACGAGCAGGAACATGCCCGCCGCGCTGAGTACGACACCGACGATGTCGAAACGGTGCGAATGGGTGGGGAAGCTGGGGACGTAGCGCCAGGCCAGTACGAAAGCGACGACGCCGACGGGAACGTTCACGAAAAAGATCCACTCCCAGCCGAGGCTGTCGATGAGCAGACCTCCGAAGATCGGTCCGCTGAGTGTGGCGACACCGGCCACCGTGCTCCAGATACCGAGCGCTTTCCCGCGTGTGTATGCCGGGAAAATCCGGGTGATCACGGCCATCGTCTGGGGTGTCATCAGGGCCGCACCGATCCCCTGCACAGCCCGGGCGGTGATCAGCATTGCGATCGTTCCGGTGAATCCGCACCACAGCGACGACAGGGTGAACACCACCAGACCGGCCTGGTATAGCCGCTTGGGCCCGAACCGGTCTCCGAGTCGTCCGGTGATCAACAGGGGCACGGCGTAGGTGAGCAGGTAGACGCTGGAGACCCAGATCGTCGCGTTCACGTCGGTTCCCAGCGCGTTCTTGATCGACGGGATGGCGACGGCGACGATCGTGACATCGACGAGGATCATGAAAAAGCCGACGCACAGGGCTCCCAACGCCACCCACGGGCGCCCGGCCGCACTCGCGTCGGTTTCGCTGTCGGTGTCGGTCGTTGTGTCAGCCACGATGGTTCCTCGTTCTCGGGTCAGCGGGCGTGTCTGCCCAGCCGGTCCGCCCACAGCGATGCGCGGCAGACATCCTGTTCGGTTGCGGGCCGGCCGATCCGGGACCTGTCCAGTCCCGCAGGAGGCAACACGAGGCACGCACGCTCTGTTCCGTGCGGCCGGTGATCGACGTGACACCCCTCGGACAATGACTGGATCTGATCACGTTCCAGGGCACACTGACCAGCTCAGATTCCTCGACACGTGGACGCTAGTGACCTCTGTCGCTGCGCGCACCGAACACATCCGGGTGACCAGCAACGTCGTGAGCCTTCCGTTGCCTCCGCCTGCGGTGCTGGCGCGCGGCGTCCTCGTTGGACATCCGTTCCCACGGTCGGTTCGAGCTCGGCGCCCTCGGCCCGAAGATCTTGGACGGTGACCGGTGAACTCGCCGACGGGTGGCTGCCGTCGCTGGAGTATCTTGCCGACGGATTGACGACCTTCGCAGAGATGACGAGCGGATCGACAGGATCCCGGTCGGGACCCGGTGTAGCGCGGTAGCGCCTCACAACCCGTACTCTTCGAGCAGTCTCAGCCACACCTCGCTCATCGTGGGGAACGCGGGCACGGCGTGCCAGAGGCGGTCCAAGGGCACTCTCCCGACGATCGCGACCGTCGCGGCATGGATCATCTCGGCAACGTCCTGCCCCGTCAACACGGCCCCGATGAGGAATCCCCGCTCAGTGTCCACGACCATCCGTGCCCGGCCGGTGTATCCGTCAGCCTGCAACACCGACCCCGCGACGGCAAGGTCGATCTCGACCTGCCGGTGGTGCGGCAGGTACGGGCTCGTGATGCCGACGGCAGCGACCTCCGGGTCGGTGAACACGACTTGCGGCACGGCGTGGTGGTCGGCCGTCGCCACGTAGCGACTCCACGGTGCCGTGCTCACCTGGCTTCCTGCGGCCCGTGCCGCGATGACGTCACCGACCGCCCGGGCGGCGTACTTGCCCTGATGGGTCAACGGGGCACGCCCGGTCACATCACCGGCGGCATACAGCCAGCCGCCGGGCACGGCCTGCACCAGTCCCGAGTCGTCCACGTCGAGTGGCGCCCCGGCCTGCATCCCGAAGGTGGCCAGGCCGAGGTCGTCGGTAGCCGGTCTGCGTCCGGTCGCGACCAACAGCTCGTCAGCGTCGATCGTGTGTCCGTCGGACAGTTCGATGTGCACGGCACCGTTGCTGCGTGACACACGTGTCGTGTCGACCTGCCGGTGCATGGAGACGCCGTCGGCACGCAGCCCGTGGGCCACGGCGTGCCCGGCGAACTCCGGAAAGCTCGGCAGCGGACGCTCGTCGCGGACGATCATGTCGACCCGCGCGCCGAGCCGCGCCCACGCCTGCGCCATCTCGGTGCCGGCCACGCCGCCGCCGAGAACAGCCAACCGGCTGGGCACCACGCTCGCCGAGGTGGCTTCCCGCGTCGTCCACGGGCGAGCCTCGTCGATGCCGGGAACGTTCGGTGAACGGGCGATGCTGCCGGTGCAGACGACAACAGCCTGTTCGGCCCGCAGCACGCGTTCCCCGACGGTGACCTCACGCTCGCCGGTGATCGTGCCGCGCCCGCGCACGGTGTGCACCCCCGCGCTCTCGGCCCACTGTTGTTGTCCGGTGTCGTCCCAGTGCGCGGCGAACGCGTCGCGCCGCGCGAACACCGCGTTCGGGTCCAGACTGTTCCCGACCGGCACCCCGGGAATGCGCCGGGCCGCGGCCAGCGCGTTCCCGGGCCGCAGCAGTGCCTTGCTCGGCATGCACGCCCAGTACGAACACTCGCCGCCGTACCGTTCGTGCTCGACCAGCGCCGTGCGCAACCCACCGCGGACCGCGCGCGCCGCCGCGTTCTCCCCGACCGGGCCGCCACCGATCACCACCACATCGAACGTTTCACGTGCCACGGATCGAGCGAACCCCACCCGGCCAGGTCACGCAACCCGGCGGGGTACGGCGGAGGAAACTGGCCATGACGCCCCTGTCACAAGCGGTGGCCCGTGGGACACTCGGCGCCGTGACGAGTCGCCTAGTGGTCCTGGGAAGTTGTGGTGCATGGCCCGAGCCCGGACGAGCGTGCAGTGGCTTCTTCCTTGAGCACGAGGGCACGAGAGTCGTGCTGGATCTGGGGTACGGCACATTGCCGCGCCTGCTCTCGCTGCTGGGGTCCTCGGTCGCCACCGGGCTCGACGCGGTCATCGTGACCCACCGACACCCCGATCACATGGTCGATCTGCACGGCCTGTTCCGAGCACGCTGGTTCGGTAACCGGCAGGCAGCCACCCTTCCTGTATATGCCCCGGACGACGTGCGTGCCCGGGTGGCCGCACTCGAGGAGGACGACGTCGCCGCTGTTGAGCACGTCTTCGACTGGTTCCCGCTCCCCGCCGAGCCCCGCCGCATCGGTCCGTTCCGACTGGAGAGTGTGCCGGTGCCGCATTTCGTGCCCGCCGTGGGTGTGCGTCTGTCAAGTCCCGAGCTCACTGTTGCCTACACTGGGGACACGGGTCCCGATTCGGCACTTGCCGAGCTGGGCCACGGCGCGGACCTGTACATCATGGACGCCACCGACCGCTACCAGTGCACGGGCGGGACTGCTGCGACCGCGGAGCAGGAGCTGGATCTCACCGCTGGCCAAGCGGCGCGGGCGGCCACGGCGGCGGGAGCGCGCCAACTCATGCTCACCCATTTCTGGCCGGGCAACGACCGGGAGCGCTCCCGCGCCGACGCCGCGCAGCATTTCACCGGGGAGATTCTCCTCGCCGGTGAAGGCCTCCAGGTGCCCCTCGGTTGAGCCGTACGGACACGGCGCCAGGCAGTCCGCAGCGTCAGGCGGTCCACACCGAGGTGTCCGGCCCGATCGGCACCACCCCGTTGGGGTTCAGATCGCGCAGAACGCCGTAGTAGTGCTGCTTGATCTGCTCGAAATGGACGGTGGAGCCGAATTCCGGGATGGAGTACAGGTGTTTCGCGTAGCGCCACAGGTTCGGCATCTCGGTGAGTTTGTTGCGGTTGGTCTTGAAGATCCCGTGGTAGGCAGCGTCGAACCGAGCCAGGGTGGTGAACAGCCGCACGTCGGCCTCGGTCAGTGTCTCACCCATCAGGTAGGTGCGGTGTTTCAGCCGCTCGTCGAGCCAGTCCATAGCCGACCACAGTCGGTCGTAGGCTTCGCGGTAGGCGTCCTGCGTGGCGGCGAACCCGCACTCGTAGACGCCGTTGTTGACGTCGGCGAACACCCGGCCCATGACCGCGTCCATTTCGTCGCGCAACTCGTCCGGCCACAGGTTCGGCGCGTCGGACTTGTGGTACTCGCGCCACTCGAAGAACAGGTCGTGCGTGATCCACGGGAAATCGTTCGTCACAACCTGCCCGCTCGGTATGTCGACCATCGCGGGCACTGTGATGCCGCGCGGGTAGTCCGGATAGCGGGCGAAGTAGGCTTGTTGGAGCCGTTCGATGCCCAACACCGGATCGACCCCGCCCGGGTCCAGGTCGAATGTCCAGGACCGCGCGTCGTGTGTCGGCCCGGCCAGGGCCACCGAGATGACGTCTTCCAACCCGAGCAGTTTCCGCACGATCAGCGACCGGTTCGCCCACGGGCACGCGTAGGCGGCCGCCAGGCGGTACCGACCCGGTTCGACCGGCCACGTGGGCACGGTGACCCTGCCGCCGGACGTGCTCTGGTCGAACGGGTCGGCCGACGTGCGTTCTGCGGCGGTGATCCGGTCGGGAATGTAGTTCATGTCCCGGTCGAATTCCCCTTCGGACGTCATGTCCTCAGTGATCATTACCCTGTTTCCTTTCCCGAGAGCAGCGTGGTGTTCGATTCCCCTGGGGTGGCAGCCCGTAGCGTGGATCGGCTGTCGGACGTGGTCATGCGCGGTCCTGCTGCTCGGTCGCGGTGGCGGCCTCGGACGTGGTGCCGGTCGAGTGTGGGTGCGTGTCGAGCCCAACCTCGGCGGGATCGACCCACCGTTCGGCCCATGCCGTCAACGCCACGATGGCAGGCTCCAGTTCACGACCCTTCGTCGTCAACGTGTAGGTCACCTGCGGTGGCCGGTCGCCATCCACGGTGCGTGCCACGATCCCTTCGCGTTCCAGGTCGCGCAGCCGGGCGGACAGCATCGAATCCGACAGATCCGGGATCGTCTCCCGGATCTGGCCGAACCGGTCACACCCGGCCAGTATTGCCCGCACGATCGCGCCGGACCAGCGACGCCCCACCACCTCGACCGCATGGTGATACAACGGGCAGAACGCCTCATCCAGGTTCATACCCACACCCTACTAACGAATTCGCAGTAACTCCACTTGACGAAGTGACTGATCTTGTCGAGGGTGAACCACACTCTCCGGCCAGACAGTGGACGTCAACGCGCGAGCACTCTCGTCCCGGAGGGATACGACCAATGCGTCTATTCGGCCGGCTGGCGACTGTCCGCAGGACCCCGTGTTCCTGCGGCTGGATGGGCGCGATCCCTACGTCGTTTCGGACGCGGTCTATGCGGCCGTGTTGACACGCTCCCATCGTCCAGCTGGACAGTTAGTATGTCCTGTGGCTATGGAATACGCTGCGCGCGGATTTATCCCACGGCGCGGGAAGCTGGCAGCACACTCCACGCCGGCCGTTGATTCGGCTACCATGCCGAGCGTGAGTACTGCGCAGGATGTCCCGGAGGAGAGTGTAGGGCCGTCCGTCGGGCCCTCGTTCGTTGGTATCGACGTCGAAACTGCCAATTCGGACCGTGGCAGTATCTGCGCGCTCGGGCTGAGCGTGGTCCGTGCCGGCCGGATCGTCGACACCCGATCGTGGCTGTGCCGGCCGCCGGAGGATATCGGCGGGTTCGACCCTGGCAACATCCGTATTCACGGCATCCGGCCCGCCGACGTGGCCCGACAGCCGAGATTCTCCGAACGGTTCGTCGACATGCTCGACCTTGCCGGAGACCTACCGCTGGTGGCGCACAACGCGTCGTTCGACATCGGAGCGGTCCGGGCAGCCTCGGCCGCCACTGCACTGTCCTGGCGGCCCCTACAGTATGGCTGCACGTTGCAGTGGGCACGGCGTGACCTTCCCGGATTGGCGAACTACCGCCTGCCGACCGTCTCGGCAGCACTCGGCGTGGACCTGCTGCAACACCACGACGCGTCGGCGGATGCTGCGGCTGCCGCGAATATTGCGCTCGAGCTGATGCGGCGCAGCGACGCACCGTCCCTCGACGCCTACCTGACCGCCGTGGGGATGAACCTCGGGCGGGCCACGGTCGATGCGAAGACCGCTCCCGCTGATCGGAGTAAGCGGGCAGGCTGAGAGCAGCCGCCGAGCCCCATCCGGGACCGACTGCTCCCCTGTGACCCGCTCGCCTTGGCTCCTGCTCCGCACCGTGCGGTGCGGTCACGTTCCGGCGTGGTCGGCGCGGGGCGCGGCGAGTGCCTCGGTAGCGCCGGCGATCAACTTCTCCAGCCCGTGTTCCTCAGCGACCAGGGGGCCGTTGCTCCTCCCTGCGGGCATCGGTGGTGAACAACCTCCGGTATTTCGCGACGCTGCCGATGTGCGGGATCGCTCGTAACTCGTGATCCGTTGCACGATCGTGCACCACGTGTCGCCGACCGTGTTACGTTGCCCGCCGAGCCAGACGCGCCTGCGGGCGCCAGGGAATCCGGTGTGAGTCCGGAACTGTCGCGCAGCGGTGAGGGTGACTGGCGGGGCACGAACCACTGGGCCACCAGGCCCGGGAAGGAGCCTCGCCGGGAGGATCCCGAGTCCGAAAACCTACTGGCTCGCTGTCGACCGATCGGGCTTCGCGAATTGAGCCCCTGGCGTGAGTGAGCTGGATGGACGAATTCTATTCCCCACGTGGAGACGGCGCGGCCCCAACCGCGCGGCGACGCTTGACGACCGGGCCCACCACCCCACAGATCATCACCAGCCACCTCCGGCGCGTGCACCAGCACACGGACACGTCCCGGGAACCACCGTGGCCGGCTGGTGGTGCGTCACGTGGGGAGAGGAATCCTGCTGATCTCCGGGAACGTGTCGCCACGGCGTAACAGCTGCGCAAGGTGTACTGGAGAAGTGCCCGTCCCCAAAAAACTGACCTCCAACCCGAAAGCGACCTGAACTCATGAAACGTTCCTCCGTCCGCACCCAGCGTCATCGTGTTGTGTTCGGTGTCGGACTGCTCACCGCCGGTGTTGCGCTCGCCGGCTGTGGCGCCGGCAGTGTCGAGACGGCGTCCACGCACGATTCCGGCGGGGTCACCGTCACCAACTGTCGCACTGAGAAGACGTTCCCCCAACCGGCCGAGAAGATCTACGTCAACGAGAGTCAGATGCTGTCGAATCTGTTTGCGTTGGGCGCCGATGACCAGATCGCAGCGGTGAGTGGTCTGCCGCACGGCAAGCAAGAAATGATGAAGGACATCTACGGCGAGCGCCGCATTGACAGCCTCCCGATCAACAGCGGCGAGTACGCGACCCTCGAGAACGTGATGGCCGAACAGCCCGACACGATGATGGCTGGCTTCGGTTGGGGCTACAGCGTGGAGGACAATCTCACCCCCGCGACACTCGACAAGCACGGTATACCCGCCTATGTGTCCACGCCGACGTGTCGCCAGGACACCGGCGACGCCGAAGGCATCATGCCGCCGTGGAAGGCAATCAAGACCGACATCAGAAACGTCGGGCGGATCACCGGTAAGCAGGACCAGGCACGAAGCACCATCACGGACATTCAACAACGGCTCGACCGGCTGCACTCGGCGCAGCATCCCGACACAGCGCCCACGGTGTTCTTCTTCGACCTGACTGGTAAAGCAGTCATGTCCGCCGGAAAGTTTTCACCCGCACAGGCAGTCATCGAAGCCGCCGGAGGCACCAACGCCCTCGGGGAAGTCGACGCCGACTTCACCGAGGTCTCGTGGGAGACGCTGGCTGCCGAACAACCCGACTTCTTCGTGATCTCGGACTATGGCGAGGGCGCCCAATCCTTCAAGCGCAAGGTTCGCTCACTGAAAACCAATCCCGCCACCAAGGACCTCCCCGCAGTCCAGGAGTCCCGATTCCTCCGACTCCCGATCCAGATGCTCCTCGGAACGCCGTTGACGATCGACTCGGCGGAACATCTCCGGAAATCGTTGGAGAAATGGGACCTCGTTCCCGACAGTGACATCCAACCCGAACGCGACCTGAACTCGTGAGGAAACTCCGGTAGAACGGCTGTACATAGCGGGAAAAGCCATCAGTCTCGGTGTTGCTGTCCGAGATCAGTGGCGGAGAAGGGACCGAGGGCGTAGACAACGGCGTCTACTGCCCCTCCCACGTCTGGCGCGACGCCCTCGCCACGATTCGCACCCGACGCACACCCACCCGCCGCTACCGAGACCAGATCAGCGGCAAGGCCGAACACCACCACTTCCTGCTCAGCGGATGAGCCTACTACCAGCCCTACCCCTCAGAGCCCCAGCGGCGTGCCACCCGCGCCGAATTCCTGCAATAATACAACCATTACCGACACGCCGGAGCCCACACCTCTGGATACACGCCCTAGCAGTGTGCGGTCGCTGTAGCGCAGACAGAGCCGACTTCGCTCCTTCTACTCCCCCGATGTGTCGCCATGCGCCGATCGTTGTGCTCTCACGATCCAGTCGAGAGATACGCCGACAACGAGCACCAACCCGGCACCAATTCCATACCACCCCCAGACATCGGGTCCGCTCATAACGGAACTAACGCCGACAACAATGGTGAGACATCCTGCTATCAGAACACTGAGATTCTGTGGAGCGTTCCCGGCCATTAGGTTGGTGGCAGGCGGCTGGTGGGTGGTTTTCCGCCGAGTGCGCTGTGGCGGCGTCGAGTGTTGTAGTGTTCGAGCCAGGGTGCAAGGGCAGCGGTTCGGTCGGCGTTGCTGGTGAAGAGCTGTCGGTAGGCCCACTCGGTTTGCAGGGTTCGGTTGAGTCTCTCGACCTTGCCGTTCTGCCAGGGGCAGTGGGGTTTGATGAACTTTTGCCGGATGCCGTGGGTGGCGCAGACCTGTCGTAGGGACCAACGGTAGGCCCAGGCGTTGTCGGTCATCAGCCGTTCGATACGGATGATGCCATGTCCGGCGAAGTAGGCGATCGCGCGGTTGAGGAAGGCGGCGCAGGTGGTGCCCTTCTCGTCGGGCAGGATTTCGGAGTAAGCCAGCCGGGAGTGGTCGTCGACCAGGGAGTGGACGGAGCCGAAGCCGGGCCCGTTGCCGCGGCCGTGGGCTCGCCAGCCGCCGCCTCCGGATGCGGCCGATCTTCTTCACATCCATATGAGCCAGCTCGCCCGGTTGTTCCCGTTCGTAGCGCACCGCGGTGGTCTTGGCGGCGCGGATCACATCGCCGGTGATCGGGTCCAGCGCACACAGGTGTGGCACCAGATTTCGGGCGAGGACACGGGACACGGTCCGAGCCGGGACACCGAGCTGGTCTCCGACCCAGCCCGGGCCGCGCCGCTCGCGGTGACGCAACTCAAGAATGCGCTACTCAAGCTGATCACTGGTGCGCCGCGGGCACGAGCGCGGTCGCGAGGACCGATCGTGCAGGCCGGCCTCGCCTTCGCTGGCATACCGACTGAGCCACTTGGCCACGCACTGACGAGACAGGCCCATCGCCTTGCCGATGTGGGCCTGCGGCCAGCCATCCCGGTGACGCTGAACGATCAGCAGCCGACCCCGATAGGTCGTGCGGACATTACGATGGGACACGAGAGCCTCCTGGTCACTGTGCAGCCTTCGACAAGCCACACCTCACCCGGAGGCTCTCCCCACGTCAACGCCCCGCTACCGCAACCAACGTCATGGCTCGGTACACCTAGAACGTTCTCACGACCGCCCGGACTCCAGCGCTAGCGTTCAATCCTGGCGCGATCCCCAGATACCTACTCCGCCCCTCAGGACAGCTTCAGGAGTACAGGGCCGGGTAGCGTGATTCCGTGCTGTCGAGGTCCTATCGGAGGATCCTGTACCGCTGCTACCCAGACCCCATGACGGGACCACAACCCACCGGGATCGGTTGTTGCGCTGGATCACTGCCTGGTCCACCCTGTCCGGAATATCGCATCTGAGAGACGGTGACCAGAGACGTGCCACGTTCCCGCACGCCATCACAGAGCTCGCTCGCACACGACTGCGGGATAACCGTGGTCCTGACAGGACAGTCGGCCACTGAACATTGCAGCGGCCCGATTACGATCTCCGCAGTGGCGCCCGCAGCCGTGTCGGGAGATCGGTGGTTCAAGCAGGGGTGGCCCAGTTTGCGAGCTGTTGAGCGATCTCGGACACCGTGAGGGACCCCGCCACGACGTCCAGAACAAAGCGCTCGCCGCTGTCCGGCGAAGGTGCACGCAGCATGATGCCGTTGAACCGCAGGAACAGCTTGGTCGCCGCCCAGGACATGCGCTTGTTACCGTCCACCAGAGCATGGTTACGAGCCAGCGACTGCATCAGTGCTGCGGCTTGGACCGACAGCGTCGAGTAGGCCGGTTCGCCGAATGCGCTGGCTTGCGGTCGCATCAGACCCGAATCGAGTAGGCCGGCGTCGGCGATCAGGAAGTCCTCACCCTCTCTGGCCAGCATCGCGATGCCGAGCTCGGTGACGTCCTCCAGAGTCAGGAAGTAGGTCACTGCGCAAGACGATGCAGCAACTCACGATCCTCATCGAGGATGTGTTGAATGTACTGCGTACGCTGTTCGCGGTGCAGCATGTGCCGGATCCCGTCGATGGCGGCCTGCTGCATCGACATGTCGTGTTCGGCAGCGTAGGCGCGCAGCGCCTCGGCATCCTCGTCGGTCAGCCGCAGATTCATCGCCATGTCAACATGGTACCAGGGACGGTACCAGTATTCGATCCGGCGTGCCGGACATGCGGTCAGCGGCCGGCAGCGATGGCGGCGTTCGTAGCTCCAGCCGCGATCACGAGAGTCACCACGATCATGAATAACCACGGGACACGATGCCGCGTCTGCGGGGCCGTGGGCGGTGCCGATGGGAGACGGCGCGGTCCGGTCGGGCTTGACTCCCCGGTGTCATCGTATGCTCCGTCTCGGCCCTGAATCCAGCGGTGGCTCCGCCCGGCGCATGAGCACGCCGAGCAGCGTTCAGTGGTCGTCGTCGGCGCTGTCGCTGTCATGAGGGCGGTCGCGGGTGAGGCTCGTTAGGAGCTGGTCGATCCGGGTGTTCGCCTCGGCGAGTTCGTTACGGCACCGTTCCCGGTCGGACTCGGCCGTGTCAGCGCGCGACTCGGCGAGGCGCCGGGCGGTGTATTCCTCGGCCAGTTGCGCGCGGAGGTTTTCCTGCTCGCTGCGGTGCGCTTCCGCGCGGGTTTCGGCCTCGGACGTGTCGCGGCGCGCTTGGTCGAGGTTCGCCTGCGCCGTGGCCTCCGACTCCGCTGCCGCTGCGGCGTCGACGCGCGCCTGGTCGAGTCGTTCGTGGGCGAGCGTGTGTTCGGCCCGGGACTCCTCCAGCTGCGTCGTGACGCTCGCGAGTTCGTCGCGGAGCGCGCTGTGGGTATCGCGGAGTTCGCGCAGTTGCTCATGGGCGCTGCGCAGGTCGGCGTGCGCAGCATCGCGGGCCGTGTTCGCGGACTCGGTGGCGGCCTCGGCCGCTCCCCTGGCACGCTCGTGCTCGGCCACCGTGGCCCACGCCTCCTGGCGCACGCGCTCCGCGTCGTCGGCGGCCTGTTTCGCCTGCCGTTGGGCCTCCTCGCGGGCCTGCTGCTCATCGCGGGACGTTGCGAGTGCCTTGTCCCGGGCCCGTTCCGCCTGCTCCGCGCGACGCTGCGCGTCCTCCGCGGCCGCGTGTGCGGCCGCCACGTCCTCCTGGGCCTGCCGAACCTGACCGATCGCGCCCTGCTCCGCCCCCTCGAACCGTTCCGTCACGTGACGCAGCATGTCCAACAGGGGTTGGGCCGTCGGCGTGAATTCCTCGGCCAGTCGGCGCGCCTCCACGAGTGGGTCGACCACCGAGGCCGTTTGTGCGGCGCGGCGGTTCCGCGACGCCGTGTCGGCGTGCGCCTTGCAGCAGTACGACGACGGTCGCCCACCTTTCCGCCGGCCCTGTTCATCGACCGACGGGCCCGGTAGCGGGTTGTCACACCCCTCCAACGCACACACCGGCTCGGCCGGCTCCGCCGTGTCCGGTTCGTCGCCCTCCGCGTGATCATCCCTCTGCGGCGTGTCCACCATATACCCACGATACCACGCTTTCGCGTGCGCGCAACTGAACCAGTATCGCGCGTCGTGAAACGGTGATTCTACTACGATAGAATCATCCGTGATAATGTCCCTTATCATGGATGCATCGCCCTCGAACGAGATCGTCACGGCACGGCAGTACCTCGACGGGCAGGAACCGACACGGGAGCAGCTCACGGCGGCGGTGGAACTACTCCCTGCCCTGCCGAGTCCGAACCCCGAAGACCGTTACGCAATTCGTCACGTGACAGTGCTGTGGCTCGCGACCGACAAAACAGAACACACCCGACGTGCCTACTACGCCGATCTCGCTGCCTGGCTGGCATGGTGCGACCGCACCGGGTTGGACCCACTGGACGCACGCCGCGCCGACATCGATGCGTGGAAAACGACACTCACGGTCACCGGCAAGGACGGGGCGTCTCGGCAGGCAGCACCGTCGACCGTGGCGCGCACTCTGGCCGGCGTGTCCAGTTGGTACCGCTACCTGCAGTCGAACGACCTCACCGAACGCAATCCGGCAGAGTCGGTGAAACGCCCGAAACGCGACAAAACCTCTCCCCTGCCCGCCCTCGACGAGTCCTCGACGGCGCGGCTGCTCAACCACACCGAGGAACGCGCCACCCGCAACGGCACCGAAGCGTCGTGGCGTGACGCAGCGCTGTTGGCGCTGCTGTTCTACACAGGGTTGCGCGTCTCCGGCCTCACCGGGGCGCAGGTGGACGACCTGGCGACGGAGGCTGGCCGCACCATCCTGCGCTACGACGCCAAAGGCGGCCAACGTGACTTCGTGCCGATCGTCGAACCGGTGTTACGACCACTGCGCCGGTATTTGGAACTGCGCGCACGACGAGGGGGCAAACTTCTCGACCGGCTGAGTGGACCGTTACTGGCCACCACTCCACATCCCAACAACCCGAGCAAGCCCGGCGGGAAGGCGTTGCGTCAGCGTGATGTGTGGCAGACGCTGCGCGGTATGGCGCAGCAAGCGGGACTTGCGGAAGCGGAGTCGATCTCGCCGCACACCGCACGGCGGACCACGGGAACCCTGTTACTGGCCAACGGCGTTCCCGTGCAGCAGGTGCAGGATCTGCTCGGCCATGCGGACATTCGCACCACCCGCGACCGTTACGACGCACAGCGTCACAAGCTCGACAGTTCCCCCACTCACACGCTCGCCGAGATTCTCGGCGAGCGGCGCCGGTGACGGAGCGCGACCACGCCTACTTTCTCGGAGGTTGCCCGTCGTGTGCGACGCATGAGGCTAGACGAGGTGCTCCTGCTCGGTACCGTCCGAGGGCTCGTCATCGAGTTCCCACTTGAATTGAAACTCGATCTCCTCCTCATCCTCACCGCGCTCGTGTTCGACAGAGAACTCGGCACGGGTCGGGACGCGGACACGCTCACCGGCGATCTGGATGCGGAACGGTTCTCCGCTCTCCAATGCGTCCGCGAGGCGGCGTAACTTCGCCACCATGTCGGTGGTCGTGTAAATACGCTCAAGGTCACGCGGGGCCTTCGGCACGGGGTCTCCTCCAGGTTCGCAATGCTGTCCGGTATCGGGTGCCGTGTGCACGACGCACGAGCTCGGCTTTGCCAGCCGAGAGAGCCCATGGCGCCGGTGCCGCAGCGGCCCGAACGGTCGGCCGCCAAGCATACCGACCCTGCGGAACCTCACGTGTTGCCATCACCGAGGTCTCGGTAGGCTTCCCGGTAGGCCTCCAGCGCATAGACCTCGTCGTTCATGTCGTGCTGCAGCTGTTCGATACTCGCGGTGTCGGAGGGCAGCGACGCCAATTCCAGCCCCCGATGCAGACTACCCTCGGACTTTTCCAACATCCCCACCTGTTTGTGCAGCTCCGGGAGCGCTTCACGGATGCGATGCTCGGGCTGTGCCTCATAGTGGGCTATGCGTTCGTCGAGGTCCGCGGCGGAATCGTCGAGACGTCGGGCCAACGTCGGAAGATCCGCGGGAGCCGAGCGCCACGTGCCGCTCTCTTCGGCCTGCCCGACGGCGTTATGGGCGCGGGTGCGGCTTTGCTGGAGCCGTGTGCGGAGCTCAGCGATCTCGCGCATCGGTCCCGGCGGCTGTGCTTTCGTCCGCAGTTCACCCATCCAGCGGCGGATGTTCGGATTGCGGCGCACTCGCCGGACAACGATCCATCCGAGTATCAGGGCAACGACGAGCAAGACCAACAAGACAGCGCCGAGGATCAGCAGCGTTTCCGGAGTCAGCAGGTTCAGCCAACCGCCGTCCTCGAGCTCGACGTCGTCCTGGCTCAACCACGAGGTCAGCATGGTGCCATCGTGCCACGAAGGGACATGAGCCAGCCGGGGCGGAGAGGAATGCGTGGCTTGTCGGCGGTAGCCCCCGCTCCGGCCGAGGGGTGCCGCGGTGGTGCGCACGTGAACCCCGTTACGCACCCTGGCGTGCCACGCCCGCACAGGATAAGGTAAGCCTTAGCTAAATTTTGTGTCGATGGAGGTAGGTATGGCCACGCCCCTGTCCGTCGCATTGCGCGACAGGACCGCCGCCGCCCACAAGAGCGCCGAGACCTCTTCGTTCGTCACCGAACTTCTCGAGGGTCGAGCATGCTACTCGGCCTTCACCATGCTGGCCACGCAGCAGCTGGTCATCTATCGGGCACTGGAAACAGTGTTGCACGCGCACTATCGGCATCACCCGCTGATCGCCGCTGTCGACGACCGCCGCTTGGACCGGGTGAGTGAGATCGAACGAGACCTGACCACCCTGGTCGGCTCCGACTTCGAGGTACGGCTGGCCGACGGATCGCTGCCGATCCGCGAAGCCACCACCGCCTACGCCCGGATGCTGCGTGAGGAACACACCCCGGAGATGGTCCTGGCCAACCACTATGTGCGCTACTTGGGCGACCTGTCCGGTGGGCAGGTCATCGCCAAGCTGGCGCAGCGTCACTACGCCGTGCCGGAGCAGGCGTTGCACTTCTACCACTTCGAGGGGATCGAGAAACTCAAGGTCTACAAGGACCATTACCGCTCCGCCCTCGACAACATCGACATGACGAACGGTCAGCGCAAGCGGGTGCTGGAGCATGCCGTCCGTGCCTTCGAACACAACGAAGCCGTGTTCGCCGACCTCGCCGCTGCCAAGGATCCGCTACACACAGCCGCGGGCGTAGTGAGCTGATTACGTGGATGCTTGGCAGAGCTACCCGTTCGGCTTGGCACTCGTGCTGCTGTTTCTCATCGCCATGCTGCGCGGGCAGGCGACCTACTGGATCGCACGAACCATCACCGAACAGACGCTGCGGCGTACCCGGCCGTTGACGGGATGGCGCGCAAAGGTGCACAGCTGGCTCAGCAGCAACACCATGGACCGCGGCCGGGGTGCTGTCCAGCGATACGGGATCCTGGCGGTTCCGCTGTGTTACGTCACGATCGGCGTGCAGACCGTCGTGCTGGCCTCCGCGGGTGTGCTCCGGATGCGGTGGCTACGCTTCACGCTCGCGCAGGCTCCCGGTGCGGTGGTCTGGGGGCTGATCTACTCGACGATCGGCTTCGCCTTCTGGGCTGCGTTCTTCGAGGCCGCCCTCACCGGTGGGGTCGGTGCTGTCGTGGGCGTTGCCGTCGCTCTCGCGCTGGTCGTGACCCTCGTCGGTCGATGGTACGTCGTGCGGCGCCGACGCCGTGGTGTCGCCCCGGACACGGATCTGCGTGGTGATGAGGGCCGCCACGCAGATCCCGTCATACCGTCACAGTCGTCGACACCCGACCCGCCGGGTTCCGGCACGCCCACCTCGGTGGTCGCCATCGACGATCGCCACGAGGTGCACGGCTGACGAGGTGTGCCGTCGTTCGCACCGCCGAACATCTCCGACCCGTACCGACTGCTCCTGTTCCGGTTTGCTGCTGCTGAGCGCCGGTCTTATGGTCAGTGCAACGTCCTTGTGGGGGTAGCGGGAGCGGGAATGCCCTGGCACCGCACAAGGACACGGCTGGATGCGAGGAGTCGGGACCATGGGCGAGAAATCGTTCCTGCAGTGGCCGGTGCTGCGGCAGTTGCGCGGCAAGGATCCGCTCGGTCGTGGTGTGGCGGCCCGTTCTGCCGAGACGGAACGCGCCGAGCCGCGCACGGCGAACGCGGATCGTGTCGCCCGTAGCGTGTGTCCGTATTGTGCTGTCGGGTGTGGGCAGAAAGTCTTCGTCAAGGACGAGGAAGTCGTCCAGATCGAGGGCGATCCCGACAGCCCGGTCTCGCGCGGCCGGCTGTGCCCCAAAGGGTCGGCCAGTAAGAACCTCGTCACCAGTGACCTGCGTAACCACACGGTTCGTTACCGCAGGCCCTACGGGACCGAGTGGGAAGAACTCGATCTCGATACGGCGATGGAGATGGTGGCCGACCGGGTACTGCGGACCCGCAGCCAAACGTGGCAGGACCACGACGAGCACGGGAACCGACTCAACCGGACGATGGGAATTGCCAGCCTCGGCGGGGCGACACTGGACAACGAAGAGAACTACCTCATCAAAAAATTGTTCACGGCGATGGGCGCGATCCAGATCGAGAACCAAGCCCGCATTTGACACTCCGCCACGGTCCCCAGTTTGGGGACCAGCTTCGGTCGCGGGGGCGCGACCACCTTCCAGCAGGATCTGGCCAACGCCGACTGCATCATCATCCAGGGCTCGAACATGGCCGAGGCCCACCCGGTGGGTTTCCAGTGGGTGATGGAAGCGAAGAAGCGTGGCGCCCGGGTGATTCACGTCGACCCGCGGTTCACCCGGACCAGTGCGCTCGCGGACAGTTACGTGCCACTGCGGGTCGGCACCGACATCGTGTTCCTCGGCGGCATCATCAACTACGTCCTCACCCACGGGTTGGAGTTCCACGAGTACGTCGTCAACTACACCAATGCCGCGAGTGTTCTTCGTGAGGACTTTCGGGATACCGAGGATCTCGACGGTCTGTTCTCCGGTTTCGACTCCGAGCAACGTGACTACGATGGTAGTAGCTGGCAGTACGAAACCGATGACGACGGCAACGCTCGTACCGACGAGACGCTGCAGCACCCTCGCTGTGTTTACCAGGTGCTGAAACGGCACTACGCCCGCTACACGCCGGAAATGGTGGAACGAGCCTGCGGCGTTTCCCAGGAGGATTTCCACGACGTCTGCCAGGCGTTCACGGCGAACTCCGGACGGGATCGGACCGGCGCGGTCGTCTACAGCGTCGGCTGGACCCAGCACAGTGTCGGGGTGCAGTACATTCGCACCGCGGCGATCCTGCAGTTGCTGTTGGGGAACATGGGACGCCCCGGCGGCGGCATCATGGCCCTGCGAGGTCACGCGAGCATCCAGGGATCGACCGACATTCCGACGTTGTTCGACCTGTTGCCCGGGTATCTTCCGATGCCGCACGCGCATCAGCACCCGAACGTGGACGCCTGGATCGACGCGATCCGCGACCCCGGATCGAAAGGATTCTGGGGTGAGGCCCGTTCCTACGTCGTCAACCTACTCAAGGCCTACTGGGGCGACACGGCCACCGCCGACAACGATTGGGCATTCGACTACCTTCCCCGTATCGACGGTGACCACGGAACCTACCGCAGTGTGCTGGACATGATCGACGGGACGGTGAAGGGATACTTCCTGCTCGGACAGAACCCTGCCGTCGGTTCGGCCCACGGCCGCGCCCAGCGGTTGGGCATGGCCAACTTGGACTGGTTGGTGGTCCGGGACCTCTACGAGATCGAGAGCGCCACCTTCTGGAAGGACTCCCCCGAGGTCGACAGTGGGGAAATCGTACCCACCGAATGCGCAACCGAGGTGTTCCTGTTCCCGGCGGCCTCGCACGTGGAGAAAGACGGCACTTTCACCCAGACCCAGCGCATGCAGCAGTGGCGTGAAAAGGCGGTGGACCCTCCGGGCGACGCCCGGTCCGAGCTGTGGTTCTTTTACCATCTCGGTCGCCTGTTGCGGGAGCGGCTGGCCGGATCCACCGATCGTCGTGACCGCCCGCTGCTCGACCTGACCTGGGACTACCCGTTGCACGGCAGGCACGAGGAGCCCAGTGCCGAGTCCGTCCTGATGGAGATCAACGGGTACGAACTCGACTCCGGGCGCCCGTTGTCGTCGTTCACCGAGATGGCCGAGGACGGTTCGACACTCGGCGGGTGTTGGATCTACACCGGCGTGTTCGCCGACGGCGTCAACCAGGCGGCCCGCCGCAAGCCGCGCGATGAACAGTCCTGGGTGGCACCGGAGTGGGGCTGGTCCTGGCCGATGAACCGTCGGATCCTCTACAACCGTGCCTCGGCCGACCCACAGGGCAGGCCGTGGAGTGAACACAAGTCCTACGTCTGGTGGGACGCGGACGCGGGCCAGTGGACCGGCCACGACGTGCCGGACTTCCAACAAACCAAGTCCCCGACCTTCCGCGCTGCCGAGGGCCAGGACGGAGTCGAGGCACTCGACGGGAACGACCCGTTCATCATGCGCGGCGACGGGAAGGGCGCGTTGTTCGTGCCGAAGGGTCTGGCCGACGGCCCGCTGCCGACGCATTACGAACCGGTCGAGTCGCCGTTCCGTAACCCGCTGTACGGGCAGGAAGGCAACCCCACCCGCACCGAGTACCGACGGCCGGACAATCCGATGCACGCTCCCCCGAACGGCGCACCCAGTGTTTACCCGTATGTGTTCACCACCAGTCGCCTCACCGAACACCACACGGCGGGCGGCATGAGCCGTTTCCAGGAGCACCTCGTCGAACTGCAACCGGAAATGTTCATCGAAGTGTCCCCTGCACTGGCGGCCGAATGCGGGCTGGAGCACATGGGGTGGTGCCACGTGGTGTCCGCTCGTTCGGCAGTCGAGGGACGAGTGATGGTCACCGAGCGACTGCGCCCACTGACGGTCGAGGGACGCACCGTGCATCAGGTGTGGTTGCCGTACCACTGGGGCAGCGGCGGTCTGACCCGTGGCGACTCCGCCAACGATCTGTTCGGTATCACGTTGGACCCGAACGTGTTCATTCAGGAAAGCAAGGTCGGTACCTGCGATGTTCGTCCCGGGCGACGACCAACGGGCCGGGCGTTGCGGGAGCTCGTCGCGAGCTACCAGCAACGTGCCGGAGTGGCCGAGCATCCCAGCCCACAGATCGTGACCTCGGAGACGAGTGCCCCGCGCGAGGAGGACACATGACCAGCTCCAACAGCCTCTTCGGACCGTTGGACCCGGCCACGGACGCCGGTTACGAACCGACGCCGCGGAAGGGGTTCTTCACCGACACGTCGGTGTGCATCGGCTGCAAGGCGTGCGAGGTGGCCTGCAAGGAGTGGAACGACGTTCCCGAGAACCTCTTCAACATGCTCGGCAGTTCCTACGACAACAGCCACTCGCTCAACGCGAACAGTTGGCGGCATGTCACCTTCATCGAACAGCCGGTCCGCGAGCGGGAATCGGTCGATCTCGGCATGCCGGGCGTGGAGACCCCTGCCCAGGGCAGCGGTGCCGCGGATGAGGAGAAACCGGACTTCCGGTGGTTGATGTCGTCCGATGTGTGTAAACACTGCACCCACGCGGCCTGTCTCGACGTCTGCCCGACCGGATCGTTGTTTCGCAGTGAGTTCGGCACGGTGGTCGTCCAGGACGACATATGCAACGGGTGCGGTGCGTGCGTGCCCGCCTGCCCCTACGGGGTGATCGAACGCCGCACCGGCCCGGAGGGGGATCAGAACGTCGGCATCGCGCAAAAGTGCACGCTTTGCTATGACCGGTTGACGGATGGACAGACGCCGGCGTGTGCGCAGGCGTGCCCGACCGAGTCGATCCAGTTCGGGGATGTGGAGGAGCTGCGGCAACGCGCGAACGAACGAGTCGAGCAGCTGCACGAGGCCGGTGTGCCGGAGGCCCGGTTGTACGGTGACGACCCCGAGGACGGCGTCGGCGGGGCGGGAGCCTTCTTCTTGCTGCTCGATGAGCCGGAGGTGTACGGGCTTCCGCCGGACCCGGTGGTGACGACGAAGGATCTGCCCGCCATGTTCAACCGGGCGGGTGCCGCAGCCCTTACCCTGCTCGCGGGGGTGGCGCTGTCGTTCGTCAGGGGGCGGCGATGAACGGGGAGAGGAATCAGCAGCAGCCCCAGCAGACGCAGCTGCACGGCGGCAGCCCGGGCCGTCACCGGCAGCCGGACGGTGCGGCGACGTCGGAGGCGGAGTTCACGTCCTACTACGGACGCCCTGTGGTCAAGGAAGCACCGTGGGAAATCGACATTCCGATCTATTTGTTCACCGGGGGGTTGGCTGCCGGCTCTGCATTGTTGGCGGCCGGCGGGGACCTGACCGGGCGGCCGGCGCTGCGCCGCATCGGGCGTTTCGCCTCCGCCGGTGCGCTCAGCGCCAGTGTCGCCGCTCTCGTCCACGATCTCGGCAGGCCCAGCCGGTTTCTGCACATGCTGCGGGTCGTGCGGCTCACCTCTCCGATGTCGGTCGGTAGTTGGCTACTCACGCTGCACGGCAGTGTCGCGGGTACCGCGACACTGGCGGAGATTGCCGGGATGTTGCCGGCCCGTGCGCGACGCGGGCCCGTGCGCCTGCTCGGCCACCTCGACCGAGGGCTCGGTGTCGTTTCCGCCCTCACCGCTCCCCCGCTGGCGGCATACACGGCTGTGTTGCTCTCGGACACCGCCACTCCGTCGTGGCATACCGCCTACGAGGAGCTGCCGTTCGTCTTCGTCGGTTCCGCGGCCACCGCATCCGGTGGGCTGATGATGATCGGTGCGCCGCCCGGCCAGACGGGCCCGGCCCGCGCGGTCGCCGCCGGCGGGGCGGCCCTGGAATTAGTGGCCGAGAAGCGGATGGAACGGTCCATGGGCATCGCCGCCGAGCCGCTCCACAAGGGCACGGCCGGCAGGTGGATGCGTGCCAGCAAGATTTTGACCGCTGCCGGTGCGGTGGGATCACTGTTAGCAGGGAAAAATCGGCTGGTGTCCGCACTCTCCGGCGCCGTACTGATGGTTGGTTCGGCCTGCACCCGGTTCGGCATATTCGAGGCGGGCCAGGCTTCGGCGCGCGATCCGAAATACACCGTGGTGCCGCAGCG
>Ga0079226_10000143_pt1 | contig 44699 bp, 41 predicted proteins | sample Poulit2014_FD_76345 | JGI IMG/M metagenome (GOLD analysis project Ga0079226, IMG submission 76345) | Agricultural soil microbial communities from Georgia to study Nitrogen management - Poultry litter 2014 | ecosystem: Environmental > Terrestrial > Soil > Agricultural land | place: USA: Georgia...
CGTGAGTAGAACTCAACGATTAATGCTTCGTTAATTTCAGCAGGTAATTCAGAACGCTCTGGTAATCGTGTAAATGTTCCTTCTAACTTATCTTCATCGAAGCTTAAGTATTCTGGAACAATTGGGTTTACATCAAGGGATTCTTTAATAATATCAAGATTCATTGATTTTTCCCTTACAGCGATTGTTTGACCAGCTTTTACACGGTAGGATGGAATATCAAGTCTATTTCCATCTACGATGATATGTCCGTGATTTACAAGTTGACGTGCTTGTCTTCTTGTACGAGCTAAACCGAGACGATAAACTAAGTTATCTAAACGGGACTCGAGTAAAATCATGAAGTTTTCACCGTGGATACCAGGCATGCTTCCAGCTTCATCAAATAAGTTACGGTATTGACGTTCGTTAAGTCCGTACATGTAACGTAACTTTTGTTTTTCTTGTTGCTGAAGACCGTACTCAGAAATCTTCTTTCTTTGTGTTGGTCCATGTTGACCTGGTGCGTATGGACGCTTTTCTAATTCTTTTCCTGTACCTGTTAATGAAATGCCGAGACGACGGGATTTTTTCCATAAGGATCCTCTAAATCGTGCCATGAGACATTTCCTCCTTTATAATTAATTTAGCATAAAATAAAATGTTGTGTCCTAGTCCTTGTCCATTTTGTTTTCATGTACCATCGCTCCAGCAGCAGAGAGTTACACGATACACCTTTTTATAAAGGAACAAACTGGGTGCAAGGGACGGAGCACAAAGGCTACCTTATTTATTTTACACGAAGTCTAGTATATAATTGTTTGATATGAATGTCAACATAAAGTACTGAAATGATATATGAAAGAGGATTTCTTCCTAACTCTTTAAGTGATAGGGTGACACTAAAGGAAAAAGTGAAAGGGATAAGCCCCTTTATAAAAGTGGGCTTATCCTAAGGTTTTACCTTAAATATTTTTACTGATATAGGATTTTAGGCTTTCAACAAATTTTTCTAAATATCTTTGATCGATTTCATCAAAGCGATTATAGATGGGACTATCGATATCTAAAACACCATAAATCTTATCCTTTATAAAGATAGGAATAACAATTTCTGATTTACTGGCAGCATCACAGGCAATGTGACCCGGAAATTCATTTACATTTGGGACTAATTGAGTCTTTTTGTCTTTAAGGGCTGTCCCACAAACACCTTTGCCATAATCAATCGTTATACAAGCCGGTAGCCCTTGAAAAGGTCCTAAAACAAGTTGATCTTTTTTCCACAGATAAAAACCAACCCAGTTAATTTCTTCTAAAAATTGATTCAGAAGTGCCGAGGCATTGGATAGAAGGGCAATTTCATCTTCTACATCCTCTGAAAGAGCCATTAACTGTTTTATAACAAGTTCATAATCCTTTTCTTTTTCCCCAGTGTAAGGTTTTACTTCGAACATTATTTTCAACTCCCTTATAATAACTTTAAAAGCAGGACTTTTATTTCTTCGTGTCGTATTTAATTGTATAAGGAGATGGGGCGAATGTCTAAAAATAATTCAAAACAAAAAGTGTTAGATGGAGCATTACGTTTATTTTATCAAAAAGGATTCCACGCTACGTCAGTTAGAGATATAGCCGATCAAGCGGGTGTTAATATATCATTAATTAGCTATTACTTTAATAGTAAACAAGGTTTACTTGAACATCTTGTTGTCCATTACTATGAAGATTATTTAATTAATCTTCAATCTGCCATTGAAAAGCATCGAGACTTAGAACCCTTAGAACGATTAGGTGAAATTGTTTTATCGATTATACAATATAAACATGACCATCAAAAATACTCTTGCTTTATTCATCGTGAGTTATCAATGGACTCAACATTTATGAGAGAGGTATTTTTAACCTATATCGCTAAAGAAAATTATTTTTTAAAGAAATTATTTACAGAACTTGTTGATTCGATTTCTTTAAATCAAATTAAGAAGAAATTTCTTTTTATGCAGTTTAAAGGAATGTTAGCAGTGCCTTATACCATGCAAAGAGAATTCCAACAAACTTTACTTCATCCTTCAAATGACATGAATTTTGTCGAAAACTACACGGATACTATTTATTTATGGATGAAAAATGTCATAAAGTCAGAATAAAATATCCAAATATTCAACTTTAGCGAAAAAAGTGAAATATTTTTAGTTTTCCTAGGCAAATTTGTCGATAACATGGTATCATAAATCTATGTATACATCTTTTTAAAAGAAAGAAAATCCTCTTATACAGGAAAGGATAGGAGGCCGCTTATGGTTGAATATATTATTGGTGCAATTTTATTAATTATTACTGTGTTTATTGTTTTACTTATATTTAGAAAAAGAATATATGACCGTGTAGATGCGTTAGAAACTTGGAAAATTGATGTAATGAATCGAAATGTGGCTTCAGAATTAACGAAGCTAAAAGAACTGAATTTATCCGGTGAAACCCAAGAGAAATTTGAAAAGTGGAAAGCTCGTTGGGAAGGTATTATAGCTGGCGAATTGGCAGATGTAGAGGAACTTTTATATGATGCTGAAGAATCGGCAGACCGTTTCTTATTCCCACAAGCGAATAAGACTCTTAAAGCTTTAACAGAAATCCTGGAAAAATCAGATCGCGAAGTAGACAAGATTTTAGACGAGTTAAACGGTCTATTACAGGTGGAAAAGGATAGCAAAACTAAATTAAGTGAGACAACAGATGAAGTTCAGAGATTGCGATCTCTAATATCTGAACAAAGGTATGACTTTGGAAGAGCTGACAGATACTATGAGAGTAAGTTAGATAAGAATGAAAATGAATTACTCTTATATTATGAATATGTCGAAGCTGGAGAGTACACAAAAGCTAAGGATCATGTCCAAGAAATCAGTGAAGAAGTACTGACCCTTTCAGAAGATATGGACCTGTTCCCAGGCATTTATCAAAAATGTCGTAAAGAGTTGCCGGGAGAACTTCAGCAGCTATCTCATGGAATTAGCGAAATGAATGTAGATGGTTATAGAGTAAAGCCTTATGCATACGATTCAGAAATTCAGCAACATGAAGAAACCTTACAAAAATGCGTCTCTGACCTTGAAAAAGGTGAGCTAGACAATGTCATTGAAATGGCTGAAGAGATTGAGAATCGAATAGCAGAAATCTATGAAAACTTAGAAGAAGAAGCAACAGCGAAAAACTATATCGATTCCCATGTAAAATCCTTTATTGAGAAAACAGATCAATTATATAATTTATTCCAAGGAACCAAGGAAGACGTTGAACGGTTAAAGGTTACATACTTTTTTGCCGAGGGAAATATGGAGAAGTTATTGTCCCTTGAAAAGCAAATTACACAATTAGAAAATCATACCGAATCCTTTATGGAAGAATTGGAAGATGAAGAAAAAAACCATGTTTATTTAAAGGACAAATTAGAATCCCAGTTAGAAAGCTCGGAAAAGCTAACTGAAGACCTGGAATCATTTATTAGTGAAATGAATAATTTAAGAAAAGATGAATTAGAAGCAAGGGATAATCTAGAAAAAATGCATACACGATTATCCGAAGTGAATCGCCTGTTACACACAAGTAACCTTCCAGGTGTTCCTAACTTTTTATGGGATAGGATGGAAGAAGCTAAGAGTAGCTTATCCAAGGTAGCTAGTGCTTTAGACAAGCAACCTTTAGATATTTCCCAAGCACAACATGCTTTGGAAAATGCTAATAAAGCTATTGAACAATCGGAAGAGGAAGCGGAGGTTGTTCTTGACCAATGCTATTTCACAGAGCAAGTTATTCAATATGCTAATCGCTATCGAAGTCAGTATCCCTTATTATCAGCTGAACTTTCGGAAGCGGAGCGACTCTTTAGAGATTTTGAATATGAATTAGCTTTGGAAAAAGCAGCAAGGGCTATTGAAGAGATTGAACCAGGTGCCTTAAAGAAGATTGAAGAAAACCAAAGATACAGACAATCAATATAAAAGTAAAAGAGAGCTGTCTTAGAGAGATTTAAATCCCTTTAGGCCAGCTCATCTTATTGTAAAGGAGCATGTTTTCCAATTATGATCTATTTTGATAATAGTGCAACTACTGTACCTGATCCAGAAGTCATCCAAACTTATAATAAAGTTGCTAAGGATTTCTTTGGCAATCCTTCATCCCTGCACATACTCGGGGCTGAAGCGGAAAACCTATTTATAAGGTCGCGAATGCAAATTGCTGATATCCTCCAGGTGAAATCAAATGAAATTATTTTTACAAGTGGAGGAACAGAGGGAAATAATTTAGCAATCAAGGGGATTGCTTTAAAATACCAAAGTCGGGGGAAACATATTATAACAACGGAAGTGGAGCATGCTTCGGTATATGAGGCTTGTAGAAGTTTAGAGGAGTTAGGTTTCGATATTACCTTTTTACCCGTTGATGATAAAGGCTTTGTGGATCCCAAAAAAGTTGAGGAGGCTATTCGAACAGATACCATTTTGATTAGTATTATGCATGTGAATAATGAACTCGGGTCCATACAACCCATCCATGAAATTGGACAAATAGCGAAAAAGCATCCTAAACTTTTCTTCCACGTAGATGATGTACAGGGTTTTAGTAAGGTAAATCTGAATGTGAAGGAAGCGCAAGTTGATCTTTGTACCTATTCAGCTCATAAAGTCAACGGTTTGAAAGGAACAGGTATCTTATATGTGCGGGAGAACATAAAATTATATCCCTTGTTCCATGGTGGGGGACAGGAAAGTCAAATACGTTCAGGTACGGAGAATTTGCCTGGTGCTATAGCTCTAGCCAGGGCTTTCCGTTTAGCAAAAGAAAAAGAAAGGGCCAATCTAACTCATTTAAGAGAATTAAGAGAAGCCTTTGCAAAAGAGCTAGAACTCATCCCAGGTGTTGTTCTGAATTCACCAATGAAGAATGTGGCGCCTCATATTATTAATATATCTGTACCGCATACGAAACCGGAGGTTATTATCCATACTTTGGGTGAGCAGGGGATATTTATCTCGACGAAATCTGCTTGCTCTTCTAGGGAAGAGGATGAGAATCGAGTGTTAGATGCCTGTGGTCACTCAAAAGAGAGAGCCTCAACGGCCTTACGTATTAGTTTATCTTATGAAAGTACAAAATCTGAAATAGATGAGTTTATTCGGGTGTTCACAGAGGTTGTCAAAAATTTAAAAAGGATGTTGGAGTAGATATTATGGAATATAATCATATTTTAATACGCTATGGCGAAATTGGATTAAAGGGAAAAAATATGCGGTATTTCTTGGCGCGTTTGCAACAAAACATTCAAGATAAACTGAAAAACTTTCCCAATATTAAAGTACAACGAACCCAGGGAAGACTCTACGTTATATTAAACGGCCATCCTGCGGAAAAAGTTATGGAAATATGTAAAGAGGTATTCGGAATTTATAGCTTGAGCTTAGCTCTTAAGTGTTCAAAAGATCTGGAAGATATTAAGAATACCGCCCTACATGCTTTGGAAAATAGTAAAAATGCTAAGACCTTTAAGGTCTCTGTAAGAAGAGCGGATAAATCCTTTGAAATCGGTTCTCAAGAAATGAATCACTTGTTAGGGGCACATTTATTAAAAAATACAGATCGTTTTACAGTAGATGTCCATCATCCAGATGTTGAAATTAATGTTGAAATTCGTAGTGAAGGAACTTATGTCACCTCTGAAGTTATAGATGGACCAGGTGGTTTACCCGTTGGGACAGGTGGGAAGACCTTGTTGCTCTTATCAGGTGGAATCGATAGTCCGGTCGCAGGATATTTAGCGATGAAACGTGGAGTCACTATAGAAGCCATTCACTTTGAGTCTCCGCCTTTTACAAGTGAACGAGCCAAACAAAAAGTCGTTGATTTGGCAAAGGAACTAACAAAGTATGGCCATTCGATCACAGTACATTATGTACCTTTTACAAAAATACAACAAAAAATACATCGAGAAATTCCTGATTCTTATGGGATGACGGTTATGCGGCGATTAATGCTAAGAATTGCTGAACAAATTGCTAATAAAAGATCAATCCTATCCTTAACAACAGGAGAGAGCTTAGGACAAGTGGCGAGCCAAACGATGGAAAGTATGAATTCTATTAATGAAGTAACAAATTATCCTGTACTTAGACCATTGATTACGATGGATAAAGAGGAAATTGTGAACATATCGAAAAAAATTAACACCTATGAAATATCCATTAGACCCTATGAAGATTGTTGTACGGTATTTGTGCCCAGATCTCCTAAAACAAGACCAAAACGCGAGCAAGTTCATAAAGTCGAAGAAGGCTTAGACTTTAGTGAATTGATTGAGAATACAGTAGAAGCAACCAAAAGAGTTACCTACAGCAATATAGAAGAAGACGCTTATTCCGATTTATTATAAAAAAATGAAAAAATAACAACAAATACCAATATCATTTATGTATTTAATATCTCCTTGTTACACAATATAAACGTACCAAGGAGGTGAACAATATGCCAAACAGAAATAGTTCTAATCAGTTAGTCGTTCCTGGTGCAGAACAAGCTTTAAATCAGATGAAGACTGAAATTGCTCAAGAATTTGGTGTACAACTTGGTGCTGACACAACTTCTCGTGCAAACGGGTCTGTTGGTGGAGAAATTACAAAGCGTTTAGTTCAAATGGCTCAACAACAAATCGGTGGTTCACAACAATAAGTTTTGAATCGTTTTAAAGGGATTGCCTCAATCAGAGGTAATCCCTTTTTTAAAGGAATCCTCTCATTTATTGGACTTAGCCTTACATATTATTCATAATAAATATGATATATGTTTGTTTATAGAGAGATTTAATAGAGGAGGGGAATGTATGGCTCATTCCAACTTAGAAATATATTTCACAAAAATAGATGAGGCAACAATCGCTGTCGAACAACATAAACAAGAACCTTATTTGGACAGTTTGTCACTAGTCTTTGATTGGCTTATTTTTAAAGATATTCCCGAAGAAGAGGATGAAATATTACTGCAAAAATTAAAAACTCTTTTAGAAGGAGTTCAAATTGAAAAACTGGCTAAGGATCAGGTGAAAAAACTAACAGAATTATTACTGTTAAAAGGAATGAGAGATTCGGTACAAGCTCAACACTTGCTAACACCAGAATCGATAGGACTATTCATTAGCTATTTAGTCAATAAGTTTTACGATAAAAAAGAGCCGCTCCGTATCTTTGACCCAGTTTGTGGAACAGCTAATTTATTAACAACAGTAATTAATGAATATGAGGGTGAAGTAGAAGCCTTTGGTAGTGAAATCGATCCAACCTTACTTCGTTTAGCTGTTAACCAGGCAAATTTACTTAAAAATAAAATTGAATTTTTCCATCAGGATAGTTTAAGACCTTTTCTACTAGATCCTGTTGATCTCGTCATTGCGGATTTACCTGTTGGCTATTATCCCGATGATATCGTTGCTAATTCCTATGAATTAGAGGCTGAAGAAGGTCACTCTTATGCACATCACTTACTTATTGAGCAAAGTTTAAATTATACAAAGGATGGCGGCTATTTAATTTTCCTAATCCCTGATTTCTTATTTGAAAGTGAACAAGCTGAACAATTAAATAAATATCTCCATGAGCATGCTCATATTATTGGTGTTTTACGTTTACCAGAAGATGCCTTTAAGTCAAAGGATCATGTGAAAAGTATTTTTGTTCTTCAGAAAAAAGGAGAAGGAACAGTAAGTCCTAAACAGCCATTATTAGCTATGTTACCTTCATTAAGTAATTCATCGGCCATGGAAAGTATCTTAGCTCAAATGAATGATTGGTTTAAAACATATAAAAATAATAAGGAATAGGAGAATGTAAAATGCCTCACCATAGAGAAGAAAAGCGAGTAGTAAAATGTTTAGTGATAACGATAAGTGATACGAGGGAAGTTGAGACAGATAAAAGTGGAGATCTTATTCAAAAGTATTTAGAAGAAAACGGTCATGAAGTTATTGAACGTAAAATTATCCCTGATGAAGCCTTGCTTATTAAGCAAGCAATAGAAGAAGGAAGCTCCCAGGAGAATATTGATGTTATTTTAACCAGTGGGGGTACAGGTATTTCTAGAAGAGATGTAACAATAGAAACTGTCGAAAAGATGTTTGATAAGCATATTACAGGCTTTGGAGAGCTCTTTAGAATGCTAAGCTATACAGAGGACATTGGGGCGGCAGCTATTATGTCTAGAGCAACTGGGGGCGTTGTAAATGATACAGGAGTATTTTCAATGCCGGGATCTAGTGGCGCAGTTAAACTAGCCATGGAAAAGTTAATTATTCCAGAAATTAGTCATGTTGTATTTGAACTAAATAAACATTAATAAAAAACAACGCCTTTTTCGGTAGTGACCCCAAAAAGTTAGTTTTTACTCTAACTTCTTGGGTGCAGCACCTTTCAGGCGTTGTTTTTCTTATAAGTTTTATCGAACGACCAAAGTGTCGCAAGGGGAGTAGCGGACGATGCTTTCGGAAACACTTCCGATTAAAAATCTTTCAACAGCATTTAATCCAGTAGCTCCGCAAATAATTAAATCTGCTTCAACTTTCTTCGCGATATCCTTAGCAATCTGAACTCTTGGAGATCCGTGTTCAATGAGTGAATCAATTTTTTCTAATCCAGCTGCTTTGGCTTCTTTTAAATAGTCTGTCATAAATTCCTGCACGTATTCCTTTTCCCTTTCAATTAAAACCTTGTCGTAGGCTTGTGGTGTTGAAAATGCTCTAGAATCAATGACATGAGTAATTGTCAAATGGGCATCATTTTGTTTAGCCAATGTAATAGCCTTGTTAAATGCCTTTTTAGAAGCATCGGAACCGTCAATTGCAATTAAAATATTCTGGTAAATTTTACTCATTTTTACCGCCTCCCTTACACTCATTATATAGGCTAAAGTGGTTATAGTTCAATGCTCTTAAGAAAATTTAACATAATAGTCAAAACTTCTTCTACTTACTTTTAATTACTTGGAGTTCTTTTGGAAAAGCAGTTAAAGATTTTGGTCCTTCCTTAGTCATAAAAATCATATCCTCGATTCTTACACCACCGACCTTCGGAAGATAAATGCCCGGTTCAATAGTAAAGGACATACCAACTTCTAAAGCTAGATTATTCTCCTGATGCATGGAAGGATATTCATGAACGTCAATACCTAAACCATGACCAATACGGTGGGTAAAGTAGTCGCCATAACCTGCTTCTTTTATAATATTTCTTGCTGTACGATCTACTTCTCCTACAGCTGTTCCTAATTGAGCAGCTTGTATGGCTGCTTCTTCAGCTTTTAAAACTGTCTCATAAATTTCCTTTTGTTGATCATTAATAGAGTCAAAAGCGAAAGTCCGTGTAATATCTGAGCAATAACCCTTGTGAACAACACCTAGGTCAAATAATACTAAATCACCTTTATGGATAGGGTCTAGTCCTGGAGTTCCATGAGGTGAAGCTGTTTTACTACCGGCTAAGACAGTTGTTGAAAAGGACATTTCTTGTATCCCTTTTTTCTTAAGGGCATATTCGATTTCGGCAATTATTTCAAGTTCTTTAGCTCCTTCGCTAATGGACCGCTTACCAATTTCAATTCCATAATCTGCAAATTCAGCAGCTTCTTGTAAAAGGATTAATTCCTCTTCATTTTTAATTACTCTGAGCTGGGCCAGTGTGTTTTGTGAATCAACTATTTTTGCTTCTGGCAATATGCTTTGTAAGGTTTTGTATCTTTCTAAAGTTAAATCATTAAATTCGAGTCCTAGTGAAGCTGGTAAAGCATTTTTTGATTCTAAATAATGAAGAAACTTCTCCCATACATTTTCATGATCACCGTAATGGATCATATCTCCTTCCCATCCAGCATTTTTTGCGTCTTCTACTTCCATTGTAGGAAGAATAAGGACCGGGTCAATATGTCTATTTACGTAAACCGCAACAAGTCTTTCGTGAGGATCGGTATAGTAATTACTAAAATAATAAACATTAGCCTTTGATGTAATGAAAATACTGTCTGTATGGTCTTCGGATAATTTCTGTAATAGCTTGTTTATTCTATTCTTTGTCATTAAAATCCCCTTCCAATTATTTAAAAATGCTTCTTTTATTACTATAACATAATTTCTTTTATACCGTTAAAACGTTTACTTAAAAAAGCTTGTGTATGTATAATGGAGGTAGAAATATTAATAAGGAGTGGTAAAAGAATGAAAGTAACTTATCATGGACATTCTGCAGTAAAAGTTCGGACAGGGGATCATTCAATTTTAATTGATCCATTTATTACTGGGAATAAGTTGAGTGATTTAGATCCAAATACAGTTGAAGCGGATTATATCTTGCTCACCCACGGTCATAATGACCATGTTGGAGATACCGTTGCTATTGCCAAAAGAACTGGTGCTACTGTTGTTGCCCTGAATGAATTGGCTGTCTATCTTGGCAGACAAGGGATTGAAACCCACCCTATGAACATCGGTGGTTCCTATAGCTTCGAGTTTGGGACAGTTAAATTTACCCATGCCTTTCATGGATCTTCCTATGAAGAAAAGGATGGAACATTTATTTATACAGGAATGCCCGGTGGGATCTTATTAACGATTGATGAAAAGACCATCTACCATGTAGGAGATACGGGTTTATTCTCAGATTTAAAAATGATTGGTGAATTAAATGATATCGATTTAGCATTTATTCCAATTGGAGATAATTTTACAATGGGTCCAGAGGATGCACTGATTGCAGCGGATTGGATCAAGGCTAAAATAGTTGTACCTGTGCATTACAACACCTTCCCTGTAATTGAGCAAGACCCACAAGATTATGTCAATAGATTACAAACAGGAAAAGGTATCGCAATGAAGGTTGGAGAAACAATTGAATTATAATTAAAAAGCTAAGAAGGGGGACGCTTGCAGCTATCCCTGAAGCGTCCCTTTTTCAATATAAAAAAGGATGTAATCATTATGAATCTTATTTATCTAATTATGTTTTTTGTGCTAGGTGCTATTTTGGGTTCTTTTTTTAATGTCGTTGGTTTAAGACAACCTAAAAATATACCTTATGTGTTTGGAAGGTCTTATTGTCCTATGTGTAAGAAGAATTTGAAATGGTACGAGCTCATTCCCATAGTATCCTATGGCCTACAAAAAGGGAGATGTCGTAACTGCCAAGAGCATATCCCCATTATTTATCCCCTTATAGAATTTTCTACAGCTAGCTTGTTCACCTTCAGTTTTTATCAATTTGGATTTCATATTGAATTTATTATAGCCTTATGTTTAATCTCAATGCTTATGATTCTCTTCGTAACTGATTTAACTTATATGATCCTTCCAAATAAAATTCTACTATTTTTTCTCCCTATTTTTATCCTTCTTAGACTTATTCACCCCCTTGATCCATGGTGGACTTCAATTACTGGTTCTCTTTTGTCCTTCTTATTCATTGCTATGATTATTGTGGTAAGTAAAGGAGGCATGGGTGCTGGGGACATGAAACTATTTGCTGTGATTGGCATCGTGATCGGACTTCAGATGGTCGTGCTTACATTTTTATTAGCCTGTTTGATTGGAAGCTTGATTGGTGGATACCAAAGAATAAGAAATAAAATTGAACGGGGACAAGCGATTCCCTTTGGACCCTCAATTGTTATGGCTACGATACTTACTTATTTTTATGGGGATATTCTAATGGATTGGTATTTACAGTTATTTTAAGATTTCCCTTTGAATACATTTAGTAGAAAGAAGTATAGAAGGAGGGAAATGAATGCTACCTAATTCGTTGTTGAAAATATTACTTGCCGTATTGTTTTTATATATTGCGTGGCCTATGGTCAATCCATCTTTGCATTCCTTTCAAAATTTATTTTGGCTATTTTGGTTAGGATTATTTTTCCTTGTTATTGGTGGCAATTTAGCAACACTTTTTAAAATTACCGAGCCACCAGTCATAGAAAAAGATTTAGGGCAAAGGCAAAAAGACTCGATATGATTGAGCTAATTCCTTAACATAGGTATAATTTATCTAAATCATATACAGGTATTAAAAAAGGTCGGTGAAAAAATGTCTACAAAACACGAACAAATTATACGTCATATTGGATCTTTAAGAATTGGCAGAAGAATATCTGTTAGGCAAATAGCACGCGATTTAAACGTCAGTGATGGTACAGCTTATCGAGCAATCAAAGAAGCTGAAAACAGGGGATTAGTAAGTACGATTGAGCGAGTAGGAACGATAAGAATTGAGAAGAAAGCCCGGGAAAGTTTAGAGCAACTAACCTTTGCAGAAGTCATTAACGTCGTTGATGGCCAAGTCCTTGGAGGTAAAGAAGGTCTGCACAAAACCCTAAGCAAATTTTTAATTGGGGCCATGGAGTTAGAGGCCATGAAGCGATATACAGAACCTGACTCTTTAATGATTGTTGGAAACCGAACGGAAGTACATGAACTAGCACTGAAAGATGGGGTTGCTGTATTGATTACAGGTGGTTTTGATACGACAGATGAAATTAAAGAGCTTGCTAATGAAAAGGAACTTCCAATTATTTCAACAAGCTTTGATACATATACCGTAGCTGAGATGATTAACCGCGCTATTTATGATCAGTTAATCATTCGGGATATTGTCTTAGTTTCTGATGTCTTCACACCTATAGAGGATGTCTATTATTTATCCACAGATGATACAGTTGAGAACTTTTATGCTAAGGCTAAAGAAACGAATTACACAAGATTTCCGGTCGTCAATAAATATAATCGTTTGAGTGGTGTGATCACTGAGAGAGATCTAGATCAAGAAGCTAAAACAACAAAGATTGAAAGGCTTATGACGAAAAATCCAGTTGTTGTTGAACCAAATACGTCAGTAGCTTATGTGGCTCATATGATGGTGTGGGAAGGTTTAGAAGTAGTTCCAGTTGTTAGTGAAACTAAGGAATTAAAAGGTATTGTATCCAGAAAGGATGCCTTAAAAGCTTTACAGCAAATTCATCGACAGCCACAAGTAGGAGATACAATTGATGAAATCACATCAAGCAAACTCCAAATTATTGATGGGCAAGAATTAACCTTTCAAACAAAAGTGACTCCGCAAATGACAAATCAGTTAGGAACATTATCGAGCAGTGTCTTTACATCATTAATGACACATGCCAGTCGACAGCTCTTATTACATCTAAATAAAGGGGATATTGTTATTGAGAATATCACAATTTTCTTTATACGACCTGTTCAAATTGATGATCATATTGTGATTAAGCCAAAGCTATTAGAAGCAGGGAAAGTTTATGCAAAGGTTGAAGTAGAATTAAGTAGTGAAGGGAAAATAGTAGGGAAAGGCTTGCTAATGGCCCAGCTTATTGAAAGATAAAGGCAAAAAAGGGTAAAGAAAGAAAAGTTTCCTTACCCATTACTTTATTTAGGATTTACGCGACGGTATTCTTTTTGATAATGCCTCGATTCATTAAAGCCTCTAATCACTTGTAAAATACCTAGAAGGACAAAGACAATGGCAATGAATAAAGACAACTTTGACTGGTAAAGGACATAAAGAGTCGGACCTGCACTAAGGATAAAGGACCCTAAAGCCATTCGAGCTCGAGCATTGTAATATAATTGCATAATAATCTCGCTCGTCTTTAATATGGCAACCTTATAATAAATGTAAAAAATAATTGAAACAAATACTATTACAGGTAAAATAAACATAAATGCTTCGCTCTCTTTCTAAAAAGTTATCAGTATATATTTTATCTTATCGACTTTTAATGAAATAAACCAGCGATTGCATCAGATAGGAGATTTAAAAATGCCAATTGAAAAAATATATGACAGGATAAAACAATATGAATCAATCATTATTCATCATCATGTAAGGCCTGATCCAGATGCTTACGGGTCTTCAGCTGCTTTAAAAGAAATCATAAGCTCAAATTTCCCTGAGAAAAAGGTTTATCTTGCAGGGGAAGAAGATCCAGCCCTACATTTCTTAACAAGGTTAGATGCTGTGACAGAAGATATGTATGAATCCAGCTTAGTCATTATTTGTGATACAGCCAATACAGAGAGGGTAAACGGTCAACATTATTCTCTAGGAGATCAAATCATTAAAATTGATCACCACCCTAATGTAGATGCTTACGGAGATATCCAGTGGGTCGATACATCTGCTAGTTCAACGAGTGAAATGATTTATGAATTTTATTTAAAGCTAAAACATAAAGGACTAACACTAACGGGTGACGCCGCTCGACTAATATATGCAGGTATCGTAGGGGATACGGGGAGGTTTTTATTCCCTAGTACTTCGGATAAAACCTTTAAATACGCTGCAGATTTAGTCACTTATGATTTTGACAGGGAAGCTTTATACGATGGAATTTATGGAATGGAGGAAAATATCGCAAGATTAAGGGGCTATATTTTACAAAGTTTTACCATGTCAGAGAACGGAGTCAGCATCGTTCATTTACCGATGACTAAGCTAGAGGAATATAGTGTTACACCCCTACAGTCGGGAGAGCTTGTCTCCGTCTTAGGAGATATTAAAGGTATTAAGGTTTGGGCCTTCTTTATTGAAGAAGCGGAAAATGTAATCCGAGTAAGGCTCCGTTCTAAAAGACCCGTCATTAATACAATTGCCCAAAGATATAGAGGTGGAGGACACCCGCTTGCCTCAGGTGCTCTTGTTCATTCCTGGGAGGAAGCAGAAGAACTAGCAAAGGAACTAGAAGCCTTAGTAAAATAGTCTCTCTCAGTCCTTCGAAAGCTTTGCTTCAAGCGTAATCTTTACATGATTGGTAATTGTCAGTTGATATACGCGAAAGTAATAGAAGAAATCACCAAGCTTGAAGGGTTTATTTTCTATACTAGAAATAAGAAGTTGATCATTTTCGGAAACTGTTTGAAGATTTTTTCCAATAATGTGGTCAACTTCTCGTTTTATTAATTGCTTTAATTGAATTAGGGATAGACGGTCAAAATCCATCTCATCTTCATTTCGAATGTCAATTACAACGGTTTCAATCATCAAAAGTTCGGACTGCTTCTCGTCAAAGTCCTCCTTGTCCTTTAATAAAGTATCATTTCGATTAGTTAATTCAATGATTTCCTCCTGTAAATGGAGGTTTTTTTCGAAGAGCTTCTCATACATTTCTCCGTACATAAAAATAATAATACTATAGGCCGTAATTCCACCAATACAAATACCAATAATAAGGATTTGCCAATTTCTTTTTTTAAACAAAGGAGGGATATGCATTATATGACATCCTCTTGGATGAGCCACTGGATCATTGTGATTGCAAGCTTGACGCCACCCATGGCTGATAAAATCAATAAAATTTGTTTGAACAAATCTAAGGTTGTCCCTTCTAATAGACCCCTCTCGAAGGTAGCGATGGCGTCAAAGGTACCACCAATCGCTGCGACAATGGCCCAAATCCTTAACCCTTTTGCGATTCTGCTCATAGCAGATAAAGGAGCTTCCCCCGTAATAAAGGAACCAATACTACCTAAAATGGTCCCGCCAAAGACTACTCCAAAAGCAATAAAAAAACAATGAAAAAAAGATGTAAAAAATTTATCCTCCATCATTCTCGCCCACCTTAATTAATCGTATGTACCTATATGGATTGATATGCAAAAGATTGAACTTTTAGAGAATACACATCAGAAGTGCTATACTATAAACATCTAAACACGGAAAAATTATACTGAATTTAGCGAGCCAGAGGTGATCATAAAATGTCGTTTACCCATTTACAAATAAGAACAGGCTACAGCTTTTATGAGAGTACCATTACAATTGATAAATTAATAAAACGAGCAAAGGAATTAAGTTTTTCTTCCCTAGCCATCACAGATAAAAATGTCTTATATGGTGCTATTCCCTTTTATGAACAATGTATAAATGCAGGGATAAAACCTATTATTGGTATGACTACTGAAATAGAATTAAATAGGCCCGAACAAGGCGAAGATATTATTTTACTGGCTAAAAATAAGAATGGATATAAAAAACTCCTACAATTAAGTAGCCAAATCAAACTAAGAGAAGAAAGACTTACATTAGAAGATATAAGTGAAGGAAATGAAAATATAGTCGCCATTCTTCCGGTGATGCAGAGCGAGTTACATACGTTATTGCTTGAGCCTAGCCATGAAAAGGCTCATGAATACATTGAAGGATGGACTAATTGCTTTGCAAAAGAAAATTTTTATCTAGGGATTACAGATCATGGGTCAGGGATAGAAAGAAAATTACTCCCATCGATCAAAGCATTTCATCAAGCATCCTCGATTCCCGCCCTTGCCCTTCAAGATGTAAGATATTTAAAAAGCGATGATGATAGGGCTTATGAGTATTTACTTTCTATGAAGGATAAGGATAGCTGGTCAAAGGAGAAAACAAGAAAAAATACCAAGAATCGACATTTAAGAAGTAATGATGAAATGAAGTCACTTTTTGGTGAGTTTTGGCCAGAGCTAATAGAGAACACAAAAATTATTGCAGAGAATTGCAAGGTGAATTTACCCCTTGATGATCAAATCATGCCAAGCTTCCCATTAGCTGAGGGAATAGATCCTGATCTATATTTAGAAGACTTGTGCTTAGAGGGAGCAAAGAGAAAATATCCTAGCCTAACAAGGGAAGTGAAAGAAAGATTAGAATATGAATTGAAGATCATTAAGGATATGGGCTTTAGTGATTACTTTTTAATTGTTTCTGATTTTGTATCCTTTGCAAAGAAGGAGGGTATTTTAGTCGGACCTGGTAGGGGTTCTTCAGCAGGATCCATTGTAGCTTATAGTTTGGATATAACCGAAGTTGACCCCATTGAGCATAAGTTGCTTTTCGAACGTTTTTTAAATCCAGAAAGAGTAACTATGCCTGATATAGATATAGATTTTTCTGACCATCGAAGGGAAGAAGTGATTGACTATATCCGGGAAAAATACGGGGATCAGCATGTTGCCCAGATTATTACTTTCGGTACATTCGGTCCAAGGTCTATTTTAAGAGAATTAATGAAAGTAATTGGCATTGAATACGAGGATGAACAATATATATTTCAACATATTCCTTCAGGTGCAGATCAACCGATTAAGTCCTATTTAACAGAATCGGAGGACTTGCTGACCTATGTGAAGCAGTCAGATAAACTTCGAACATTATTTTCAGTAGCCCATAAGTTAGAAGGTTTACCACGGCACAGTTCTACCCATGCTGCAGGATTAGTGATTAGTGACAAACCCTTAATGGATTATACTCCTTTGGCAAGGGGAGCACGGGATACAGTTCTCACCCAATATGCTATGGATGAGTTGGAGAAAATCGGCCTATTAAAAATTGATTTGCTAGGTTTACGAAACTTATCTTTACTAGAAAATATTGTAAAGTCCATTCAATTTCATACCAAAGAAAATATTGGTTTGCATCATTTTCCAAAGGATGACAAAAAAACCTATCAATTGTTACAAAGAGGACTAACGAACGGAATCTTCCAATTGGAGTCAGCGGGTATGAAGCGGGTGTTAAGGGAGCTTAAGCCAACAAGCTTTAATGATATTGTTGCGGTGAATGCTCTCTATCGTCCAGGTCCTATGGATTTCATACCAACTTATATTCGGAGAAAACATAAAGATGAAAAGGTCAGCTACCCACATAAGGATCTAGAAGCTATTTTAGAATCAACCTATGGGGTACTTATTTATCAAGAGCAAATTATGGAAATTACAAATGAAATTGCAGGCTTTAGCTATGGTGAGGCGGACATATTAAGGCGAGGGATTACAAGTAAAAATGAAAGCTTGTTAGAATCGCAAAAGTCTAAATTTATGAAGGGTTGCTTAGCAAATGGCTACAAACAAGCAGTTGCTGAAGAAATATTTTCATGGATTAAACGATTTTCAAATTACGGTTTCCCAAAGAGTCATGCAACAGCCTATAGTGAAATTTCTTATAAATTAGCTTATTTAAAAGCAAATTACCCAGCTTATTTCTTTGCAGAATTGCTCAGTTCTGTTATGAATGATAAACAGAAACTAAATACTTATATTCAGGAAGCAAAATCCTTAGGAGTTGGCATTCTACCCCCATCTATTAATAACAGTATTGGAAAGCATTCTGTTAGGAAGGGGAAAATCCAGCTAGGATTATTGGCGATTAAAGGAGTTAATTTCCAGTCTGTTCAAGAAATAATCCAGGTTAGAAAGGATGGTAGATTCAAGAATCTATTTGACTTTTGTCTGCGAATTTCAATGGAAAATTTGAATAAAACAATGATTGAAAATTTAATTCTCGTAGGTGCTTTTGATGACAGCTATGAAAACAGAGCAAGCTTATTAGCGACACTAGATCAAGCAATAGAGCAAGGGGAACTATTTAAAGAATTTCTAAACCAAGGTAATTTATTTGAATATGACTTACAGTTGCAATCGGAATATGAAGAAATGGAAGACTTTACACAAGTTCATAAATTAAGCCAAGAAAAAGAATTGATTGGAATTTACCTTTCTAGTCATCCTTTAAAGCAATTTCGCACCAGCTTAGAAGAGAAGGAGTTTCTAAGCTTAAATCGAATGGAAAACCAAGCAGCAAACAGATCTGTTAAGGGGGCAGGGATTATACAAGAGATTAAAGCAATTCGAACTCGAAAGGGTGAATCAATGGCTTTTGTAAAAATAGGAGATGAAACGGGTGAAATGGATGGTGTTATTTTCCCCCGAGAATATCGAAATCATTGGAAGCTGCTAGAAGAAGAAAAAATAGTTATTTTTGAAGGGAAAATTAATCTGAGAAATCACCAAAAACAAATTGTCCTTAACCGAATGGAACTACTAGAAGAAGAGGATTTCACGCAAGAGGGTATGGGTCATTTGTATATAAGGGTTCTTAAGTCTTTAAATGAATCGGCCTTAGAAGAAATTAGTAAGACGGCTAAAGAATACCCAGGAAAAACACCTGTCATAATCTATAGTGAACTCGAACAAAAATCCTATAAGTTATCAAAGGAATATAATATAGAAATAGTCTCTGATAGTTTAGAACAGTTAAAAAATATATTTGGCCAAGAACATGTCATTTTTAAAAAGTGAAATTGTGCTTTACACATAATTACCATCTGTTATAATTAAGTAGCCCGCATTTAGTATCAGATAATAAGAACAAATAACAATATAAAGTAACTAAAATATTTGCTGAAGTTAAGGGGACGATTATACATGTCAAACTTAAGAAGTGAAGCATTGCATATGCATAAGGTAAATCAAGGAAAATTATCGACAGAATCAAAAGTTACTGTAACAAATGGAGAAGAGTTAAGTTTAGCCTACTCTCCAGGTGTTGCGGAACCTTGTAAAGAGATTTACGATCGACCAGAGTCTGTCTATGATTACACGATGAAAGGGAATACCGTAGCAGTCATTACTGATGGTTCAGCCGTACTAGGGTTGGGAAATATTGGAGCAGAAGCTTCTTTGCCAGTGATGGAAGGAAAGTCAGTATTATTTAAATCCTTTGCTGGAGTTGACTCCTTTCCAATCTGTTTAGGTACGAATGATATCGACCAAATCGTACAAACCGTAAAATTACTAGAGCCAACCTTTGGTGGAATTAACCTAGAAGATATTGCAGCACCAAATTGCTTTATTATAGAAGATCGATTAAAAAGAAAAATGAATATACCTATATTTCATGATGACCAGCATGGGACGGCTATTGTAACTGTCGCGGGTTTAATTAATGCTCTAAAATTAGTCGGCAAATCTTTCTCTGATATTAAAGTAGTTGCAAATGGAGCAGGAGCTGCTGGAATTGCTATTATTAAATTGTTATATAGTTTTGGTGTAAGAGATATGATTATGTGCGATTCTAGAGGCGCAATCTATGATGGACGTGTTTCTGGAATGAATGAGGTAAAAGAAGAGATTTCAAAAATGACAAATATTAAACGTCAAAAAGGTGATTTGAAAGATGTTCTCCAGGATGCAGACGTATTTATTGGTGTTTCCGTTGGAGATCTTCTGACGGAAGAAATGGTTAAGAGTATGAATGATGACCCGATTATTTTTGCTATGGCTAATCCAGACCCGGAAATCTCACCGGATTTAGCTAAAAAGGCTGGAGCAAAAATTATTGGAACAGGTCGATCAGATTTTCCTAACCAAGTGAATAACGTCTTAGCTTTTCCAGGAATATTCCGAGGAGCCTTAGACGTAAGGGCAACAAGAATCAATGAAAAGATGAAAATCGCAGCCGCTGAAGCTATTGCAAGGCTGATTACAGAAGACGAATTACATGAAGATTATGTTATACCTGGACCCTTCGACCCTCGGGTTGCTCCCGCAGTTGCCGCAAGTGTAGCCAAAGCTGCAATGGAGACAGGAGTTTCTAGAGTGCGAATTGATCCAGAAGAAGTCGCAAGTAAGACAAGAAAGTTAACGCAAATAACATAAATTTTGATAAGGTAGGTTTTATTTATGGAAGGGGGAAGGAATTTGCTGAAGGATTTGTTTGGCAGGAAGAATAAAAAACGAAGTTCTACACCTCATAAAGACATAAAGGCAGATGTTCCTGAAGGTTTAATGATGAAGTGTGAAGGATGTCAAAAAATATATTATCGTAAAGAATTGGAAAATAACATAAATGTTTGCCCAGAGTGTGACCACCACCATCAATTAACATCCTGGGATCGAATCAATAGCTTATTTGATGATTGCACCTTTGAAGAGTGGGATAAGGATCTGGAGTCAGGAAACCCACTAGAATTCCCCGAATATGTTGAAAAGTTAGAAGGAGACCGTAGTAAGACGGGATTAAATGAAGCTGTAGTTACTGGAAAGGGAAAAATTCGTTCTATAGAAACGGCCTTCGCTGTAATGGATTCTCGCTTTCGAATGGGAAGTATGGGATCAGTTGTAGGAGAAAAAATTACTAGAGCGATTGAAAGGGCTAGAGTAGAGGGAATTCCTTTTATTATTTTTACTGCTTCAGGTGGAGCTAGAATGCAAGAAGGAGTCCTAAGCTTAATGCAAATGGCTAAAACATCCGCTGCAATTAAGCGTTTCTCAGAAGCTGGTGGCTTGATGATTTCAGTAATGACGCATCCTACAACAGGAGGAGTAACAGCAAGTTTTGCTTCTTTAGGTGATTACAACTTTGCAGAGCCCCGTGCACTTATTGGCTTTGCTGGTCGACGAATCATTGAACAAACGACTCGCGAAAAATTACCAGATAACTTTCAAACGGCAGAATTTCTACTAGAACACGGGCAACTAGATCGTATTATTCACCGTCATGAAATGAAGGATATTTTAGCCAAGGTGCTTAAGTTACATGAGAAAGGTGGGGAATCTACATAATGCAATTATTAGATTTTGAAAAGCCTATCGTCAACCTACGAGAAAAGATTAATGAGCTTAAGAAAATAACGAATAATAGTGAAATTGACTTAAGTGATGAAATTGCAACTCTAGAGAGACGTCTAGCCACTTTAGAAGAAGATATTTACAATAATTTAAAGCCTTGGGATAGGGTTCAAATTGCTAGGCATCAACAACGTCCAACGACATTGGATTATATTGAACTGTTATTTGAAAATTTTATAGAGTTTCATGGTGATCGATACTATGGGGACGATGAAGCTATTGTCGCTGGAATAGGGAGTTTTAATAACCAAGCTGTAACGATTGTTGGGCATCAACGGGGGAAAAAGACCAAAGAGAACATTCGTAGAAACTTTGGAATGCCCCATCCTGAAGGCTATCGAAAAGCACTTAGGCATATGGAGTTAGCCGAAAAATTCAATCGTCCTATTATTACTTTTATTGATACTAAGGGTGCAGAGCCAGGTAAGGGAGCAGAGGAACGCGGACAAAGTGAAGCAATCGCCTTAAACTTAAAGGAAATGGCTGGTTTAAAAGTTCCAATCATTTGTATTGTTATCGGTGAAGGGGGAAGTGGTGGGGCATTAGCCTTAGGTGTAGGAAACTATGTTCATATGTTAGAGAACTCCACTTACTCAGTAATATCTCCTGAAGGAGCGGCTGCTATTTTATGGAAGGACGCCAGTCTCGCCCAAAAATCAGCTGAAAGTTTAAAGATTACTTCCTATGATTTAAAGGAATTAGACATTTTAGATGAAATCATTCCCGAGCCAAAGGGTGGTGCTCATCGAGATGTAGAAGAACAAGCAAAGCTAATCAAGCCAGTTATTGAAGCTTCTTTAGATCAATTGCTTCAAATGTCCGAGGAAGAATTGTTAGAGCACCGTTGGCAGAAGTTTAAACAAATTGGAAGGTATAAAGATTAAATGTTTTTGATCAACAGGTTGACGAATCGTCAACCTGTTATTTTCATATATTGATTGAAATTTTTACTGAATCGAATTATGTTATATATTAACCCATTGTTTGTAAGGAGTGAGGCTTATGAAAAAGATTGCTGTATTAACAAGTGGTGGAGATGCACCAGGAATGAATGCAGCCATTCGGGCAGTTGTTAGAAAATCAATTTATCATAACATAGAAGTCGTTGGGATTAAATATGGTTTTCATGGCTTAATGAATAACTTGATGGAAGAAATGGAGTTAGGTACGGTCGGTGATATTATTCAGCGAGGCGGGACAAAATTATATTCTGCCAGAAGTAAAGAGTTTTTAACTGAAGAAGGTCAGTTAAAAGCAATGAATAATTTAGCAAAGAACGGGATTGAAGGTCTTATTGTTATTGGAGGAGACGGTTCTTTTAGAGGAGCTCAAGCCTTAGTAGAGAAAGGATTCCCTTGTCTTTGTGTCCCAGCTACAATAGACAATGATATAGCGGGGACAGATTCTACGATAGGTTTTGATACCGCTTTAAATACAATTATCGATGCTATTGACAAAATAAGAGATACAGCCACATCCCATGAACGTACATATGTGATTGAAGTTATGGGAAGGGATGCTGGAGATTTAGCACTTTGGTCGGGTTTAGCTGCTGGTGCTGAAAGTATTTTAATTCCTGAGCAAGAGGATGATTTTAATGAAGTCGTTGAAAGGCTAAAAAGAGGACACAATAGAGGGAAGAAACACAGTATCATTATTTTAGCCGAAGGGGTAGGTAGTGGAATTGAGTACGGTGAAAGAATAGAGAAGGCTACAAAGCTTGAAACAAGGGTAACAGTCCTCGGACATATTCAACGAGGTGGATCCCCAACCGTAACAGACCGCGTCCTTGGCAGTCGTTTTGGCGCAAAGTCAGTGGATCTCATGCTAAAAGGCGAGAAAGGAAAAATGGTCGGCTTAGAAAATAATCAATTAGTAACCCATGATTTATCGGAGGTTGTTACAAAGAAATCTACAGTCAACCTAAATATGTATAAGCTTTCAAAGGAATTATCAATTTAATTTTAGGAGGAAATTTGAGTGAGAAAGACTAAAATTGTATGTACTATAGGGCCAGCTTCAGAAAGTTATGAAACAATTGGCCAGTTGATTGATGCAGGAATGAATGTTGCACGCTTGAACTTTTCCCATGGAGACTTTAAAGAACATGGAGAAAGAATTAAAAATATTAGAAAAGCAGCTAAGGATAAAGGCAAAGCAGTTGCCATTTTATTAGACTTAAAAGGTCCAGAAATTAGAACAGGTAACTTTGAAGATTATGAAGTAGAAATTAATCGTGGAGATTCTGTAACCGTTGCTATGGGCGAAGTGATGGGAACCAAGGAAAAATTTTCTGTAACTTACACGGATTTATATAAAGATGTCAGCAAAGGATCTACCATTCTTATTGATGATGGTTTAATCGAGTTAGAAGTTACCCATATTAATGAAGAAGATAAAGAAATTTATACAGTAGCTTTAAATACAGGGTTTGTCAGCGATCATAAAGGGGTAAATATACCTAATGTGCAAGTGAATTTACCGGGTATTACTCAAAAAGATGTAGAGGATATTAAGTTTGGAATTGAACATGATGTAGAATTTATAGCTGGATCTTTTATTAGGACGGCAGAAGACATCTTAGAAATACGCGAATTACTTGAAAATGATCAAGCTGAACATATTCAACTTATCTCTAAAATAGAAAACCAAGAAGGTGTGGATAACATCGAATCTATTTTAGAAGTATGCGATGGTGTCATGGTTGCTAGAGGTGACCTTGGAGTGGAAATTCCAGCGGAGGATGTACCCCTTGTTCAAAAGGAGCTTATTAAATACTGTAATATTATTGGAAAGCCGGTAATTACAGCTACTCAAATGCTGGATTCCATGCAGAGAAATCCTAGACCGACGAGAGCAGAGGCTTCGGATGTTGCGAATGCTATTTTTGACGGAACAGATGCAATCATGTTATCGGGTGAAACTGCTGCAGGGGATTTCCCAGTTGAATCTGTAGAAATGATGCATGACATTGCAAGTAAAACGGAAACTGCTTTAGATAATCAACATATTTTAAAAACTAGATCTCGCTCTGTTGATATGAATATTACTGATGCTATTAGTCAGTCAGTAACTCATACAGCTATGAACTTATCCGCAAGTGCGATTATTACTCCTACAGAAAGTGGTTATACGGCTAGGATGATTTCAAAGTATCGTCCAAAGATGCCTATCGTTGCAGTTACATCTTCTGAAACTGTACAACGTCAACTATCCTTAGTATGGGGTGTTCATGCAACCTTAGGACATGCGACAAATACTACGGATGAAATGTTAGAAGTTGCAGTGGAGAAAGGCCTGCATACAGGTTTAGTTAAGCATGGTAGCCAGGTAGTAATTACGGCTGGTGTACCTGTTGGAGAAAGCGGGACGACAAACCTGATGAAGGTTCATGTAATTGGTGATATTATTGCAAAAGGACAGGGAATTGGAAGACGAACAGCCTTTGGTAAAGTTACTGTCGCAACAAGTGCAGAAGAAGCTTTACAAAAGATAAAGCCTGGTGATATTTTGGTTGCTCCTGCAACAGACAGAGACATGATGCCAGCAATTGAACAGGCAAGCGGAATTGTTACCGAACAAGGTGGATTAACTTCTCATGCTGCTGTTGTAGGTTTGAGTTTAGGAATTCCAGTTATTGTTGGAGTAGAGAAAGCAACAGAAGTCATCACAGACGACGAAGAAGTAACCTTGGATGGGGTAAAAGGGGATATTTACAAGGGACATACTAGCGTTTTATAATACAAGTTTTTGGAGGGGAAAGCAGTGCGCTGGCTTATAACATTATTACTCATCATTCCCATATTTGAAATCATTTTATTTATCTGGCTTGGCAAGGCAACAAATATTTGGATTGTCCTAGGACTTATTATTGCTACTGGTTTCCTAGGGGTAATTCTTGCAAGGATCCAAGGATTAAAAACAATAAAGAGGGCCCGCTTAGCCCTAAACCTTGGACAAATGCCTGGAAGAGAAATTCTAGACGGGATTGCCATCTTATTTGGGGCACTGCTTTTAATGACTCCAGGACTTCTAACGGATCTACTCGGTTTTTTACTTTTATTACCTTGGACACGTAACATGTTTATCATTTATGTGCGAAAATATTTCGAAGATCGCATCATTAGAATTAAATAATTATTCTTTTATAAAGTTGAGAATAAACCTGTACACACCTACTCTGTGACAAGCTATAATAATCACAATGACTATTGGGGTAATCAAGATGCCGACGATACCCCATATTTTGTAAGTCAAAAACATAATAAGTAATACGTATATTGGTCTTATTTCAAAAGCATTAGACAAAACCTTAGGTTCCAATACTTGTCTAGCAATAATAATACTTATAAATAAAAGGGAAAGCTTTATCGTTAATACGTAATTAGCAGATAAAAATAAATAAATAATCCAGGGTAGAAAAATAAAGCTTGCCCCGACAAAGGGAAGTAAATCAATTAGACCAACAAATAAAGCGATAGTAAGAGCAGGTTGCACCTGAATCATAAGTAAACCAAAGAAACACAGACAGATTGTGAATAAGGCTAAGATAAATTGTGCTTTAATATATTTACCAAAAAGAAAGGTGATTTCTTTCCATAATTGATTAACCTTTTTTCTTAGCTTGATTGGGAACTTCGCTTCTAAGACTTGGATAAAATGCGGAAAATCATAGATAAAAATAATCGTAATCATACTAATGAGAACGATCAGAAAAATAGACTCTGGAATTTGAAGGAAGAATGTCTGTATAACATGAAGAAAACCTTTTATAAAGTGACTAAGAATTTCTGATAATTGATTCACAAGTTGGTCAATGGCGGAGCTTGATAAGGAACCTGAAAAAAAGGAGCTTTTATCAATGAAATCTATCATCCGCTCATAGAAGGGCTGGATCTTATCCTGAACAAATTGACCAATGATCGAAGCAAATTCACTTATATATAAGGGCAAGTGATTGGATAAATAAATAATCCCATGAATAAGTTCTGAAATAAAAATAAATAAAAAAGCAAAAAGAAGAGTAAAACATATAATAACAAGAAATATTGTTGCTGCTAATCGAGGTATTCGAAGTTTCTTTTGCATCCAAGATACACTGGGATGTAAGATTGCAGCTATAGTAAACCCTAATATAAAGGGATATAAAAGAAGAAAAAGATATTTTACAAGTAGAAAAAAAACTATCATAGCCAAGAAAAGACTAATAATTTTTAAGCTTTTAAATAATAGATGGTTATTCATAATCAACCCACTCGTTTTATTCATATTGTTATTTATACTTATGTAGTCTTGTCCACTAATACTATTTTTCCATGAGATAAACGCTTTCAATTCACTTTCATGTATTAATCCTTTATAATAGCAGGGGGAAAAGAAATCTACGACATTATCGGGCAGTTATCTTTAATTAACTGCAAATTCATAAAGGGAGATGATGGCTTATGTCGACAACAAAAGGTCTTGAAGGGATAGTAGCTACTCAATCATCAATTAGTTCTATAATCGATGATCAACTAACATATGTTGGATATCGGATCGATGATTTAGCAGAGCATTCGTCTTTTGAAGAAATTGTTTATTTGTTATGGAATTTAAAGCTTCCAAACAAGGAGCAATTAGAACAATTGAAGAAAGAGTTAGCTGAAAACATGGATTTACCTGAGGGAATTATCGAGCATTTTCGCTCCTATGATTTAACGAAAGTTCATCCAATGGCAGCTTTAAGGACTGCAGTGTCTTTATTAGGATTATATGATGAAGAAGCAGATGACATGAGTGAAGAAGCTAACTATCGCAAAGCAATTCGATTACAAGCTAAGATGGCTTCAGTAGTCGCAACTTTTGCAAGGATGAGAAAAGGCGAAGAACCAATTCAGCCTAAGTTAGATTATACTTATGCTCAAAACTTTTTATATATGTTAACAGGTGAAGAACCAACTGAAACAGCAGTAGAAGCAATTAACAAAGCTTTAGTATTACATGCTGATCACGAATTAAATGCTTCAACCTTTACAGCGAGAGTGTGTGTTGCAACTCTATCAGATTTATATTCTGGTGTTACTGCAGCAATTGGTGCACTCAAAGGGCCACTCCATGGTGGTGCAAATGAGCAAGTTATGAAGATGTTAATGGAGGTTGGAGAGGTAGATAACGCGATACCATATATTGAGAAAAAGTTAGAAAACAAAGAGCTCATTATGGGAATGGGTCACCGCGTTTATCGAAAGGGAGATCCACGTGCAAAACATCTTAAGGAAATGTCTGAGCAGCTTACAAAGCAAACTGGACAAGATAAATGGTATAAGATGTCTATAAAAATTGAAGACTATATTAAAGAGAATAAGGGATTACCAGCAAACGTAGACTTTTATTCAGCTTCAGTTTACCATAGCTTAGGAATTGAGCATGATTTATTCACCCCAATCTTCGCCATGAGCCGTGTATCTGGTTGGGTTGCTCATATTCTAGAACAATACTCAAATAATAGGCTTATTAGGCCACGTGCAGAATATACAGGACCGAATACACAAGACTATGTTTCTTTAGAAGATCGTTCATAAAAATAATAAAGATCCCCTCTTTTAAAAGGAGGGGAATCTTTTGGTGCAAGTTTTTAAAAGGAAAATAACATTTATAGTGAAAATATGCTATGATATGAAGAGTACATAAGCATTGAGGAGGATAAATTAAAATGACAGAAGCACAAAAAATTACGGTAGAAAATAGTGAATTAAATGTACCAAATAAGCCAATTATTCCATTTATCGAAGGAGATGGAACAGGACCAGACATCTGGGCATCAGCCAAAAAGGTATTGGATGCAGCTGTAGAAAAGGCTTATAAAGGTGAAAAAGAAATTAAGTGGAAAGAGGTCTTAGCTGGAGAGAAAGCCTTTAATGAAACAGGCGAATGGTTACCTCAAGAAACATTAGATACGATTGAGGATCATATCGTTGCTATTAAAGGGCCTTTAACAACACCAATTGGTGGTGGATTCCGTTCATTAAACGTTGCCTTACGTCAGGAACTTGATTTATTTACATGCTTACGACCAGTACGTTACTTTGAAGGAGTGCCGTCACCAGTAAAAAGACCAGAAGATGTAGATATGGTTGTTTTCCGTGAAAATACAGAAGATATTTATGCAGGTATTGAGTGGGAGCAAGGTACACCAGAAGTGAAAAAAGTAATCGACTTTTTACAAGATGATATGGGTGTAAAAAACATTCGTTTCCCAGAAACATCTGGAATTGGAATTAAGCCTGTCTCTGAAGAAGGTACAAAGCGTTTAACAAGGGCAGCTATTCAGTATGCCATTGACCATAACCGTAAGAGTGTAACCTTAGTTCATAAAGGTAACATCATGAAGTTTACAGAAGGTGCCTTTAAAGATTGGGGTTATGAAGTAGCTGAAGCCGAATTTGGAGATAAGGTATTTACATGGGCAGAGTATGATCGAATTGTAGAAGAAAAGGGTAAGGATGCAGCTAACAAAGCACAAGAAGAAGCAGAAAATGCTGGAAAGATTATTGTGAAAGATGCCATTGCTGATATTTTCCTACAGCTTATTTTAACTCGTCCAACAGAACATGACGTTGTTGTTACAATGAACTTAAACGGAGATTATATTTCCGATGCCTTAGCAGCTCAAGTAGGTGGGATTGGTATTGCACCCGGAGCAAACATTAACTACGATACAGGCCATGCAATTTTTGAAGCTACACATGGTACAGCGCCAAAATATGCAGGTTTAGATAAAGTAAACCCATCCTCAGTTATTTTATCAGGTGTCTTAATGCTTGAACACTTAGGTTGGACAGAGGCGGCAGAATTAATTACAAAGGCCATGGATAAAACTATATTATCTAAGGTAGTAACATATGACTTTGCTAGATTAATGGATGGTGCTACAAAGGTTAAGTGTTCTGAGTTTGGTCAAGAGTTAATTAATAATATGTAATCTTAATTTAGATTAGGAAGAGGGATTGACATGGCAATCAAAAGAAAGAAAGTTTCTGTAATCGGATCAGGCTTTACAGGTGCTACAACAGCTCTAATGCTTGCCCAAAAAGAGTTAGGGGATGTTGTTTTAGTTGATATTCCAGATATGGAAAACCCTACAAAAGGAAAATCATTAGATATGATGCAAGCTAGCCCAGTACAAGGATATGATGCAAATATTGTAGGAACAGCTAATTATGAAGACACCAAGGATTCTGACTTAGTTATTATCACAGCAGGTATTGCAAGAAAACCTGGAATGAGTCGTGATGATTTAGTAAATACAAATGCAGGCATTATGAAGTCAGTTACAAAAGAAGTTGTTAAATATTCACCTGACTGCTTTATCCTTGTATTAACAAATCCAGTTGATGCTATGACTTACACAGTCTATAAAGAAAGTGGTTTTCCTAAAGAGAGAGTTATTGGGCAATCAGGTGTTCTTGATACCGCAAGGTTTAGAACCTTTGTCGCACAAGAATTAAATTTATCTGTTAAAGATATTACCGGATTCGTCTTAGGAGGTCATGGAGATGATATGGTACCTCTGATTAGATACTCTTATGCTGGTGGAATTCCACTTGAAAATTTAATTTCAGAAGAACGATTAGAAGAAATTATTCAAAGAACAAGAACAGGTGGAGGAGAGATTGTTGAGTATCTCGGTGATGGTAGTGCATACTATGCACCAGCAGCTTCATTAACAGTTATGGCCGAGGCAATCCTAAAGGATCAACGAAGAGTCTTACCTTCAATTGCTTATTTAGAAGGTGAATATGGTTATCAAGATATTTATCTTGGTGTACCTACAATCCTAAACGGTAAAGGTATAGAAGAGATTATCGAACTTGATTTAACTGAAGATGAAAAAGCAGCTCTCGACCAATCAGCAAAATCTGTTCAAAATGTATTAAATATTTTAAAGTAGTAAGGATAATTAACAAAAGCTTCTCATGAATACATGAGAGGCTTTTTTCTTAGGAGAGGCTTTAAGTTGAAAATTTGATTACTTTGTTCCTACCCTAGACACGTGGTAAAATAAAGGAACAAAAGTTTGCCATTAGGAGGCTTGAAATATGAGTAATAAATTAGTGTTAATCGATGGAAATAGTATTTTATTTAGAGCATTTTATGCACTGCCCTTATTACACAACGATAAAGGTGTGTATACAAATGCTGTTTATGGTTTTACAACGATGTTAATGAAAATCCTTGAAGAGGAAGATCCTTCAAATATACTCGTAGCCTTTGATGCAGGCAAAACGACCTTTCGCCATGAAACCTATAAAGAATATAAGGCAGGTAGACAAAAGACCCCACACGAACTATCTGAACAATTTCCTATCGTTAAAGAACTATTATCAGCTTTTGATATTCCATATTATGAACTCAAAAATTATGAGGCGGATGATATTATTGGAACTTTAGCAAAAAATGCTGAAAAAGAAAAGTGGGATACTAAAGTAATCTCAGGAGACCAGGATCTTCTCCAATTAGTATCTGATGAAGTAACTGTTGACCTAACAAGAAGAGGGATAACGGACGTTGATTCATACACACCAGAGTTCTTAGTTGAAAAAATGGAGCTTAATCCAGATCAGATTATAGACCTTAAGGCATTGATGGGAGACAGTTCAGATAACATTCCCGGTGTTCCTGGAGTAGGTATAAAAACAGCTACTAAACTGTTGAAGGAATATAAAACGCTAGACAAGGTTTATGAAAATATGGATAAAATCACAGCGAAAAAACTAAAGGAAAATCTAATTAATCATAAAGAAGATGCCTATATGAGCCAGGATTTAGTAACGATTAATTTAAGTACACCTATTGATCTGTCGATAAAAGACACTAAGTATACCGGATACGAAAATAATAAAGTGTATGACTTCTTTAAAGAGATTGGCTTTAACTCTTTATTAGACCGTGTAAGTGACGGGGTAGATGACTCTCAAGAAGAATTTAAAGAGATTGAATTTACGGTAGTGAAAGAAATCACACCGGAAATCTTTTCGAAAGAGAATGCGCTTGTATTAGAAATGCTAAATGAAAATTATCATGAAGCAGAGATTGAAGTTATCGGTTTGTCTAACGAAAATGGAAACTATATCCTACCTACAGACCTAGCCTTAAAATCTGAGGATTTTAAAGCTTGGGCAGAAGATGAATCTAAAGAGAAATATGTTTTTGATGCAAAAAAGGTCAAAGTATCTTTACTTAGATATGACATTCAAATGAAGGGAATAAACTTTGATGTTTTACTAGGATCCTATATATTGAATCCTGCTGAAAACCATCATGATATACCCTCTATTGCTCATCGTAACGGATATACTCATGTCCAACAGGATGAAGCAATTTATGGAAAGGGAGCAAAGTTATCCCTACCGGAATTAGATGTTTTAGCTGAACACGTTGTTCGGAAAACTTCAATCATCAATCAATTAAAAATTGATTTAGAGGCTGAATTAAAAGAAAATAATCAAATTGAATTATATCGGGATTTAGAGATGCCTCTTGCCCTAATACTAGCCAAAATGGAGCATCAAGGAATTCAGATTGATGTTGATCGACTAAAAGATATGGGAACAGAATTAACGGAGCGTTTAGAACAAATTGAACAGGAAGTATATAAGTTAGCTGGAGAAGAGTTCAATCTAAATTCACCCAAACAACTTGGTCCAATCTTATTTGAAAAGTTAGAGCTCCCAATTATTAGGAAGACAAAAACAGGCTATTCAACAGCAGCTGATGTGTTAGAGAAACTAGAAGAAGAACATGAAATTATCCCACACATCTTACTTTATCGTCAGTTGAAAAAGTTAGATTCTACCTATATTAAAGGCTTATTGAAAGTCGTGAATAAAGAGTCGGATAAAATTCATACGAGATTTAACCAAGCATTAACGCAAACAGGGAGACTAAGTTCGATTGAACCTAACTTGCAAAATATACCCATTCGCCTAAAGGAAGGACGGAAAATTAGAGAAGCCTTTATACCTTCAGAAAAGGATTGGGTCATATTTGCAGCAGACTATTCCCAAATAGAACTACGTGTATTAGCCCATATTGCAAAGGACGAGAGATTAATCGATGCCTTCTTACATGATTTAGATATCCACTCTGAGACGGCAAAGGATGTTTTCCATGTCGAGAGGGATGAAGTAACAAATGAAATGAGAGACCAATCAAAAGCTGTAAACTTTGGAATTATTTATGGAATTAGTGATTACGGCTTATCACAAAACTTAGGTATTACCCGAAAGGAAGCAAAAGGCTTCATTGACCGTTACTTAGAAACATATCCAGAGGTTAAAAAGTATATGGATGACATTGTCCAAGAAGCAAAACAAAAAGGATATGTTACAACGATTATGAATCGAAGAAGATACTTACCTGAGATTACAAGTCGAAATTTTAACCAAAGGAGTTTTGCTGAACGAACAGCAATGAACACACCAATCCAGGGAAGCGCAGCAGATATTATCAAGAAAGCCATGATTGATTTACAAAAACGACTTGAAGATGAAAAATTAAAAGCCCGGATACTCCTTCAAGTTCATGACGAATTAATTCTAGAAGTTCCCAAAGAAGAAATTGATGAATTAAAAGAAGTTGTTATTGATGTTATGGAAAATACCGTAAAGCTAGCTGTTCCATTAAAGGTTGATTATTCCTATGGAAATAGCTGGTTTGATGCAAATTAAGGAGAATTTTTAATGCCTGAATTACCAGAAGTTGAAACCATTCGTAAAACATTAATTCAATTTATCGAAGGAAAGACCATTTCAGATGTTCAAATTCACTGGCCAAGAATTATTAAACACCCAGAGGATACAGAGCGATTTAAGCTTCAATTAATTGGACAGAGCTTTCAACATATAAGTCGAAAGGGAAAGTTTTTAATTTTCCATTTAGATGATTATGATCTCGTTTCTCATTTAAGGATGGAAGGAAAATATTCCGTCCATCCTAAAGAGGAAGAAAAGGATAAACATACACATATCCTTTTTACCTTTACTGATGGACTCGAACTTCGTTACAATGATGTCCGTAAATTTGGTACCATGCATTTATTTGAAAGAGGAAGATACTTAAAAGTAAAGCCCATTAGTCAATTAGCTCCTGATCCCTTTGAGCAAGAGTTTAATTTAAGCTATTTCACAGAAAAGCTACTAAAGACAAGGCGGGCTATTAAAAATGTATTGCTTGATCAAACAGTTATCGCAGGTCTAGGAAACATTTATGTTGATGAGACATTATTTAAAGCAAAGGTTCATCCCCTAAAAGCCTCCTGTGATCTATCGAAAGAAGAAATAAAAAATATTAAAAAGTATGCAAAGGAAACTTTGGCAGAAGCGATTACTCAAGGGGGAACAACTATCCGTTCTTATGTAGCAAGTGACGGTGAAATGGGGATGTTTCAACAAAAGCTATATGTTTATGGTCAAGAGGATATGCCCTGTGTTCATTGTGAGGACACCGTTGTAAAAATACGCCTTAGTAATCGAGGGACACACTATTGTCCGAGTTGCCAAAGGGAGGGTGCCTAATGACTGTAACAATTGGTTTAACGGGAAGTATAGCTACGGGGAAAACTACAGTTTCAACAATGTTTCGTGAATTAAATATTCCTGTCGTTGATGCTGATCTCATTGCTAGAGAAGTTGTTGAAATTGGAAAACCAGCCTATAAGGAATTAATAGCATACTTTGGAGAAGAAATACTAGAGTCGAATAAAAAAATAAATCGAAAGAAATTAGGAGCTATTGTTTTCTCCAAGGAAAGTGAACGAAAAAAACTAAACGAGATTATGCATCCTGCAATTCGAAAGGAGATGCTGAGGCAGAAAGAAATGCATGTCGAAAATAAAGAGAGATGCATTGTTTTAGATATTCCATTACTTTTTGAAAGTAACTTGTTTCATTTCGTTGACCAAGTCCTAGTTGTTTATACAGACGAGACTACACAATTAGAAAGATTAATTGAAAGAGATCAATCAACAGAAAAAGAAGCTTTGCAGCGGATTCAATCTCAAATATCCGTCAAGGAAAAAGCGGAAAAGGCTGATAAGGTGATTGACAATAGTGGAAGTATTGATGAAACCTATAAACAATTAAAGGCTTATTTACAGAAGTTAAACATAATTTGAATATCAAGCTCCCTTTGTATGAAAATTCCCATTATAAAAACTTAAAGAATTATGACCGTTTTAATCGTAATATACAGTATATGTGTTATACTAATTACGGTAAAAAATATTTAGAGTGACATAATCAGGGAGGAAGATGAATGAGTAAAACTAAAGTAGCAATCAATGGTTTTGGCCGAATCGGAAGAATGGTTTTCAGACAAATTGTAGAGGAGAAAACTTTACAACTTGTTGCCATCAACGCAAGTTATCCAGCGGAAACCCTTGCTCATTTAATCAAATATGATAGTGTACACGGAAAGTTTTCAGGCGAAGTCCTTGTAAAAGACGGTGGTCTAGAAGTAAATGGACAGTTTATTAAACTAGTAAACTCAAGAAATCCTATAGAACTGCCTTGGAAAGAAAACAAGATAGACATCGTCATCGAAGCTACAGGTCAATTTAATTCAAAAGATAAGGCGATTGCCCACGTAGAAGCAGGTGCCAAGAAGGTAATTCTTACCGCCCCTGGTATAGAGGTTGACCGCACGATTGTTTTAGGAGTTAACGAAGATACCTATGATGCAGAAACAGATCTAGTTCTTTCGAATGCATCTTGTACTACAAACTGTTTAGCACCCGTTGTAAAGGTTTTAGATGAGGAGTTCTCTATAATTAATGGTTTAATGACAACCGTACATGCCTTTACAACTGATCAATTGAATTTAGACAATCCACATAAGGATTTACGACGAGCTAGAGGGTGTACCCAATCTATTATCCCAACGTCTACTGGTGCTGCAAAAGCATTAGGCGAGGTCCTACCTCATTTATCAGGAAAGTTGCATGGTATGGCTCTTAGAGTACCAACGCCGAATGTCTCTTTAGTAGATTTAGTCGTTGATCTAGCAACAGATGTAACGGAAGAAGAAGTAAACAATGCCTTCAAACGAGCAGCAGAAACTACAATGAAAAATATTATTGATTATAATGAAGACCCTCTTGTATCGATTGATTATACAACAACAGATTATTCTGCGATTATTGATGGATTATCAACTATGGTTATGGAAGACCGAAAAGTTAAAGTATTAGCATGGTATGATAATGAATGGGGCTATTCAAAACGAATTGTAGACTTAACTGTTTATATAAGTGAAGGACTATAAATCATACAAAGAACAAAGGTTACTCTTTAATTAAAGAGTAACCTTTTAATTTTTTCTAAAAACGTGTTAAAATATAGGGAAGTATATGTGTAGGGAGATAAAAAGATGTCTTTTAAAACTAAATTAGCTCGTTTTTTTACAAATCATGCGGAAACTAGAGATCATCATGAGGACAAGCAACTTGAAACTCGTTATTATAAAACAACAAAAGATAGAGGATTAAAGTTTTTAGAAGAATATTTTCTACAATCTAATCAATTTAAACTGAATGCTATTTCTAAAGATCATGGAGAAATTAGCGTAGTTTCTAAAAAAGGAAAAAAGGTATTTATTGTAGCAACTGTAATTATGGTAAGTCCTTTTAATACAGCTATCGATTTTTCTGTAACGACAGAAAAGTTAATACCTATGGATTTTGGCTATAGTAATCGTCTGATTCAACAACTCTATACCGATATCAGTAAAGAATTACAACTCGTTGAGTAAATTTAAGGAAAAGGAAGTTTGTTATGCATTGTACAAATTGCGAAGGAAAAAGCACGAAGGTTTTAGACTCAAGACCGATTGAAGATGGACATGCCATCCGGAGACGTAGGGAGTGTGAAAGCTGTGGATTTCGATTCACGACCTTCGAGAGAATTGAAAAGCGTCCACTTATCGTTATTAAGAGAGACGGAACAAGACAGGCTTTCAGCAGGCAAAAACTAGTCAGTGGATTAGTTAAAGCTTGCGAAAAACGTCCAGTTACCTTAGAACAAATGGAAGATATAGCAATAGAAGTCGAAAAGGAAATTCGTGGTTCTGGTCTTTCGGAAATTGAAAGTGAGGACGTCGGTGAAAAGGTAATGGATCGATTAGTAGCGGTAGATGATGTTGCTTACGTTCGATTTGCATCAGTTTATCGACAGTTTAAAGATATAAACGTATTTTTAAATGAATTAAAAGATCTAATTGATGAGCAAAAAGGAAATTGAAGGAAGGGGTGATATCGTGAGTCCTGTCGGCAAATTACTTCCAAAGGATGGTTTTATCATAACGATGAAGGGATCTCCAACAATCGATTACTCCGAATCGTTAACTCATCTCTATCAACCACTATTAGGTGTTGAAGCAATTAGCTTATATCAAACCTTATTAAATGACTTTTTAACAGGAAATACCCATCCACAAACCCATCATAATCTAATGAATTATTTACAAATGTCCTTACCAGATATATATAAATTACGTTTAAAATTAGAAGCTATCGGCCTTTTACGGAGCTATAGGAATGAAGAAGAGAATAAAACAATGTATACTTACGATCTTCACACGCCCTTTTCTACAGGTCGTTTTTTTGAAGAAACCATGTTGTCAGAATTACTACTTCATCATGTTGGCCAAAGGAGATTTACGGAACTTCGCCAACGCTTTACGAAAAAGCGCGATATCCTTGGTGAGGAGGTTACAGCCTCCTTCACTTCTGTTTTTGAAACAATAAATCCAAAACTTTCTGTAGAAAAGCATATTCCAAAAGAATCAGTTACCCAATTAGTAGAAGGTCTTGACTTTTCATGGTTAGAACTGATGTTGAAACAAAGAATGCTTCCTGTTCGAAAGATTTTAACAGGGAAGAACAAAAAAGTTCTTACGGAACTAACTCATATGTATGACCTTGCTAGCCATGAGGTAGAAAAAGCCTTATTATGGGCAATTACTGAAGAACATACCATCAATATCGAACAGTTAAAACAAGCTTGCCAAGATTTATATGCAACTAAATCTCCTAGGGTACCCATTCGCTTACAAGAAAAAACAGATGAACTTATAGAAGCCCCGGATCCGTCTAAGATGACAAGGGAAGAAGGCTTAATTTATCGTTTTGAAACGATGTCCCCAAGGCAATTGCTAGAGGATTTATCTGACGGCGCTAAAGCATCTGAAAGGGATTTGAAAATTATTACAGATGTAATGATGGAGCAGAATTTAAAGAAACCAGTAATGAATGTACTTCTTCATTATGCTTTAATGCAATCAAACATGAAGTTATCCAAAGCTTATTTAGAGACAATCGCAAGCCATTGGGCGAGGGCAAATTTACAAAATGCTAAGGAAGCAATGGATTTTGCTAAAAAAGAAATTAATGATTTTAAGACCCGAAGGCAAAATAGAAAGCGCAAAAACTCTAAGGAAATTATCCCCGACTGGTTTGAGAAGAGGGAGAAGGCAGGAACAAAAGTAAAAGTAGAAGAAGAGAATCAAATAACAAATGAAGTTACAAGTGATCAAAGAGAGATTATGGAAAGATTAAAAAGGCATGCAAGCAAAAACAATAATCACGTACAAGGATGATTAATATGGAATCCATTCAAGCCAGTTTAAGAAGATGGCTACAATCAAACGAAAATTTCAAAGAACAATATGAAAAGCTGACGAAGGAAGTATTAAATAATCCTCGTATTATGGAGTTCCTGAAGGACCATGATGAAATTACTGATGATAAAATCAATAAGAACATTAGTAAATTATATGAGTATCATACCCAATCAATCCAGTGTGATAAGTGCACATGTTTCGATGATTGTATAAATGTTGTTCAAGGTTATTCACCGCTTCTAACCTTTGAAAATAATGATATTCATATTGCCTATGAAAAATGTAGTAGTCGCCTAAACTGGGAACAAGGCAGAGAGAAAAGCCGTTTAATTGAGAGTTTGTATATGCCAAAAGAAATATTAGAAGCTTCCATTGACCACTTAGATTTCGCCCCCGGCAGAGGTGAAGCCATTAAAAAAATGACGGAATTTCTTGATGAAGTTGCTGATCAACCGGAGGTACTTCCAAGCCAGGGATTGTTTTTTTCAGGGCCCTTTGGTGTTGGGAAAACCTATTTCCTAGGAGCTATTGCTAATCGTCTTAAGCAGTACAACATATCTTCTACAATGATTTATATGCCAGAGTTCTTGCGGGTCATTAAGGATTCTATAAAAGACGACAGTATTAATGAAAAGGTAAACTATTTTAAGGAAGCAGACGTTCTCATGTTAGATGATATCGGAGCAGAAACTCAGTCCGCCTGGTTTAGGGACGAGATTCTTGGTTCTATACTACAATATAGAATGATGGAGCAACTTCCAGTCTTTTTCACATCCAATTATACAATGGGCCAACTTGAACACCAACTCGCTACGACAACAAGAGGCGATGTAGAAAAAGTAAAGGCTGGAAGAATTATGGAAAGAATTCGTCAGGTTAGTGAAGAGGTTATTATTACAGGATCTAACAGAAGGAATTAATGAATACGACTAGGAGATCGTTCCTGGTCGTATTTTTTATTTGTTTTATTCATACATGATTTTCTAATTCAACCCATATAATGTAACAGTTTGCAATGTTAAGGGTGATTGGGTTGGATATATATTTAGCTTGTTCAAAGGAAGTTATTTGTTTTTGTGAAAGTTTATTTAGACACTATAAACAACTTGACCTCATATGGAAGCGTGACAAGGATTATGGGCATCGAATTACGCTAGTCATCGAAGAAAAGAATGATGAATTACTTACAGCTATTGCAAAATCATTAGTAACCGTTTACTACACATATTATTTATCCAAAGGATTAAAGAAGATAATTAAGAATACCTATTACTTCAGGGATGAAGGAGAAATCGAAAAAATTATACAGCATTCTCACGGATTACTGTATAATGATGTGGATTATCGTTTGAAGAAAACCTATAAGGACAAATTAGTAAATCTCTTCAAACAAATAATTCAAGAAAAAGAAACAGTCTACTTTCAATCAATCCTTCATTTTCAATTAGGCAATTTTAAAACTGATTTAATTCATCTTGTAGGATTAGCAATTGATGAGTACAAGCAGGAAAAAAGGCATCAACAATTCATCCATAATATCAGAAGCTTTCTTAATCGAAAAGAGGGCAAAACAAGAGAATTGCATATTGTGATTGGAGAGAAATTTACATTTTATAAGTCGACAGGGGAAGTTATTTCACAGCAAGAATTAAAAAAAATATTGCAAAAGGAGCCCTTATATCTTTTGGGATTACATTCCTCAGATTATATATTAGCTCCCTTAATCGCCATGGCACCAAAAAGCATCATTGTCTATGAAAAAAGTCCTCTTCATTCAGCAACGAAAACAATTTTAAATATTTTTGAGGAAAGAGTTACACGTAAACCCCTATCGCAATTTCCTTTTACCACTTATCAAGGAGACCTATAATTAGAAATTCAGAAGAAAATACTTGATATTTTTTTATTTTAAGATAGAATTAATGAAAGTCAATATTGCAAGTAATGATAAGGACAAGATTATTTGCGTTGGTAGAGCACAGAGAGGGAAGGCTAGGCTGGAAACTTCCTCTAGACCCCAAATAATTACCACCTTTGAACTCTATTATTGAAATAAAGTAGCTAATAGCGACTCATCCTCGTTAACGGATTTATGAAGCTAATGATGTGAATCATTAGGAATTAGGGTGGAACCACGAATGATATAGCTCGTCCCTTTGTTTTAAGAACAAAGAGACGGGTTTTTTTATGGAAAAAAATAAACTAATGGAGTGATAAGCATGAGTAAAATTGAACTGGTTTTTCCTGATGGAGCTAAAAAGGAATATCCACAAGGCACGACAGGAGAAGAGATTGCTCAGTCTATTTCCCCAGGATTACGGCGTCAGTCTATAGCGATTAAGCTTGATGGGGAAGACATCGACCTGCGAAGAAAGTTAGATCATGGCGGAGCAATTGAGATTATTACAGAAAGAGAAGAAGAGGGTCTAAATATAATGAGACACTCTACTGCTCATTTGCTTGCTCAAGCAGTAAAACGATTGTATCCGGAAGCTAAATTTGGTGTAGGCCCTGTGATTGAAAATGGTTTTTATTATGATATTGAATTAGATCACACATTAACACCGGAGGACTTGCCGAAGATTGAAAAGGAAATGGAAAAAATCGTTAATGAAAATTTAGAAATTACTCGTGAAGTAGTATCGAGAGAAGAAGCTGAAAATCTCTTTAAAGAGATCGATGATCATTTGAAGCTTGAATTACTAGAAGATATTCCAGCTGAAGAAGATGTATCTATCTATCGCCAGGGGGAGTTTTTCGATCTATGTCGTGGGGTCCATGTCCCTCAGACAAGCAAAATCAAATCCTTTAAGTTATTAGATATATCTGGTGCCTACTGGCGTGGAGACAGTGATAACCAGATGCTTCAACGAATTTATGGTACAGCCTTCTTTAAACAAAAGGATTTAGACAAGCATTTAACAATGATTGAAGAAGCGAAGAAACGCGACCACCGTAAATTAGGAAGAGAATTACAGTTGTTCATGTTCTCTGAAGAAGCTCCTGGAATGCCTTTTTATTTACCAAAAGGATCTTTCATCAGAAATGAATTAGAGCAGTATTCTAGAGAGCTACAAGATGCTGCAGGTTATGAAGAAGTTAGAACCCCCTTTATCATGAATCAGAGACTATGGGAACAGTCGGGACATTGGGATCATTATCATGAGAATATGTATTTTACAAATGTGGATGATACTCCTTTTGCCTTAAAGCCAATGAACTGTCCAGGTCATATGTTAATTTATAACAGTCGTTTGCACTCTTATAGAGATTTGCCGGTTCGAATGGCTGAATTTGGACAAGTACATCGTCATGAGTTCAGCGGTGCCCTAAATGGTTTACTGCGTGTGAGAACCTTTACCCAGGATGATGCTCACATTTTCGTTCGCCCAGATCAAATTGAAGCAGAAATAAAAAATATTTATCATATGATTGATGAGATTTATGGAAGCTTTGGTTTCGAATATTCCATAGAATTATCAACACGTCCAGAGGATTCAATGGGGGCAGAGGAATTATGGAACAATGCGGAGGATTCCCTAGAAAAGGTCCTCCATGATTTAAATTTAGATTATGAATTAAATGAAGGTGACGGTGCTTTTTATGGACCAAAAATTGATTTTCATGTTAAGGATGCTATTGGTCGGAGTCATCAGTGTGCAACCATCCAGCTCGACTTCCAAATGCCGGAAAACTTTGATTTAACCTACATTGATGAAGAAAACAATCGTGTAAGGCCAGTTGTTATTCACCGAGCTATCTACGGTTCTATTGACAGATTCCTAGGCATATTAATCGAGCACTTCGCAGGAGCATTTCCAACCTGGTTGGCCCCGGTCCAAGTAAAAGTAATTCCAGTATCCATTGATGCTCACACTGAATATGCCAATCAAGTAATTTCAGAATTAAAAAAGCATGGCATTAGAGTTGAAATTGATGATCGAAATGAAAAGCTAGGTTATAAAATTAGAGAAGCACAAACACAAAAGCTTCCTTACGCTTTAGTCCTTGGTGATCGAGAAGCAGAAGCAGGGGAAGTGAACGTTAGGAAATATGGAGAAAAAACTACAGAAACAATTTCTGTTGAAGAGTTTGTAAACAGAGTGTTAGAAGAAGTAAAAGCTAAATCCTTATAGAAGTGAAAAGGCTGGGACAAATCTTTATCTTCTTAATAAAATACGAACAGAGCGACTAATACGCTACAGATATATCTTGTCCTTTCACCTTCCGGGTGCAAGGGTAACATCTGAAAATGGCAATCAAGATTGATTGCCGTTTTCTAGTGTTTACTTTGACTGTACACGCCATCAACTTTCGAAGGCTTTCTAGAAGCGATCCTTCAGGGATTTTCGGACCCGTACGGTAAGATAAATCTGACTGTTTCCCTGGGAGTGATTGTTATTTCTTTCGCTTTGCTTGTTCAATATTATTTAAATATAGTGTTTTTTTCTCAGCCTCTTTCCTTTATTAAAGACTTCTTTATCTTATATAATGACGAAGAATAAAAAAATACGAAGAATGTATTGACTTATCTTCTTTTACATGATATATTATAAAAGTTGAAATAATAATTAAATCTGAGACAAGTAGAAGCACCCGCTTCTCACCTGATTAACGCGATAGGTAATCGCTGTTGACTGGTTAAACAGACAATACACATCATAAGAAGCTTTTCTTGTGGTGTTTAATGTGGAGTGTGGGTGCAGTTATGTACCGACACTATTTTTATGCGAAAAGTCACTTGTCCAGACCAAGCTATTATGTTTAATATTATTCGGAGGTGGCTAACTATTAGCAAGGATAATTTAGTAAACGAAAAAATTCGTGCGAGAGAAGTACGAGTCATTGATTCCAATGGGGATCAACTAGGCGTGAAGACTCGCCAAGAAGCCCTTGAAGTTGCGAGAATGAGGGATTTAGATTTAGTGATGGTGGCACCTAACGCAAAACCACCAGTATGTCGTGTAATGGATTATGGAAAGTTCCGTTATGAACAACAAAAACGTGAACAAGCCGCGAGGAGAAAGCAGCGAACAATTAGTGTTAAAGAGGTTCGTTTTTCACCAGCCATTGGAGATCATGACTTCAATACAAAATTAAGGCAATCCACTAAGTTTTTAGAGAATGGCGATAAGGTTAAAGCAACCGTTCGATTCAGAGGACGTGCGATTACTCATAAAGATTTAGGCCGTGAAGTTTTAGAGAGATTAGCTGATGAATTAAAAGGCATCGGTGTAGTCGAATCAAGACCTAAAATGGAAGGACGCAGCATGTTTATGATGCTTGGTCCTGATACTGAGAAAAAAGACTAATCGGTTTGTAAGTTTATTAAGGAGGGAAATAATCATGTCAAAAATGAAAACCCATAAAGGTTCACAAAAAAGATTTCGTCGTACAGGAACAGGAAAGTTAAAGCGTTCCCGTGCTTTTACAAGTCACTTATTTGCAAATAAATCAACAAAACAAAAGAGAAAACTTAGAAAATCACAACTCGTTTCTGAGGGAGATTTCAAACGAATTAAAACAATGCTTCCTAAGTAAGCATATTGTAGAAAGTAGGAGGGAATTAAAATGGCACGAGTAAAACGTGGAACAGTAGCAAGAAAGCGTCGTAAGCGCGTATTAAAATTAGCAAAAGGTTATTATGGTGCAAAACATACATTATTTAGAACAGCAAAACAACAGGTAATGAAGTCAGGTCAGTATGCATACAGAGACCGCCGGCAAAGAAAGCGTGATTTCCGTAAACTCTGGATTACAAGAATTAACGCTGCAGCACGTCTAAATGATATTTCCTATAGTCAATTAATGCACGGATTACGATTAGCTGAAATAGAGGTTAACCGTAAGATGTTAGCGGATTTAGCTGTTAATGATGAGCAAGGCTTTACACAAGTCGTTGATCAAGCTAAAGCGGCTTTAAATAACTAAGTATGATCAAAGGTTCTGTCACAAGACAGGGCCTTTTTTATTCTTTGATAAGGACCTGTTTCTCTACTCATAATACATTTTACATCTACATAGAATAATAATACTTATGGTAGGTTAGAAGGGGGATTAAAGTGGAATTAGGAAAAGAGTTCATTAGTGGCTTTGTTCAATCGGGTGGAATATTTGCTCCTCTATTATTCATAGGATTCCATCTTCTAAGACCCATACTCTTTTTACCTGTTATTATATTTTGTGTGATTGGGGGCCTAGTTTTTGGTGTGATTGCTGGAACCATATATTCAGTCATAGGTATAACATTATCAAGTGTTCTCTTCTATTTTTTTGTTCAAAAGACACCAAAAATATACTCCCGAATTATTCATTTAAAAGACCGGCTTTTGGGTGAAGAAGCGATTACTTCAAAATCTCAAATAGCACTTCTTAGGCTAGTGCCTTTCATTCACTTTAATTTATTATCCATTTGTCTAATTGATTTAACTACAGATGTAAGGGATTATACGAAGTCTTCCCTATATTCAAGTATTCCTTTTACACTTGTTTATACATCAATGGGCCAATGGATTACATCTTTAACTCTAACTCACCTCATGATTTTATTTATTTGTATCCTTCCCTTGGTTTATTATTTAAG
>Ga0079226_10000144_pt1 | contig 44587 bp, 48 predicted proteins | sample Poulit2014_FD_76345 | JGI IMG/M metagenome (GOLD analysis project Ga0079226, IMG submission 76345) | Agricultural soil microbial communities from Georgia to study Nitrogen management - Poultry litter 2014 | ecosystem: Environmental > Terrestrial > Soil > Agricultural land | place: USA: Georgia...
CAAGATAGAGATAGGCAAGCTGCTCTTTATAATCGTAGAAAAGATATTTATAAAAATTGCAGTGACCTTACCATCGATACAACAAATTATTCTATAATAGATGTGGTGAAAATGATTATTAGCTTTATGAATAAATCTAAACTAAAAAGGTAAAGTTAAATTAAAAGGAGGGATGATCTTGACAGCAGAAGAGTATTTAGGTTATTTAATAAAACGTACTGTTCAACCAACTATAGAAAAGAACAAAGAATATGTGATAAATCCTTTTTGCAGTTCGAGTAAATGGTTAGGGATTATACCTTTTTCCCTTAAATTATTTGGCAAGAAAAAATAAATCCAATATTATTTTTAAGCTCTCTGCTAGTTCTAATGAAGAGAGCTTTTATTTTTGGAAAGATTGATTTAAATAAAACAATCCACCATTAATTATATTTATCGTAATAGAAGGTTGGTATCTTTGTCTCGTTTCATCTATTATTCGTTTTTTGTCTTGAGTGTGAGATTCTTTTAAAAAATATTTCCTAATAAAATGCATTTCTTCCTCATATTTCTCCATTGCATGAACTGCCCACGAATGAGTTTGATTATTAATATATTGTTCAAATACATTTAGGATTCGATTATAACCACTATTTAATGTAATGATAGGAGTTAATGAATAACAGAGATCTGAAATTTTACTTTGAAATGTAAAAGCCCTTAATTCACTCATCATATTATTGATCATTTTCCCATTGATTAAGTTTAGCCCAAGGGAGAAGCACTCCTCTTTGGTTAAAACACCTTTATAAATCAATTTTATATTTAAAATGAGCCAGGGAAATAAGGCTGTCTCTTCTTTAGTATCAACCTCTTCATAGAATATTGCATGTTTAGATGATTGTTTTAGATGTTTAAGCATTTGTTGAAAGCGGGGGCTACCATAATGGAGCCATTCTCCCTTACTGTCTATTTTATTTTTATTAGTGATTAAACGTAAGGATAAAGGCTCTCCAAGCTGGTTTGTACTTTTAACATAATGCCAGTAGAAGGGCCTGTTCATAAGTTGTTTATCCATCTTTTCCGTCAAATTCACTTCATATACACCATCATCCGCTTGGTATACTTGGCATAGATTTTCTGAGAAATATGTATGAATAAATCCATTTATAATATTGTCATTTTCCATGTTATCGACCACCTTTTATATTGATTTATTTTCTTGGTCAATAATCGATCTCAACTGTGTTAGACCTCTACTTATATCCTTTTCACTCATTGAGTTCTCGATTATTTCTTCAATTTCTTTTTCTAAATCATTAAAATCTAATGGAGATAAAATATTCTCAAGCTCTCCTATGACACCTGTAAATATTTTTAACTTTTTCAAGAGTAAGTTCATCACATATTCTTCAACTGTATTTTCAACCATTAAATTATAAATATGAATGTCCTTCTCCTGCCCATATCGGTGAACTCTTCCGATTCTTTGTTCAATCTTCATCGGGTTCCATGGCAAATCATAATTGATTAAGTTTTTACAGAACTGTAGATTAATTCCCTCAGAAGCCGCTTCTGTTGCAATGAGAACTTGGACTTGATTTTTAAATAATTGAATCATCCAATCCTTCTTGCTCTTACTGTATTTTCCGTTATATAAAACTGAAGAAATTCCATTTTCCTTTAAAAGCCATTGTAAATAATATTGTGTAGGTACAAACTCTGTAAAAATAATAAGCTTTTCTCCATCCAAACTGTTAATGATTTTTAATACTTCTCTAGCTTTAGTGTGAATGGGTATTTCTTTGATTAAATCTTTTATTTCCTTAATTTTTTCGTGGTCATTTTGTTTTTTTAAGTTAACTAAGGAAAAGTAACAGGCCTCTCTAGATGAACAAAACTGCTTTAAGAGCATTGTTTTAGTGAGAGTATGAGAGAGATTTACTTGTTGATATATTTTGTCATATATGATGCCTTCTTTTTTTGTAAATTGTACAGGTATGAATTTAATTTTTCGATTTACATCATTTACATTAAGTTTATTTCTTGTATGTCGGATAAGGTTTTTTTGTATGATTTTCTTTAAATAATGATCTTGAGAGGGATGTACATGCTTTTTACCGTATGTTTTTATAAACTCATCATAATTTCCTAGAAGGCCTGGACGAATAATGGATATTAAATTAAAGATTTCTGTTAAGTTGTTTTGGATTGGTGTGGCTGTAAGTAATAAGCAATAGGTTTTCTTTATGGAGGAAACGAATTGGTAATTTATCGTTTTTGTGTTTTTTAATTTATGCGCTTCGTCAATAATTACAAGATCATAAGATATATTTAAAATTTTATCTTGATGAATTTCCCTTTTGGCTGTATCCAAAGACGCAACGACGATAGAATTACTTTCCCAGCACATGTTCTTCCGATAGGCTACTGCATTTATATGAAACTTTTGATTTAACTCCTCAATCCATTGATTAATCAGTGAAGCAGGAACTAAAATTAATACCTTTTTAGCTAAATCTCGAATCATATATTCTTTTAAAATAAGACAGGCTTCAATCGTCTTACCTAGTCCAACTTCATCTGCCAGTATTGCTCGACCAGACATTTCTTCAATAACACTGTGAGCAGTTGATATTTGATGTGGCATGAAAGTAATATTAGGTAAAAGTTTAGTAGCAATTAATGTGGAATAGCTTTCTTTTAAAAAGATATTTTCCATTTCATAAGCCAATTTAAACAAAGGCCAAGAGCTAACTTTATTTTCTTGAGTAAAATCTAGGAAATCTTTTATATATTGTTCATTTTTATGAATGATGATTTTATCCAAGGCTTTTCATCCTATTCTGTGATAATTTCATTGAATATGTAATCTTATTTAAATTTTTTATACAATTATGCTATACTTAAGTCGTACAAATTGTGCGTGAGAAAGTTTATTACATAGTATACCCAAAACTATATCATTCATAAGGCGAAAGATTGTAAAGGGAGAAGGTTCTATTTAAAAGGAACTACCGAAGGAGCAAGCTATTAGTGAATCTCTCAGGTAAAAGGACTTTTACATGACGCAACTCTGGAGAGCGTTTACAAAAAGTAAACCACCAACGATGTAATTACTTCCACTACTGGAGTAGGCAACTTTCAGGTGTAAAGGACAGGGATTCGATTACTTTGTGGAGTCTCTGTATTTTTATGCACAATTGTATAAAAAATAGAAGGAGTGAATCATTTGAGTGAATTAAAAAGGACACCACTTTTTGATGAATATCAAAAATATGGAGCGAGAACGATTGATTTCGGAGGATGGGATCTTCCTGTTCAGTTTTCTAGTATTAAACATGAACATGAAGTAACACGTACAAAGGCAACAGTTTTTGATGTTTCTCACATGGGTCAAATCGTTGTTAGTGGTAAGGACAGTGTAAAATATTTACTTCAAATGCTTACGAACAATGTAGAAAAGTTAAAGATTGGGAGAGCCCAATACACATTTATGTGTTATGAGGACGGTGGAACCGTTGATGACTTTTTAGTTTATCGATTAAAAGACGATGAATTTTTGCTCGTTGTAAATGCTGCTAATACAGAAAAGGATTACGATTGGTTAAAGGAACATCTAGACAGTAGTCTTGACGTTGAAATAAGCAATGTATCTGATGATTATGCAATTCTTGCTGTTCAAGGCCCAAAGGCGGAAGAAATTTTACAATTAATTACTAATGATTCTCTTAAGGATATTCCTTTATTTGGTTTCAACAAGGAGATTAGCTTCTCAAATATTGATACAAAAGCTTTAGTGTCCAGAACAGGATACACAGGGGAAGATGGCTTTGAAATATATATAGATAAAAACCATTCCATAGAATTCTGGAACTTACTTTTAGAAAAAGGTGAAGAGCACGGGTTAGAGCCAGCAGGTCTTGGAGCTAGAGATACCCTAAGGTTCGAAGTGTCATTGCCACTATATGGACAAGAACTAACAAAGGATATCACTCCCATTGAAGCAGGCTTAAATTTTTTTGTAAAAACAGATCGAGAAATTAACTTTATCGGTCAGGACGTTTTAGAAAGTCAAATTGAAAAAGGATCTTCTAGAAAGTTGGTCGGTTTAGAAATGATTGACCGAGGTATTCCAAGAACAGGATATGATGTTGTAGTAGACGATCAAGTTATTGGACACGTTACGTCTGGTACACAATCACCAACACTTGGGAAAAATCTAGGACTTGCTATCATTGACTCAAGGTATGCCGAGCTCGATGGGGAAGTATATGTTCAGGTAAGAAAACGTCAAGTAAAAGCAAGGATTATAAAAACACCTTTTCTTAAAAAATAATTTTAGGAGGTAAGAAGTATGGGTTTTCGTTATTTACCAATGACTGAAGAAGATAAAAAAGCAATGCTTGATGAAATCGGTATCGACTCTACAGATGAATTATTCTCTGATATACCTGAAAGTATTAGGTTTAAGAGAGACTACGACTTGAAGGAAGTTACTAGTGAATTTGAACTGAAGAAAGAATTAACAGGTTTAGCAAATAAGAATAAAAAGCTAACAGAATATACATCCTTTTTAGGTGCTGGAGCCTATGAACATTTCGTTCCATCCGTTGTAGACCATGTGATTTCTCGTTCAGAATTTTATACAGCTTATACACCATATCAAGCAGAGGTTTCACAGGGGGAATTACAAGCAATCTTTGAATTTCAAACAATGATTTGTGAACTTACGGGTATGGATGTAGCTAACTCATCTATGTATGATGGTGGTAACTCGATTGCGGAAGCAGTTAACGTAAGTGCTGCTACAACGAGAAAGGATAAAATCCTAGTTTCAAAAGCGATTCATCCAGAATATCGAGATATTATTAAAGTATACGGTAAAGCACTTGATTTAGAAATTGTTGAACTTGATCAAAAAGATGGTCTCACTGATCTTGATCAATTAGCTCAAGAATTAGATGAGGACACAGCAAGTGTCGTTTTACAATATCCTAATTTCTTCGGGCAAATTGAACCCTTAGCAGAAGTAAATGAATTGATTAAGAAACAAAAAAGAACCATGTTTATTGTTTCAAGTAACCCACTAGCCTTGGGCTATTTAACACCTCCAGGAGATTTTGGAGCTGATATTGTTGTAGGAGACACGCAGCCTTTTGGTATCCCTGTTCAGTTTGGTGGACCCCACTGTGGATACTTTGCTACGACTAAAAAGCTAATGAGACGGATTCCAGGAAGGTTAGTAGGGGAAACCGTAGATACCGATGGTAAAAGAGGCTATGTCTTAACCTTACAAGCAAGGGAACAACATATTAGAAGGGAAAAAGCTACTTCTAACATTTGTTCTAACCAAGCCTTAAATGCCTTAGCGAGTTCTGTCGCTATGACATACTTTGGAAAAAATGGTGTCAGACAAATGGCGGAGTTAAATATGCAAAAGGCCCGCTATTTAAAGCAAGAACTAAAAAATGCAGGATTAGAAGTCTTATATAGTGATGCATTTTTCAATGAGATTGTTATTAAGGGTAATCAGGCAGTAAAGGATGTTAATGACCAATTAATTGAAAAAGGATTTATTGGTGGCTTTGATTTAGGCAAATATTATCCAGAATTAGAAAATCATATGCTAGTAGCAGTTACAGAAATTCGTACAAAGGAAGAAATTGATACTTTTGTAAAAGAATTGAGGGATATTTATGGCTAATGAAAACTTTCCACTTATTTTTGAAAGAAGTAAAGAAGGTCGAAAAAGTTATAGTTTACCAGAATTAGAATTTGAGAGTTTTGATTTAAATGAAGACTTAGCAGGTGATTATGTAAGAAAAGATGCACCTGAATTACCGGAAGTAAGTGAACTCGAAATTATGAGACACTATACAGGATTATCCGATCGTAATTATGGTTTAGATTCCGGCTTTTACCCACTAGGGTCTTGTACAATGAAATATAACCCTAAAATTAATGAGGATGTGGCAAGATTAGAAGGATTTAGTCAAATCCATCCCTATCAAAATCCTGAGACCGTTCAAGGTGCTCTAGAAATGATGTATGATTTACAAACATCTCTAGAAGAGATTACAGGAATGCACACATTTTCTTTACAACCTGCAGCAGGTGCTCAAGGAGAATGGACAGCCTTAATGATGATTAGAGCATTCCATGAAGCAAATGGAGACTTCCATCGAACAAAGGTTATTGTACCTGACTCTGCGCATGGGACGAACCCGGCTTCTGTAGCAGTAGCAGGTTTAGAAGCTATAACAGTAAGATCTAACGACAAAGGTCTTGTAGATATTGATCACTTAAAAGAAGTAGTCGGTGATGACACAGCAGCTTTAATGTTAACAAACCCTAACACATTAGGCCTATTCGAAACAGAAATTGAAGAAATGGCCAAAATTGTCCATGATGTTGGAGGTCGTCTCTATTATGACGGTGCGAACTTAAATGCAATTATGGGATATTCCAGACCAGGAGATATGGGCTTTGATGCTGTTCACTTAAACCTGCACAAAACCTTTACAGGCCCACACGGTGGGGGTGGACCAGGTTCTGGACCAATTGGAGTAACTGAAGAACTTGCTCCTTTCTTACCAAAACCAACTTTAGAAAAGAAAGACGATCAATATGTACTGGAATATGACCGTCCGAAATCTATTGGAAGGGTAAAGCCATTCTATGGTAACTTTAGTATTTATTTAAGGGCCTATACCTACATTCGTTCAATGGGACCAAGGGGATTAAAGCAAGTTAGTGAATATGCAGTCCTTAATGCAAACTACGTCATGAGGAAATTAGAGAAAGAATACGAGCTACCATTTACTCAGCATTGTAAACACGAATTCGTGCTTTCTGGACGTAAACAAAGAGCATTAGGTGTTAGGACACTAGATATAGCAAAAAGATTGCTAGACTATGGCTATCATCCACCTACTATCTATTTCCCATTAAATGTGGATGAGGCAATAATGATTGAACCACCAGAAACAGAAGCAAAAGAAACCCTAGACGGGTTTATTGATGCAATGCTATCCATTGCGGAGGAGACAAAAAATGATCCTGAAAAGGTACAAGAAGCTCCCCATGACACTGTTGTTAAACGTTTAGATGAAACAAGAGCAGCCCGAACACCCGTATTAAAATATACAAAAGAATAAATGATTTATATAGCCCCTTTGAGTATGGTTTGAACTTAATCTCAAAGGGGCTTTTAATGGTTGCTTCATAGCATGGAATTTGGAAAATGAATCAATAATATAAATTGTTTGTATTCCTTCATGTGCAAAACAAAAAAATTGACCAGTTTACTTTCGGAATCTACCGAATAACTGGTCAATCTTTAATATGATCTACTAAGATATTATTCATATTTTGTAAGCTAGTATCTAGAAAGGGAAGTATGATTAACTCTTAACTCTACCAGCCCATTTTTTGAAACCGCCTTGTAATATATTGATATCTTTGTAACCTTTTTTACGTAATATGTTTGCTGCTCGAACACTTCTTGACTGTCCCTGACAATATAAATAAACTGGTTTATCATCCCTCAGTTCAACAAGTCTTTGCTTTATTTGGGTTACTGGAATATTTCTTGCCCCCAGTATATGCCCATTTTTAAATTCTTGAGGTTCCCTCACATCAATGAGTTGGGCTTTTCTATATCCTTCTGTAAATTGTTCCTCAGTTAATGTATTAACATACATTCGCACCCGATAGTATCTAAAAATACTATAACCAAAGAAAAGAACTAAAATCACAATTGCAACTGCCATAATATATCCTCCATTTATCTATTAGCTAAGAACTATTATATGCCTTATTCGGGATTATTTCAAAAAATATATTTAATACGATTCATTTGTCACTAATTTTGTTTTATGATAGATTATATATCGGTCAATACGCTTGTCTAATTCACATAAATTATTCTTTAAAATATAATTTCTAATATTAGCCATTAAATCTTGAACTACTATATATTGTGTGATAAACTCATATTTAATAGTTTTAATACAACATATTGAATAATATTCAATGTGTTTTTTTAATTATAAAGAGAATTAGGGAGTGATCATGTTGTCAGTTTCATTAAAACAACAAAGTCAAATTAATATTGAAAAATTAAATGAAGATATTAAGCAGTTTCACCAAGTTCACCCAATTACTGAGGATATGAATATAACTCATAAAGGTGTCTCAAGGTTAGTTATGCTTGATCGTTATGCTTTTAAAGATACAGAGAAGAAAACCTTAAAAGAAGGCGATTTTGTCGTTTTAACAGTTAAACCAGATCCAAACTTCCCAGCTCGTGGAACAGGTTTTATTCAATCTATTGATTGGAAAAATAATCGTGCCAATATCAAAGTCGATGATGAATTTGTTTCAGTGCTAGATGACGAAGAAGAAGTAGAAACAGGAATTATTAATCGGAGCATTGATATCATTGATAAACCATTGGAAGTTTTTTATGAACAAATTGCTAAAAGAAACGCAACAGGATTAGCCCAAGTAGAAAGTGATGAAAATAAAGAAGATTGGTATCATAAATTTTATAATCAATTATCAAGTCTTAACTTTGTCCCTGCAGGACGAGTTTTATATGGTGCGGGAGCCGAGACGGATGTTACATACTTTAATTGCTATGTTATGCCCTATATTAAAGACTCAAGAGAAGGGATTTCAGACCACCGCAAACAGGTAATGGAAATCATGAGTCGAGGTGGCGGAGTAGGTACAAATGGTTCTACCCTTAGACCGAGAAATACCTTAGCAAGAGGAGTAAATGGAAAATCTTCTGGATCTGTCTCCTGGTTAGATGATATTGCAAAATTAACCCATCTAGTAGAACAAGGTGGAAGTCGACGTGGTGCACAAATGATCATGCTCGTAGACTCCCATCCTGATATTATTGAATTTATTATTTCTAAAATGCAAAATCCACGTATTTTACGCTATCTAATTGAAAATACGCAGGATGAAGAAATAAGAAGAGTAGCTCAGGAAAAATTAAAATTCACACCACTTACAGAAACAGAAACAGATTTATATACTAGCATATTAAATTATAAGAACATGCCAGGTAAGGGTGGCTTCACTGAAGATGCTCTAAAAGAAGCGGAAGAAAAATTACGAACAGGCGGAAGTTATACAGTTCATAATTCAGATTTTTTAACAGGCGCTAATATTTCTGTATGTCTTACAAAAGAGTTTATGGCAGCTGTAGAAAAAGATGCGGTATATGAACTGCGTTTTCCTGATGTTGAAAATTATACAAAGGAAGAAATGGAATTTTATAATGAAAACTGGCACGAAATCGGCGATGTTCGTAAATGGGAAGAGATGGGCTATGGTGTCCGAGTCTATCGACAAATCCAAGCTAGAGAATTATGGGACTTAATTAATACATGTGCTACTTACTCAGCAGAACCAGGAATCTTCTTTATCGATAATGCCAATGAAAAAACAAATGCCAAAAGCTATGGGCAGCAAGTAGTAGCCACAAATCCGTGTGGAGAACAACCATTAGCACCCTATTCGGTATGTAACCTTGCCGCTGTTAACTTAGCAGAAATGGCTAATAAAGCAGAAAGAACGGTAGATTACGATAAATTAAAAGAAACCGTAGCAACAGGCGTAAGGCTTCAGGATAATGTTATCGATGCAACTCCTTACTTCTTAGAAGAGAACAAGAAGCAAGCTTTAGGAGAGAGACGTGTCGGTTTAGGTGTCATGGGTCTTCATGATCTATTAATTTATTGTGAATCAGAATATGGTTCAGAAGAAGGTAATCAGTTAGTAGATGAAATCTTTGAAACAATTGCTAAGACGGCTTATCGAACATCGATTGACTTAGCTAAAGAAAAAGGAAGTTTTCCCTTCTTAATAGGAGAAACCGAAGAAGAAACAATGGAGCTAAGAGAAAGGTTTGTTAATTCCGGATACATGAAACAGATGCCTGGAGATATAAAAGAAGGTGTTTTAAAGCACGGAATTAGAAATTCTCATTTATTAACAGTTGCACCTACTGGTTCAACAGGTACTATGGTCGGTGTTTCTACAGGATTAGAGCCTTACTTCTCCTTCTCTTATTTCCGAAGTGGAAGATTAGGTAAGTTTATTGAAGTCAAGGCAGATATTGTTCAAGAATATCTAGACAATAATCCAGAAGCAGATGAAAATAATTTACCTCATTGGTTTACAACGGCCATGGAGTTATCACCAGAAGCTCATGCAGATACCCAGTGTGTCATTCAACATTGGGTGGACAGTTCAATCTCAAAAACTGTTAATGCACCTAGAGGTTACTCAGTTGAACAAGTTGAAAAGGTTTATCAGCGCCTTTATAAGGGCGGAGCAAAAGGTGGTACCGTTTATGTAGACGGAAGTAGAGACTCTCAAGTCCTAACCCTTAAGGCAGAGGAAAATGGTTTTGAGGAAGAGGAAGAAGTACAAGAAAGCACTCAAAGAGTGGTTCTTGTAGATACTATCCAAGAGCTAGAGCATACTAATGTAACCATCGGATCCGAACTAGGAGATACATGTCCTGTTTGCCGAAAAGGACACGTTGCTGAAATCGGTGGATGCAATACTTGTACCGGATGCGGCGCACAATTAAAATGTGGACTATAATATAAGTGTAATTAACCAGCTAATTCTTTTAATTAGCTGGTTTTTATCTTTTATATAAGACTGAAATTTGTTATATTCCTTTTTATAGTGTATATTTAAACAGATAATAACATGTTATATATCTTTCGTTAAAGGGGGAAATCATTTATGCCAACACCTACTATGGAAGATTATATTGAGCAAATATATATTCTAACTGATAAAAAAGGCTATGCTCGTGTGTCAGACATTGCAGAAATCTTTGAGGTCCATCCATCCGCTGTAACAAAAATGATACAAAAGTTAGATAAAAGTAATTTTGTTCACTACGAACGATACCGCGGTTTTGTCTTAACAGATAAAGGGAAAAAGATGGGGGAAAAATTAGTATTTAGACACGATTTATTAGAAGAATTTCTGGAAATCATAGGCGTAGATCCAGATCTAATTTATGAAGATGTTGAAGGGATTGAACACCATTTAAGTTGGGATTCGATAGACAAAATACATAAACTCGTAAATTATTTTAAGGAAGATAATAATCGAGTAAGTAAATTACACAAAATGGATAAGTAATCATCTGTAAAGCTAGTCCTACAGATGATTTTTTGTTCTAAATAATTGCCTCTTTTGTACAATATATAAAGGGTTCTATGAAAGGGGCACATAAAAAAATGAAAATAGATGCTGTATTTTCTGGTGGTGGTGTCAAAGCATACAGCTATATAGGAGTTCTACAAAGTCTAGAAAAGAAAGGACTAGAAGTTTCTCGAATAGCAGGCACATCAGCTGGTGCAATTATTTCAGCTTTACTCATAGCAGGTTATACATCGAACGAAATAAAAAAACATTTACTATCCCTCTCTTTAAAGAAGTTTCTAGACCCTCCAACATATACATCCATACTACCATTCAGCAAATGGTACAATTTATTTTTTAAAATGGGTTTCTATAAAGGTAAACAATTAGAAATCTGGTTACGGGAAATTTTAGCACGTAAAAACATTTATACCTTCAATGATATTAAGGATGATTGCTTGAAAATTATAGTTAGTGATTTAAGCTTAAAACGATTAGTTGTCCTACCAGATGATTTAAAGGATGTTTATGGAATTCAAAAAAATGATTTTTCAATTGCTAGGGCAGTACGAATAAGCGCAGGCTATCCCTTGTTTTTTATGCCTGAAACAATTAATCATCAACCAGCTTTACAAAAATCCTTATTAGTTGATGGAGGAATTGTTAGCAATTTCCCCTTGTGGGTATTTAAAGATGAATTATTAAGGTTTAAGCGACCTACTTTAGGAGTAAAAATAGTAGGAGACAATCAAGAGGTGCAAATTAATAACATGGTTGAATTGCTACAGGCCATGTTATTAACTATGAAACAATCCTATGATGAGCGATATCTAGATCAGAATATAAAAGATATTCTTTTTCTAAGGGTAGACTCTGTAGAAACAATGAATTTATCCCTTGGTAAAAAGGATAAGGAAAAGATGATCAGTCAAGCTAAAGAAAGGACAGATAATTTTTTACAAACTTGGCCATAAAAAAATGATGATTAGGCACTTAGTTGGTTGCCTGATCATCATTCTTTCTTTTACCTTTATTCCCTTCAATGACCCTTAAATGTGTTGGTCTTTTTCTCTTTGTTTTGGAAGCTTTAGTACTGGTGTTTTGATAGCGTCTTTTTGATTGTTTCAGTGCTTGTTTATATTTTTTCATTTCGTCTGTATTTGTTTGCTGATTAAAGACAAATTTAAAGATGAGAAAAACAACCGTAGCAAAAACAATTAACATAAGCATAGACCTTATTAGTACGAGAGGGTCTCTAATTATTAAAGAAAAAACACCTAAGATAGCTAATAAAATCAGTGTATATAATATGAGTCGTTTTTTATTCATTATGTAATCCTCCTTAAGAAAAGATCTGTTTATAAAATTGTATCCATATTGTTTGTTTTTATTCAAAGTTGAGGGAAAGATATTTCATTCATGAATTCATCAAGATCTGGTCATACTATAAAACAGGTGATGACAGATGAATCAAAATAAAGAACGATATAAAAATCTTTTGCGGTCTATATTAACTGGGTTTGTAGGTGGGTTCTTCTTTTTGTTGGGATTTATGTTATGTTACACATTCAACTTCATTGATAAAAATCTAGTGAAACTAATACCTCTGTATGAAGTACTTATAGCTAATCAACCGTTTTTATTAAAACTAATCATACTTATAAGTGTAGTAAGTATAGTTTCAATATCTATTTCCCTTATATATTACACCTTCTTAAAGAGATTTGCTAATTTATGGATTAGTGTATTATTTGGACTTCTATTATATGCTATGATCTTTCTAACAACAATTTTTGGTGGTCAAAAGTTGGATATCCTTCACTTTAATTTATCTACACATATAACTACATTAAGTTTATTTATTTTGTATGCCGTATTTGTTGGATATTCAATTTCCTTTGATTATACAGAAACAAGAAGAAATCCGTCAAATACCTCCTATAAAAGCTAAAAATTATTATTAAAAATATTATATATATGTTAAAATAGCAGATAGGACAATAATACAGAAGGCGGTAAACTGATATGAAGAGAAAAATATTATTGTTAAATGGACCAAATATTAATATGCTTGGGACAAGGGAACGAGAGGTTTATGGTTCTTCAACGCTGAAGGATGTCGAAGAGTTAGTAGTCCAGACTGCAGAAGGTAAGGGTTTTGCTGTGGAATGTTATCAATCAAATGATGAAGGTAAACTAATTGATAGAATTCATGCAGCCTTCCAAAAGTTAGAAGGGATTGTTTTTAATCCGGCAGCTTATTCTCATACAAGTATTGCTATACATGATGCAATCAAATCTGTTCACCTACCAGTAGTCGAAGTACATATCTCTAATATATTTGCTCGAGAAAACTTCAGACATGAGTCAATTACCGCTAGAGCTTGTATAGGTCAAATCACAGGCATGGGAGTATATGGTTATAAGTTAGCAACTTTAGCACTCATAAATAAAATTGAGAGAGAGGAAGATGCAATTGACTAAACTAACAAAGGTAAGAAAAGCTTTACAAGAAGAAAATTTAGATGGATTACTTATTACTAGCCCGATTAACAGAAGGTATTTAACTAATTTTACAGGTACGGCTGGAGTAGCAATTGTAGGTAAAGAAGAAGCTGTATTTATTACAGATTTCCGCTATACAGAACAAGCAGAAGATCAAATAAAGGACTTTGAAATTTTAGAGCATACAACAGTAATCAATGATGAAATACATAAGCAATTAAAGAAGCTAAATATTAATAAATTAGGCTTTGAACAAAATTATGTAACCTTTGCAGAGTATACTAACTACAAGCAAGCATTCTCTAATGTTGAACTTACTCCTGTAAGTAACATGGTTGAGAATTTGCGATTAATAAAATCCGATGAAGAGCTTGCTATTATGCAAAAAGCAGCTGATATTGCTGAGAAAGCTTATGAACATATTTTAACTTATATTAAACCGGGCGTTAAAGAAATAGATGTAGCCAATGAATTAGAATTTTATATGCGTCAACTAGGAGCTACATCTTCAAGCTTTGATACGATTGTTGCTTCTGGTTATAGATCAGCATTGCCTCACGGGGTAGCAAGTGAGAAGAAAATTCAGTCTGGTGAACTAGTAACAATGGATTTTGGTGCTCTATACGAAGGTTATTGTTCAGATATTACTAGAACAGTAGCTGTTGGAGAGATTAGTGACAAACTCAAAGAAATTTATGATGTTGTCCTTACAGCTCAAAAGCTAGGAGTGGAGCATATTAAACCGGGAATGACGGGCAAGGAAGCTGATGCTCTAACAAGAGATTATATTACGGAAAAAGGCTATGGCGAGTATTTTGGACACTCTACTGGACATGGCTTAGGAATGGAAGTTCATGAAGCTCCAGGCCTATCCCACAGATCAGAAGTTAAATTATCGCCAGGAATGGTAGTTACGGTTGAACCAGGTATTTATATTCCAGAAGTAGGCGGTTGTCGTATCGAAGATGACATCGTTATTACAGAAACAGGAAATAGGCGTTTAACAAAAAGTGACAAAGAATTAATAATTTTATAAAACAAAGGGAGAATATATATGATATCAGTTAATGATTTACGTACAGGCTTAACCATTCAGCATGACAATAATATTTGGCAAGTAGTGGATTATCAGCACGTAAAGCAGGCGAGGGGCTCTGCTTTCGTTCGAACAAAATTAAGAAATATGCGAAATAATAGTATTCAAGAGTTCACTTTTAGAGGTGGAGAAAGAATTGCAAGGGCTCATATTGAACACAAAACCATGCAGTATTTATACGCCTCTGGAGATACCCATGCTTTTATGGACACAACGTCCTATGAACAAATTGAATTATCAACTGACCAGTTAGAATATGAATTAAATTTTATGGTTGAAAATATGGAAGTTAATATTATGGTTTATGAAGGTGAAATCATAGGAGTTACCCTACCAACAAACGTAGAGCTAACGGTCGAAAGTACTGAACCTGGAGTAAAAGGTGATACAGTTAGTGGTGCTACAAAACCTGCAACCTTAGAAACAGGATACACTGTTTCTGTTCCTCTCTTCATTAATAATGGGGATAAGCTTATTATTAATACAAGTGATGGTAAGTACGTGTCTAGGGCATAAATGTTAAATTGAAATAAGTAAAAATATTGAAAGCAGCTCATCATGAGCTGCTTTTTTATTTGTCATAAAGTCTCTTAATATACATACATTTATATAAACGAAACAAAGAAGTGGGGACATGCGATGGAAAATATTTTTCGAATCTTTCCAAGTCCAATCAAGAATGCCTTAAATAAAGAAATAAAGAACAAAATAGATCAACTACAAGAAATTAGAATCAGACAAAATAAGACAATAGAAATTATATTTGATCGAAGCTTTCAAAGAATTCCAATTGTAATTACAAAGGAAGATATTAGCTTTATACTCAATCAAATTAGTGATTATTCCTTATATAGATTAAAGGATGAACTTAGAAAAGGTTTTATAACAATAGAAGGTGGACACCGTGTTGGATTAGCAGGCCAAGTTGTCACAGAAGAGGGTTCTATTAAAACAATGAAACATGTTAGTTTTTTAAATATCAGACTTGCAAAGGAAAAGCTTAATGTAGCTCGTCCATTAATTCCATATTTATACAATCACTCTTATGTAAATACTTTAATTATAGGACCGCCACAAAGTGGGAAAACAACCCTTTTACGAGATATAGCTAGAATAATAAGCACAGGTCATGGAGACATACCTTCAAAAAAGGTTTCAATTATTGATGAAAGATCAGAAATTGCTGCCTGTAAAGATGGAGTTCCTAAGCATCAAATTGGTAGTAGAACAGATGTAATGGACGCTTGTCCTAAGGTTGAGGGTATGATGATGGTGATTAGGTCGATGTCACCCGAAGTTATTATAGTCGATGAATTAGGGAATGAAAAAGATATAGCTGCACTGCTTGAAGCTATAAATGCTGGTGTTACTGTAATTTGTTCCATTCATGGAGATTCTTTAGAACAATTAAAACAAAGACCGTCTTTAAAATCCATTTTTAAAGAACAGATATTTGAACGATTTGTTTTATTAAGAAATAAACAGACACCGGGATATATTCATAAAATTTATGATAAAAATCATCGTAATTTAATATTAAACAAGAGAGATACGAAATGAAGTGGCTAGGAGCAGCCTTGTTAATCATTGTTTGTTCCATGCTCGGTTTCGAATACAGTTCTCGATTAAATAAAAGGCCTGAACATATAAGACAAATCAAGAGTTCCTTGCTTATATTAGAAGCGGAAATACAATACAGTCAATCTAAATTACAGGACTCTTTTAAAGTAATTGCAAGTCAGGTACCAAGTCCAACAAACCAATTATTTTTTAATTTGTATCATAAATTATATAAATTTCATGGAGATCTAGCAGACCTTTGGAAGGCTTGCATAAAAGAATACGTAAAAACCTCCTCACTAACAACATTTGAACAAGAAGTTTTAGTTCAATTTGGAAATACTCTCGGTCAATATGATGTAAATCAACAAGGGAAATATATATCTGTAACAATAAACCATTTAGATCGCTTATTAAATGAAGCAGAACAGAAGCGGAAAAAATATAGCAATCTTACAAAGACATTGGGTGTTTTATTAGGTTTGTTTATCGTATTGCTTCTATTTTAAGCGAAGGGAGAGCAAATTAATGGTAGACACTTCTATATTATTTCAAATAGCAGGTATTGGAATTATTGTTGCTATTATCCAAACGATATTAAAGCAAATGGGAAAAGAAGATATTGCTCACTTTGCAACTTTAATAGGTTTCATTATTGTTTTAATTATTGTAATAAATAGCTTGGCTGATTTGTTTCAACAAATACGTTCTGTATTTCTTATGCAAGGTTAGTCATCAATGGATATTGTACAAATTGTATTACTCGGGATGATTGCATCAGTATTGTACATTCTTTTAAAAGATGTAAATCAAGTATTTGCTTTTTTTATCGTATTAATGACTTCCATTATTATCTTTCTACTTATTATTACTCATATTACTGATATTTTTTCCCTAATTGAAAGACTAGCCTCAAGATCTCATGTAGAAGAATTTCATCTTAAGACAATTTTAAAAATCATCGGTATTGCTTACATTAGTGAAATCGGCTCTAACTTAACAAGGGATGCGGGCTTAACTTCCGTCGCCTCAAAAATAGAGCTTGCAGGTAAAATAGCTATTTTACTCTTGGCAATACCTATTTTAACCGCTGTCATTGAAGCAGTACTAAGCTTTGTACCAAAAGGATAGAAATCGTTATATAAGGGGGATACCCAAGTGAATGGAGCACATAAATAAATTACTTCTTTTTATTATTGTAGTAACCATGTTTGCTTTTTTTGAAATACCTCAAGTACTAGCAGAAGAAGAACAACCTGAAAGAAAAATAGCTGAAAATGTGAATTATACAGAAATTGAATATTACTGGAATAACCTAGTTTATGAATATGGAGGCCATCTTCCAGAGATTCATACTGTTAGTTTTAAGGAATTATTATTTAAAGATCGTAAAATATCAATCACTTCTATTGTAAGTGGTATTTTAAAGTATTTTTTTCAAGAAGTCGTTATTAATGGTAAATTACTTATGCTTTTATTTTTTTTAACAATTATCTCTTCAATCTTACAAACCATTAACAATGCTTTTGAAAATGATTCAGTCAGTCAAATAGCCTACTTTGCAATTTATTTGGTTCTTTTTTATATTGCATTAAATAGTTTTATGATCACTTTTTCTTATGCCAGCTCAGCGATCCAATTAATGAGCGATTTTATTCTAGCTCTCGTTCCATTAATATTAGGTCTTCTTTCAACAGTAGGGAATTTATTGACAGTTTCTTTTTTTCATCCATTGATAATATTTATTATAAATTTAACAAATGTGATTATATCTCGGTTCATTCTTACATTACTACTTCTTTCTTTTTTATTAATGATGGTTAGTTATATTAATAAAGAATATCGGGTAACTTATTTAGCTAAACTTTTTAAAAATATTAGCTTAGGTACACTTGGAATTATATCAACTTTGTTTCTTTCTGTTATGTCCATTCAAGGAACGGCAAGTGCTATTCAGGATGGACTAGCTTTAAAAACGGCTAAGTTTGTTACAGGTAATTTTATTCCCGTTGTTGGTAAAACCTTTACTGATGCAGTAGATATTGTTTTAAGTGCTAGTCAAACCTTGAAAAATTCAATAGGTATTGTTGGAGTTGTCATTATTGTTATTTATGCGCTTTTTCCAGCAATGAAAATATTAGCCATTGGATTTATATATAAATTTGCCGCAGCTATCTTACAACCTGTTGGAGATCAATCAATTGTAAAGGCTTTAAATATGATTAGTAATTACACGTTTTATGTACTTGCTTGTCTTGTAGCTGTCTCTTTTATGTTTTTCCTTTCTATTGTAATTATTATCTTAGCAAGTAATATTTCAATGTTTATTAAATAGGTGATAAGAATGGCATTGCTAAGTGACTGGATTTATGAAATCATTATCTTCTTATTAATAGCTACAATTATTGATCTGCTCGTACCGAAAAATAGTTATAAAAAATATGTAAAGCTGGTTGTTGGTTTAGTTTTACTACTAATATTTCTGAAACCTGTATTTTACCTTTTTAATATTGATGTAGAACAAGAGGTTGAGAACTTCTTCTACTCAATTAATCAAGAAACTGAAGAAAGTAAAAATAAAAAATATAATCTTAAAGAAAAAGAAAATGAAATACAATCGGGACAAGATGCATATATTTATGAACATATGGCGGAGGAGCTTATAGCAATTGCTGAATATCCAATCATTGATGAGTATCAACTAGAAATTATCGACATTGATTTTGTCTTTAATTCAGAAATAAAGACATACGAAAATTTAGAACAATTAATTGTATATGTTTCTGAATATGAAGGGGAAGGGAGAGTAGTGAAGGATGTAAAGGAAATTGTTATTAATTCAGACGAGCCAGAGGGAAATAACGAAGATATACAGGATCAATTTATTCAACTATTAAGAGAGTTATGGGAATTAGAGAATCAAGAGATAAGGATTATCTGGGAGGGATCCTAATGTGATAGAAAAAATATTAAAAGCTTTAAATATAAACATTGAACAACTTCCTAAACGATATACTTATTTTATAGTAATTATTTTAATTGGATTATTGCTCATGACTTTAAGCAACTTCATATCTAAGAAAGAAACGAATGAAACAAAATTTGAAGAACCTAATCTATCAACAGAAGAGCTTGAACCATCTTCAAAAAGCATGAATGAAAAAATCTCCCAAGAGGATTCAATAGGTCAATTGGAAAACAAATTAGAAGAGGAAATGATGGATATTTTAGAGCAAAGTGAGCTTTTGTCTGAGGTTGAAGTATTAGTAAATTTAGATTCTACAAATATACAAATTTATGAAAAAGACCTTATAAAGGGTAAACAAATTACTGATGAAACTGATCAAAGTGGAGGAAAACGAAAAGTTGAAGATGATACAGAAGAAACTCAAATAGTCCTTGTCCGATCTGGTGATCAAGAAAAGCCATTATTAATACAAACTGAAAAACCTGCAGTAAGAGGAGTGTTGATTGTTGCAAAAGGATTGGAAAATAAAAGTACACAAATGATGGTTATCGATGCTATCTCTAAGGTACTTGACGTTCCAAGCCATCGAATTTCTTTAATGAATAAAGAATAGGGGATGTCTATGTTAAAAAAACAAACTGTTTGGTTATTAACAATGTTAAGTTTGATGGTCGTTTTAAGTGCATACTATATATTGTCTAAACCTGATGAAGAGCTTTCTTTTGATGATTCTACGGTTAATAATTTAGATGTTTTGAACAACGATGAAAGTACATTTGGTGCAGAAGTGACGAATATAACAAACAAAGGTCACGATGAATGGTTTGCCATGTTAAGGATGGAAGTACAAAATGAAAGAAGTATGAGTAAGGAAAGATATAACAATGTAGTAAAATCAAGTTCAACTTCTACGGATGAAAAAAATGAGGCATTAAATAAAATTCAAGAAATTGATCAAGTAACAACGAAAGAAACAATTTTACAAGAAAGAATTTTAGCAGCTTCAGAAGAATATGAAGATGTTTTAGTTCGTTATAATAATGATAAGTTGCACGTTCATATACGAACAAGCGATTTATCCGTTCAAGAAGCAAATCATATTATGCAGCTTGCCTATAGTGAATTTGGTGATATTCCAGTTGAGGTTGATTTCAACTCTTAAAAAAAATTCAGGTGTAGACATCTACATCTGAATTTTTTTGATAAACTATTCGCATAAAAGCGATTTCATTGTTATAATAAACTTTATGTATGTTTGGTTTTTCACCATTTATACTGTTACTTTTTTTATATTTATCGTATATTATATGTAAGATTAAACAAATTTTTATAAATGGAGGCATATGAGATGTTAAAGGTACAAGAAGTTAGAGAAATTATTCGATTAATTGATGAATCATCTATTGATGAATTTACCTATGAAACAAATGGTACAAAAATAAAGTTAAAGAAAAATACATCAGAGCAAACGATACAAAAAATCCCCGTTCCAGTAGAGCAATCTACAGAAGCCCAAACTCAGGCGAAAAAAGTAGTAGAGGGGGAAAAGGCTGCCAAAGTACATACGGAAAAAGAAGTTCTACAAGAGGAAGAAGTTGCTACTCATTATGACTATGAGATAGTTTCACCAATGGTAGGAACCTTTTATAAAGCCCCTTCACCAGAAAGTGATCCTTATGTATCACTAGATAGTAATGTTGATGAAAGCTCAATTGTATGAATCGTTGAAGCAATGAAACTGTTTAACGAGATTGAAGCAGAAGTTTCTGGTACGATTGTAGAAATCTTAGTAGAAGATGGAGATTTAGTTGAGTACGGACAACCATTATTTAGAGTAAAGAAGAAGTGAGGGAATAGTACTCATGATTAAAAAGATATTAATTGCCAATAGAGGAGAAATTGCAGTAAGAATTATAAGAGCATGTAAAGAATTAAATATTGAAACAGTCGCCATCCATTCTGTAGCGGATGAAAATTCTTTACATGTACAATTAGCTGATGAAGCCTATTGTATCGGACCAACGGCTAGTAAAGATAGCTATTTAAATGTAACAAATATTATGAGTGTAGCTACCCTTACAGATGTTGATGCTATTCATCCAGGCTATGGATTTTTAGCTGAAAATGCTGATTTTGCAGAGATATGTAAAGAGTGTAATATTATATTTATTGGGCCTTCTGCGGAAGCCATTCAAAAGATGGGTATTAAAGACGTTGCTCGGGAAACAATGGAAGAAGCGGGTGTTCCTATTGTTCCTGGTTCTGACGGAATTATCGAATCCGAAGAAGAGGCAAAAGAAATAGCAAACACAATTGGATATCCTGTTATTATAAAAGCTACAGCAGGTGGCGGTGGTAGAGGTATTCGTGTAGCTCATAATGAACAAGAATTAATTAATGGTCTTCGTATTACACAGGAAGAAGCAGAAGTTGCCTTCGGAAATCCAGGGGTATACTTGGAGAAGTTTATTCAAAATTTCCGTCATGTTGAAATTCAAATCTTAGCTGATGAGCATGGTAATACGGTTCATTTGGGAGAACGAGATTGCACCATACAGAGACGCTTACAAAAATTAGTAGAAGAAACACCTTCCCCAGCTATTACAGAAGAAATGCGTAAAGAAATGGGTGAAGCGTCAGTTAAAGCTGCTGAAGCAGTCCATTATGTAGGAGCAGGTACGATTGAATATATTTTCGATTTAGATGAAAATAAATTTTACTTTATGGAAATGAATACAAGAATTCAAGTAGAACACCCAGTGACAGAAATGGTTACAGGAATTGATTTAATAAAAGAACAGATTCATATTGCCAATCATAAAAAGCTATCAGTAAAGCAGGAGGATATATCCTTCAATGGTTGGTCAATTGAATGCAGGATCAATGCCGAGAATCCCTATAAAAACTTCTTGCCATCTCCAGGAATGGTTAATTTATATTTACCACCAGGTGGTATGGGAATAAGAATTGATTCAGCTGTTTATCAAGGTTATGAAATCTCTCCATTTTATGATTCCATGGTTGCAAAAGTGATTACCCATGGTAATACAAGGGAAGAAGCCATTCAAAGAATGCGCAGAGCTCTTGATGAATTTGTAGTAGATGGAATTAAAACGACAATTCCATTTCATAAGCAAATTATGGAACATGATGTATTTATAAAAGGTGAATTTAATACTAATTTTTTAGAGGATAACCCGATTATTGAAGAAGACTAAAGGAGTGGTGTTATGAGTGAAAAAAACTTATTATCGGTAAAGAATAATGGTAGTTTAGGAAAAATCGAAATTGCACCTGAAGTCATTGAAACTATAGCGGGTCTTGCTGTTACGGAGGTTGAAGGAATTTCAACAATGAGAGGTACCTTTACGGAAAGATTTAGTAAAAAGAGTCCTAGCCAAGGCGTAAAAGTAGAACTCGTAAATGGCAGTGTAGTAGTTGATTTATATGTTGTAGTAAAATATGGTCACACAATACCAAAAGTAGCCAATGAAATACAAACAAATGTTAAACAAACATTAAAAAATATGGTTGACTTAGACGTTAAAGAAGTAAATGTTCATATTGTAGATTTAGAAATGGAAACTGAAGAAAAAACTTAAGTAATAAGCATTAGAGGTGGCAAAATGAATCGACGTACAGCGAGAGAATATGCATTACAAATTTTATATCCAATAGATATGAATTTCAAGGAACCATCAGAAGCTATAAAGGACTTTTTAGAAACGGAAGAAAATGACCCCTTTTTAACAAAGCTCGTTGAAGGGGTTATAACTCATTTAGAAGACATCGACAAAATAATTACTGACAATTTAGAAAACTGGTCTCTAAACAGAATTGCCACCGTTGAAAAAACGATTTTACGCATAGCAACTTATGAAATACATTATGAAGATGATATACCAAATGAGGTTTCAATTGATGAAGCCATTGAACTAGCGAAAAAATTTTCCGATCTAAAGTCTGGAAAATTTGTGAATGCTGTTCTATCAAAAATGTTATAATAAAAGGAATGTTTTTCATTGAAAAACAAATATTTAACAGTTAAGGCACTTACAAATTATATAAAAAGAAAAATTGATACTGATCCCCATTTAACGAATATATTTATTAAAGGAGAAATTTCTAATTTTAATCATCATAGAAGAGGACATATGTATTTCACTCTAAAGGATGATCACGCCAGGATATCTGCCCTTATGTTTGCTGGCTATAACCGAAAACTAGCATTTACACCTGAAAATGGAATGTCAGTATTTATTAAGGGTGAAGTAAGCGTATATGAAAGCTTCGGCCAGTATCAATTATATGTTCATGAAATGAGCCCCGATGGTATTGGGGCCTTATATTTAGCCTTCGAACAGTTAAAAGAAAAACTGAATAAAGAAGGCTTATTTGATGATCGACACAAACGATCCTTGCCAAAATACCCCAAACGAATAGGAGTAGTTACCTCGGATACCGGAGCTGCAATACAAGATATTTTAACAACATTCAAAAAAAGGTATCCAGTAGCTGATATAACTTTATTTCCGGCCTCTGTACAAGGGGAGTTAGCAGCTAATTCGATTGTCGATGCAATAAAGAAGGCAAATCAATTTGAAACTGAAATTGATGTTTTAATTGTAGGAAGAGGCGGGGGGTCAATTGAAGATTTACAAGCCTTTAATGACGAAAGGGTAGCAAGAGCTATCTTTTCATCAAAGATTCCCGTAATATCCGCTGTTGGACACGAAACAGATATAACAATAAGTGATTTTGTGTCTGATCTAAGAGCACCTACACCAACAGGAGCAGTTATGCTCTGTGTTCCTTCTACTGAAGAATTAATAAATCGAATTACACATTACAAACAAGTATTATTAAATCAAACAAAAACTTTAATTCAAACGAAAAGGAAACAATTAGATCAAAATATGAAATCCTATGCTTTTAGGTATCCTGAGCAATTAATTAAACAGAAAGAACAAGAACTAGATTTACAAATTGAGGCTTTAGAAAGAAATTCAAAGCAATTACTTGAGAAAAAAATACAAGAACAAAAGCATTTATTTACACGATTAAAGACACAGAATCCAGAAGATTCAATGATTACCTTAAGTAAAAACTTTGATAAATTGCAATCACAATTGAAGACTGTAATGAAAACTGTAATCATGGCTTATCAACGAGAATTAAATACTTCAATCGATAAATTAAATTTATTAAGTCCACTTCACACCATTCAAAGAGGTTTTGCTCTCCCTTTTAAAAAAGATGGAACATTAATTAAAAATCATAAACAAGTAAAGAAAGATGATCAGATTACTGTTGAAATTCAAGATGCTTATCTAAATTGTACAATAAAGGATGTGGAGGAAAAACATGACAAAAAGTCAATATGAAGAACTTACTTTTGAACAAGCAATTGGAAAGCTCGAAGAAATAGTTGATAAACTAGAAGAAGGTGATGTTCCCTTAGAGAAAGCAATTGATTACTTTCAAGATGGAATGGAAATTTCCAAAATATGTAATGATAAATTAACAAAAGTTCAGGATAAAATGGCAACAATTTTAGCAGAGGATAATGAACTAAAGACCTTTGAAATAGAGGAGGATTAAAGTGACTAAGCCCTTTGAAAACTATATAGAAAAAAGAGTTCAAAATTTTAATATTAAACTTGAAAATCTTTTGCAAAATCTAGAAGCCCCTTCTCAATTAAAGGACTCCATGAAATACTCCATTACAGCTGGTGGAAAAAGGATTAGACCTGTTTTAGTTATGGCAAGTTATGAAGCTTTTAAAACAGATATTGAAAAAACCTACACGATTGCTTCCGCTTTAGAAATGATACATACATATTCTCTTATTCATGATGATTTACCAGCTATGGATGATGATGATTATCGTCGGGGTAGCCCTACAAACCACAAGAAATTTGATGAAGCTACAGCCATCTTAGCAGGAGATGCACTTTTAACTTATGCATTTGAAATTATTACTGATGATATGAATCTAAACATTGAGGAAAAACTATATGCAATTAGTAAGTTATCAAAGGCGAGTGGACCAGAGGGTATGATTGCGGGTCAAATCTTAGATATTGAAGCAGAATCTAAAAATGTAAATTTAGATGAACTAGTAACAATTCACTCAAAGAAAACAGGAGCTTTAATAAATTTCGCGGTCCATCTAGGTGCCTACTTAGCTGGAGCAACTAGAGAACAATTGTATTATTTAGATGAATATGCTTCAAATATAGGATTATTATTCCAAGTACAAGATGATATTCTGGATATTATTGGTGATGAGGATAAAATAGGCAAGCCTGTAGGCAGTGATGAAGAACTCGATAAAAGTACATATCCTAATTTACTAGGTTTAAAAGGTGCTAAGAAATATCGGGATATGTACGCGGAAGAGGCAAAAGTAGCTCTTTACAATGCAGGTATAAAAGATTCCTATTTAAAAGATTTAATTGATTATATTGCCCAACGTGACCATTAGTATCGGTATAGCTTTTTAAATCAATTTGTGATAAAATTTTATTAATAGGAATGGTGCAGTATTCTAGTCGATCCTCTATTCCTCAAGGCGGGCCTAAAAATTCGCCAAAGGGCATATCGATGAAGTTCCTTGTGTTGGCTTGGGGCGCCCAGCCCTGGGTTAATGCTGGGAGTTAAGACTCTTGGGCGATCTACAAAGGCATGTAGGCGTTGACCCAATTGTCGTGGAGGCCCATCTCTGTAGGGAAATCTAAGCTTAGATTTTTTTGCGGACTGGGGTATGAACCTACATGATCAGCAAGAAATTCGCTGGTGTGTAGTGTAGCCTGCCTTGAGTGGTGTGCTTGGGAATAGGGTTTCGTAGTAAGGGAGTAAGTAGGCCATTTATTCCTTTGCTTTATCCCTATGAAATTCACACTGCAAAAGAGGCTAGGGAATAGTTAAAGATCGGTGAGGAAAGCTCCTAGACTGTTCCTTTGACATTTCTAAAGGATTATAGTGCGGACTAAGTGGTAATCCAGTCTAACCTTTGGTGACAGGGTTAAAAATCATTTAAAGGGGAACCACCTCAATGGTGACATGAGGCATGATTTTGGGAAAACCTACTGGACCTAAGCCGCAGTCTTAACTTTAGAAATGACCATTCCCTATATTATAAAATAAGAGGTATAATATGAGCTCACAAATACAACGTTCAATAAAATTTAGTATAACAATTGCCGTTATCACATTTGTGTTAGCGGCGATTTTTTCAATAGTATCTTCATCATTACTTAGTAATGTTATTTGGTACTTAGGGATAATTATAGTACTTATTATAGTTTTTATCGGAATTATATTTGATATGTTAGGTATAGCATCAACTGCTGCAGAAGAGGCACCCTTTCATGCTATGGCATCGGAAAAGGTACCAGGAGCTAGAGAATCCGTCATTATTATAAGGAATGCAGATAAATTTGCGAGTTTTTGTAATGATGTAATTGGTGACATCTCTGGTATAGTAAGTGGTACGGCGACAGCAATTGTAGTATTACAAATATCATCTCTACTTGGGAATAATGATGGTTCCGCTACACACATCGGCTTGTCTGTATTGTTGACAAGTCTAGTTGCTGCATTAACTGTAGGTGGTAAAGCCTTAGGAAAACATTATGCAATTCATGCTTCCACTGAAATTATCATGGTAACCGGTAGGGTAATTGCATTTATTCAATCCAAACTAAAAATTAATTTGCTACCCCAAGGTAATAAGAAAAAATGATTGATAAAGGAATGTAATGATGAAAAAAATTCGTTTAGATGTTTTATTAGTAGAAAGAAATTTAATCGATACAAGAGAAAAAGCTAAAAGAACAATCATGGCAGGCTTAGTATATTCAAATCAAGAACGAATGGATAAGCCTGGGATAAAAGTAGATCCTGAAATTCCTCTATATATAAAACAAAATCTCCATCCTTATGTTAGTAGGGGAGGATTAAAATTAGAAAAAGCATTAAAAGAATTTTCTATTGATGTTAAGAATCTAATTTTAATCGACGTTGGTTCCTCTACAGGTGGCTTTACAGATTGTGCACTACAAAATGGAGCTAAAATGAGCTATGCCATAGATGTAGGCTATAATCAACTTGACTGGAAACTTCGAAGTGACGATCGAGTGATTGTTATGGAAAGAACAAACTTTCGTTATGTTACATCAGACATGTTAAAAAAAGGCACACCAAATCTTGCTACAGTGGATGTTTCATTCATATCTTTAACCCTCATTTTACCCGTGCTCAAAACACTTTTAGATAAAAATAGTGAAGTTGTCATTCTTATAAAACCACAGTTTGAAGCTGGACGACATCAGGTTGGTAAAGGTGGAATTATAAGAGATCCAAAAATTCATTTAGAAGTCATTGAAAATATACTTAAATTCGCTAAAGAAGAAAAATACAACATAGTTGATTTAACATACTCTCCAATTACTGGGGGGGAAGGGAATATTGAGTATCTGGCTCATTTAACTTGGGAAAAGGATGATCAAAAAAATCCTATAATTGATATACAAGAAGTTATAGATGAAGCCCATGAATCATTACAAAAGAAATCATCTTAGTTGTTAAGGGGTGACTTTACATGTTAACTGAATTATCGATTAAGAACTTTGCAATTATCGAAGAAATATCGATTAATTTTGAAGAAGGATTAACAGTTTTAACTGGAGAAACCGGGGCAGGTAAATCAATTATCATTGATGCAGTTGAATTACTAGCTGGTGGTCGAGGTTCGGTCCAGTATATTAGACATGGTGAAAAAAGGGCTGAATTAGAGGGTCTATTTTCCATTGATGATAAAGATCATAAAAGTTATAAAGTAGCAGAACAATTTGGTATTACCATCTCAGATGGAATGTTAATATTACAACGAACAATCACCCATCAAGGAAAAAGTATTTGCCGTGTTAATGGAAAGCTTGTAACTATTGCCATATTAAAGGAATTCGGAAAAACACTTATTGATATACATAGTCAACATGAAACCCAATCCCTCATGGATAAAGATAATCACCTTCAGTTACTTGATTATTATGCTCAAGATGAATTAAAAGATACAAAAATTGATTACTTAGAGCTATTTAAACAATACACTCAATTAAAAGAGCAAATACTTAAGTTTACAACGAATGAACAAGAACTTTCTCATCGACTTGATTTATTAACCTTTCAAAAGAAAGAAATAGAAGAAGCTAATTTACATCCCAATGAGGATAAAGAATTAGAAATCGAGCGTAGGCAATTAGTTAATTTTGAAAAAATATACTTAAGTATACAAACAGCTTACAATGCCCTATACGGTGAACGAAAGGGTTTAGATTGGCTAGGAGAAGCTAAAACTTCCTTAGAAGACAATGATTCTTTAGATGATTTTATCAAAGAAAAATCAAAGAGAATCAATGAAGCTTATTTCTTAATTGAAGATTTAGCATTTGAATTAAGGGATTATGCTGATCAGCTACACTTTGACGAGCATCGATTAAATGAAATAGAAAACCGTTTAAATGAAATAAATCGATTAAAAAGAAAATACGGCACAACGGTTAATGAAATACTTGATTACTTAGCAGAGATAGATGATGAAATAAACCAACTATCTAATCGTGAAAGTCATATCGGGGATTTAAAAAGTAAATTAGATGTGGTAAGTAAAGATGCATATTTAGAAGCAAAACAATTACATGATTTAAGAAAAAAATGTGCTAAAAACTTAATCGTTGAAATCCATAAAGAGTTAGAAGACCTATATCTAGAAAACGCAAACTTTGATATCCACTTTTCTTCAGATGCAATAAATGATGATAGTGAATTTAAACTACATGAAAATGGTTTTGATCGGATTCATTTTTTAATTTCAACAAATCAGGGTGAACCATTAATGGACTTAACACAAGTAGCATCTGGTGGAGAATTATCGCGCATTATGCTGGCATTAAAAAAGATATTTTCTAAACATCAAGGAGTTACTAGCGTGATTTTTGATGAAGTAGATACGGGTGTTAGTGGTCGTGTCGCACAATCAATGGCAGAAAAAATTTATCATGTATCTGAAAACAGTCAGGTTCTTTGTATTTCACATTTACCACAGGTGGCTGCCATGGCTGATTCTCATAAATTTATCAAAAAATTAGAAACAAATAACCGTGTAGCGACCTCTGTATTGGATTTATCAGAAAATGAACAAATTGAAGAACTAAGCCGAATGATTACAGGTACAAAACTTACAGAAACAGCTTTAAAACATGGATACGAATTGTTGGATTTAGCAAAGAAGTATAAATCCTCTCAGTAAATATTTTAAAGTTTATTCAAAAATTAAATAGGTAATGTTAAACAAGTTTAGTGAAGTTTATCTCGTTTAAAAACTCCTCTTTTAGGTCAAAGTATAGATGAAATAAAATATAGATCAGAAAGAGGAGATGAATATGAGTGAACATTCATAAAGGATTTATCCTTCGTCATTATACTTTTTTATATCTTCTTATATTATTCTTTATCATATCCTTTCTATACAAGCCTTTAATGATTTTTCATCCTGCAAAAGGAATAGAAAATTCTGATTCAATTACCACGAGTCAAATCATAAATCAGCCTGAATATTATACTTCAAAACAAGAGGGCGATACTTTATCCTTTAATAAAACAAATCAAGTCCAGAAAATAAAAGATCCCACAAATTTAAAGGTAATACCAGGTGGACATTCAATAGGAATCCACCTCGAAACCTTAGGTGTGCTTGTGGTAGGACATCATTACGTAAATGGTAATAATGGAACTATTTCTCCAGCAAAAGAAGCAGACATTCATGTTGGAGATTCAATTATTGAAATTGATAACAAAGAAATTACTGATTTAGTCCAAGTAAAACCTTTTATAGAAAATGCTGGTGAAAATAACAAAGCCCTACATGTTACTTTAAAAAGAGACGAAGAACTTATTAGGACCACACTTCAACCTGTTAAAGATGTTAAAGATGATAGCTATTCCATCGGATTATATATTAGAGACACGGCTGCTGGTATAGGGACATTATCCTTTTATGATCCAGAATCAAAAAAATTCGGAGCCTTAGGCCATGTAATATCAGACGCAGATACGAAAAAGGCAGTAGAAATTAAAACAGGAAAAATTATTCAATCTAAAGTGATGAAAATATTAAAAGGAAAAAGAAATTTGCCAGGTGAAAAACAAGCAAAGTTTTCAATGACTGACACGGGATTCGGTACTGTAACAAAAAATAGTCCTTACGGTATATTTGGTACACTATTTGGAGAGCCAAAAGACAGCTTTTATCAATCTCCAATGGAAATAGGCTATTCTAATGAAGTTGTTGAAGGTCCTGCAGAAATATTAACAGTTGTTGATGATGAAAAGATTGAAAAATATTCGATTGAAATAATCAATAATAAAGTTCAAAGTAAACCATCCTTAAAAGGAATGACAATTAAGATCACAGATGAAGAACTAATTAATAAAACAGGTGGAATCGTCCAAGGAATGAGTGGAAGTCCAATTATTCAAAACGGAAAAATAATAGGGGCAATCACGCATGTTTTTGTAAATGACCCAACAAGTGGCTACGGGGTGCATATTGAATGGATGTTACAAGATGCTGATATCATCCAATTAAATCCTGCATTAATGGCAAGTTAAATAATAACTGGATCAAATAGAAATATCTATCTGGTCCAGTTTTTGTCGATTTTTGTCATACGATTAAATGAGTTATTTTTGTTTTAATAAAGGAGTTATTGAGGCTTTGTCGAATGTATAGTATTAGGACTGTATTACATAATAAAGGGGGGGAATTATGAGTAAAACATCAATTTGCATAGTAGATGATAATCGAGATTTAGTTACAATGTTGAAGGAATATTTTGATGAAACAAATGATATTGAAGTCATTGGAGTGGCCTTTGATGGGAAAGAATGTCTAGAACTTTTAGAGGAAGTTCAACCGGATGTACTTATCTTAGATATTATAATGCCTCATATGGATGGGTTAACTGTCTTATCTGAACTTAATAAAGAAGGCTTAAAAAGCGATGTGATCATGCTAACGGCTTTTGGGCAAGAAGAAGTGACTAGGAAAGCTGTTAATATGGGTGCATCTTATTTCATGTTAAAACCCTTTGATATGAACATTTTAGCGGATCAAATAAGACAGCTCAAAAGTAATCCTACAAAAAATGTGTCACCAATTGTTCGTCAAAAGGAATCGATAGAAAAACCAGAAATTGATTTAGATGCTGAAATCACTGAAATCATTCACGAAATTGGTGTACCAGCACATATTAAAGGGTATATGTATTTAAGAAAGGGAATTTCCATGGTATACCATGACATTGAATTATTAGGATCAATTACGAAGGCTTTATACCCTGATATTGCCAAGCATTACAATACTACTGCTTCTAGAGTAGAAAGAGCTATCAGGCATGCAATTGAAGTAGCATGGACCAGGGGAAATATTGATGCTATTTCTGCCTTATTTGGTTATACAATTAACGTATCAAAAGCAAAACCAACCAATTCAGAATTCATAGCAATGATTGCAGATCGATTAAGATTACAACATAGGGTAAGCTAAAAAAATAAGAAGGGATCTAAAAATTAGATCCTCTTCTTATTTTTTTTGTTTTGAACTAATCCTCTTTTTCGATCTCGATGTAAAATAAACCCACCAATAAAAGCTGTTCCTAAAGCGAATAATATAAACCCAACAAAAAATTGAATTCCATTATTGATTAGTATAGGATAATAGTCAGCAAACATTGTGTCCCTCATCAGTTTTATACCAAAGGCTGCTATAATTCCCGGAATAATTAAAACTAACACAGCGATTAAACGCATCATCATAATCTCCCCTAAACATTAAACTCCTTCTATTATATCAAATTTAAATGAAAATATAAAAAATGTATATTTAAGCAAGAATCAGTTGCTAAATATCCATTATTAACTTATCATAGTTTTGGATGAGCTTATATTTTTTTGTTCAAAACTAAAACGCTTACATTAATTAAGGGGAGAAGAGGGACTTTAGCAAATTATATAAATTTTTAGACATTAAAAATAGACTGTAATTCATTGAACAAATTAGGTAGAATGAATTTAAGTTATAAATTTATGAATGGGGGAACTAATAATGAAAATTTTTTCTTATATGGAAAAATACGATTACGAGCAACTAGTTTTTTGTCAGGAAGAAAGTTCAGGCTTAAAGGCGATTATTGCTATTCACGATACAACTTTAGGACCTGCGCTTGGTGGTTGTAGAATGTGGACATATGATTCTGAAGAAGAAGCAATTGAAGACGCATTACGTTTAGCACGAGGAATGACTTATAAAAATGCAGCTGCTGGTCTTAATATTGGTGGAGGTAAGGCAGTCATTATTGGAGATCCGAATAAAGATAAAAACCAAGAAATGTTTAGAGCTTTTGGTAGATTTGTAGAAAGTTTAAATGGTAGATATATAACTGCAGAAGATGTAGGAACAACAGAACAAGACATGGATTTAATTAATTTAGAAACAGATTATGTAACCGGAACATCTCCGGGTTCAGGATCCTCCGGGGACCCATCACCTGTAACTGCTTATGGAATTTATAAAGGAATGCAAGCTGCTGCTATGGAAGCATATGGCTCTAGTTCCTTAAAAGATAAGACTGTAGCTGTCCAAGGTGTAGGTAATGTTGCTTATAAGCTTTGTGAGTATTTACATAAGGATGGAGCTAAGTTAATTGTTACAGATATTAATAAAGAAGCTGTAAAACGTGCAGTAGAAAACTTTGGTGCTAAAGCAGTTGATCCAGATGATATATATGATGTTGATTGTGATATTTACGCACCTTGCGCCCTAGGTTCTACAATTAATGATGATACTATTCCAAGATTAAAAGCTAAAGTGATTGCTGGATCCGCAAATAATCAATTGGCAGAATCAAGGCACGGTGATGTTTTACATGAAAAGGGAATTATTTATGCTCCAGATTATGTCATTAATGCAGGTGGAGTAATTAATGTTTCTGATGAATTAGAAGGCTATAATGAGAAGCGAGCCATGCAAAAGGTAGAAAAAATTTATGATAACTTAGAAGCGGTATTTAAAATTGCAAAACGCGACAATATCCCTACACATGTTGCCGCAGATCGTATGGCAGAAGAAAGGATTTCAAATATAAGAAAATCCAGAGGACAATTTTTACAAAAGGAACATCATGTTTTAAGTCGTAGAAAATAAAGAATAACCGAAGTATAAAGGAGCAATCGATATGTCAAAGGATTATGATTTAGTTGTTTTAGGTGGTGGGCCCGGAGGCTATGTTGCAGCAATTAGGGCGTCCCAACTAGGGTTGAATGTGGCTGTCGTTGAGAAGGAGAAAATGGGTGGAACATGCCTGCATAGAGGTTGTATACCATCAAAAGCATTGCTCAGAAGCGCCGAAGTTTACCGACAAACGAAAGAATCAGAGCAATTCGGTATTGATGTTGCTGATGTTAAGCTTAACTTTCTACAAGTTCAAGAACGAAAGGCGGAAATAATCAATCGTCTTCACTTAGGTGTGGAAAGTTTAATGAAAAAAGGAAAGATAGATGTTTATCATGGATTTGGTCGAATCTTAGGACCAAGTATTTTTTCACCAATTCCTGGAACAATTTCCATTGAGTATAAAAATGGTGATGAGAATACCATGATTACCCCAAAAAATGTTTTAATTGCTACGGGTTCAAAACCGAGGACTTTAGGTTTTGAAATCGATGGTGAATTTGTTTTATCTTCCGATGAAGCACTAGAAATGAAGACCTTACCAAAATCAATCATCATTGTCGGTGGTGGAGTTATCGGAATAGAATGGGCTTCTATGCTTGCCGATTTTGGTGTAGATGTAACCGTTTTAGAATATGCAGATCAAATCTTACCAACTGAAGATAAAGACATTGCCAGGGAAGTTGAAAGACAATTAAAGAAAAAGAAAGTAAAAATAAGAAAAGGAGCAAAGGTTTTACCTAAATCCTTAAAGACATCTGACGGGGTATCAGTTGACGCAGAAATTAAAGATAAAAATCAATCTTTCGAAGCCGATAAAATTTTAGTTTCTGTGGGTAGAGAAGCAAATGTTGAAAATATTGGTTTACAAAATACAAGCATCGAAGTAGATCAAGGTAATATTTTAACAAATGAGTTTTATCAAACTAAAGAATCTCATATCTATGCAATTGGTGATGTTATTGGTAAAGCACAGCTTGCCCATGTAGCATCTCATGAAGGAATTGTTGCTGTTGAACATATGGCTGGCGCAAATCCCCATCCGATTAACTATGATGAGGTACCAGCATGTGTTTATTCTCATCCAGAAGTTTCTAGTGTTGGCCTTACTGAAGAAGAGGCAAAAGACCAAGGCTACAAAATAAAGGTTGGAAGATTTTCTTTCCAAGCCATTGGAAAGGCCCTTGTTCATGGTGATCACAATGGTTTCGTAAAAATGATTATGAATGAAGAAAATAATGATTTATTAGGCGTTCATATGGTTGGGCCTCAAGTTACAGAATTAATTTCAGAGGCAACTTTAGCTAAGTTTTTAGATGCAACACCTTGGGAAATTTCTCAAACCATACATCCTCACCCTTCATTGTCTGAAGTTATGGGGGAAGCTGCTTTAGCAGTAGATGGTATTCAAATACATGGTTAACATTAAGGAGGAAGATCAATGAGTAAAAATCGTCATGAAGAATTAGGTCTAACTAATGATGATGTTTTAGAAATGTATAGAATGATGCTTTTATCACGGAGAATAGATGAAAGAATGTGGCTATTAAATCGTGCTGGTAAAATGCCCTTCGTTATTTCCTGTCAGGGGCAAGAGGCTGCTCAAGTTGGTGCAGCCTTCGCTTTAGATACTGAAAAGGATTATGTAGCACCTTATTATAGGGATGTTGGTGTTGTACTATCCTTTGGTATGACTGCTAAAGAGGTCATGCTCCATGGTTTTGGTAAAGGAGAGGATCCAAACTCAGGTGGACGTCAGATGCCTGGACACTTCGGCCAAAAGAAAAACAGAATTTTAACTGGTTCTTCACCAGTTGCAACTCAGGTACCTCATGCAGTAGGAGTGGCCTTAGCAGCAAAAATGGAAAAGAAGGACTTTGTTACCTTTGTAACACTAGGAGAAGGTTCTACCAACCAAGGAGACTTCCATGAAGGATTAAACTTTGCCGGTGTTCATAAATTACCTGTAATTACTATGGTTGAAAACAATGGATATGCTATATCTGTTCCTATCGAGAAGCAACTTGGTGCTAAAAAAGTATCCGACAGGGCAATCGGTTACGGTATGCCAGGATACACAGTTGATGGAAATGATCCCTTAGAAGTATATAAAGTAACGAAAGAGGCTAGAGAAAGAGCAGAAAAAGGAGAAGGCCCAACGCTTATTGAGGCGATGACCACTCGTTTAACAGCTCATTCCAGCGATGATGATGATCGTGTATATAGAGACAAAGAAGAATTAGAAAAAGCAAAAGAGCTTGATAATGTTCTTCGTTTTGAAAAATACTTAGAAGATTATGGTATTTTAACAGAGGACATTAAAGAAGAATTAGAAACTGAATTAACAAATATAGTTAATGAAGCTACAGAATATGCAGAGAATGCTCCCTTCGCAGACCCAGAGCATGCACTAAAGTACGTGTATGAAGAACAGGAGGATAAATAATGAGTGAAATGTCATATATTCAAGCCATTACAGCGGCTCTAGATGAAGAACTAGGCCGAGATGAAGATGTTTTTGTTTTAGGGCAAGATGTTGGTAAAAAAGGTGGGGTTTTTAAAGCCACTGACGGGCTATATGATAAGTACGGTGAGCAAAGAATGTTAGATACACCTTTATCAGAATCAGCTATTGTAGGTGTAGGTATTGGAGCTGCCATGTATGGTAAACGCCCAATTGCAGAAATGCAATTCGCTGATTTTATTATGCCTGCTGTTAATCAAATCATTTCAGAAGCTTCTAGAATTAGATATCGTTCAAACAATGATTGGAATTGCCCAATTACTATTAGAGCCCCTTATGGTGGAGGAGTAAATGGTGGATTATATCACTCACAATCTGTTGAAGCTGTGTTCGCAAATCAACCAGGGTTAAAAATCGTTATGCCTTCTACTCCATATGATGCAAAGGGATTATTAAAAGCAGCAATTAGAGATAACGACCCGGTCTTATTCTTTGAGCATAAGCGTGCATATCGATTAATTAAAGGTGAAGTACCTTCCGAAGATTATACTTTACCAATTGGTAAAGCTGATGTTAAGAGAGAGGGTACCGATATTACAGTTATTACATATGGGCTATGTGTCCATCATGCGCTTCAAGCAGCTGATAAATTAGCGGAAGAGGGAATTGACGCGCATATTCTAGACTTAAGAACTATTTATCCTTTAGATAAGGAAGCAATCATAGAAAGTGCTAAAAAGACTGGAAAAGTTTTATTAATTACAGAAGATAATAAGGAAGGTAGCATTATGGGTGAAGTTGCTGCTATTATTTCCGAGAATTGCTTATTCGATCTTGATTCACCAATCCAAAGATTAGCTGGACCAGATGTTCCTGCAATGCCATATGCAACACCAATGGAAAGCTATTTCTTAGTTAATGGAGATAAAGTAGAAAAAGCAATGAGAGAATTGGCTGAATATTAATAGGAGGAGGATCTTCGTATGTCTATGGAGAAAATTACAATGCCTCAACTTGGAGAAAGTGTTACTGAAGGAACAATTAATTCATGGCTCGTTAAAGAGGGAGATCATGTAAATAAATATGACCCAATTGCCGATGTTATGACAGATAAGGTTACGGCAGAAGTTCCATCTTCCTTCACAGGAACAATAAAAGAGATTGTTGCAAAAGAGGGAGATACAATTGCTGTTGGTGAATTAATGTGTTACGTAGAGACAGAAGGTAACAGTGACTATAAAGCGGAAAGTAAAGAAAGTAAACCAGAAGACACTAAGAAAGTACAAACAGATGACTTATCAATGAAAACAAGGTATTCACCAGCAGTATTAAGATTATCGCAAGAACATAATATTGACCTGTCTCTTGTGGAAGGAACTGGACGTGGTGGTCGAATTACACGAAAGGATCTAGAGAAAATTATAGAAGAAGGAAGCATACCTTCTCAAAAGACTGCATCTTCTACCGATGAAAGGGCTGAAGAAGTCGTTGAAGCTAAGAAAGCAACTGCGCAAGCAAGTGAAACCTTAGAAACAGCTGTAGGAGATCTAGAAATTCCAGTAAAAGGTGTAAGAAAAGTTATTGCTGATAATATGGTGAAATCAAAAACAGAAATTCCTCATGCATGGATGACTGTAGAAGTAGATGTAACTAATCTTGTAAATTACCGAAATAAAATTAAAGATGAATTTAAAGCAAATGAAGGGTATAATTTAACTTATTTTTCCTTCTTTGTAAAAGCTGTTGCTCAAGCACTTAAAGAGTTCCCACAAATTAATAGTTTATGGGCTGGAGATAAGATTATACAAAAGAAAGATGTTAATTTATCCATTGCTGTTGCAAGTGGTAATGAATTATTTGTACCTGTTATTAAACATGCAGATGAAAAAAGTATTAAGGGGATTGCTAGAAGTGTAAATGAACTAGCAAGCAAAGCTCGCTCAGGAAGTTTATCCTCAGAGGATATGCAAGGCGGAACATTCACTATCAATAACACAGGCTCCTTTGGCTCAGTTCAATCAATGGGCGTAATTAATCATCCTCAGGCTGCAATATTACAGGTAGAGTCAATTGTTAAAAAGCCTGTAATTATTAATGACATGTTTGCAGCTAGAGATATGGTTAATCTATGCTTATCCCTAGATCATCGTATTTTAGATGGTTTAATCTGTGGTCAATTCCTAGCAAGAGTTAAAGAGATTTTAGAAAATGTAAATGAAGATACAATGTCTGTATATTAATGGGGAATACTACTCTTCATTAATCTTTTAAAATTGAAATAGGACCAATAAATTGATAAGCTATTATTGAGGTACAAGATTAATGTAAAGGATGAATGCATATGGATTTTAACATGTTTATGCAAGATGTAGTTGCAGTCGGTAGAAAAGACATGGTTGAAGCTGGATACACAGAATTAACAACCCCAGAAGAAGTTGAAGAGACTTTATCTAAAGAAGGAACTACTTTAGTATTTATAAACTCTGTTTGTGGTTGTGCTGGAGGTATTGCTCGTCCAGCGGCAGCTAATGCAATTCATTATGATAAGCGTCCAGATCAATTAGCAACCGTATTTGCTGGACAAGATCGTGAAGCTACTGAGAAAGCAAGAACATTTTTTGGAGATTATCCTCCATCCTCGCCATCCTTCGCCTTTATGAAAGATGGAGAAATTGTTTCTCTAATAGGCCGCCATGAAATCGAGGGCTTTACAGCTGTTGATGTCATGACAAAGCTACAAGACTTATTTGATGAACATTGTGAGGAAATTTAAGGAATGAAAAAAAAGGGCTGTCTCAAATTGTATTCGAGTCGGCCCTTTTTTTGTAAGTCTTGGTTTTGACTTAATTACAGGAAGGATGCTAGTCCAAAAGTTAACGTAGATAACAGCATTCCTGCAACCATAATTAAAATGATTATTTTCATCCTTCTTTCACGTTTAGAAGGTCTTCGTTTATAATTTTGATTATCAGACAATATAAGTACCTCCTTACATAAGCCCAAATACTACATATATTTTAACGTTTATTTTAGATTTGAGCAAGTTTATGTTTTTGAAGTTTATAGAAAGAGGAGAATGAACGATGACAAAGGATAATTTTAACCAACAGAAACTAGAATGGGAGCAACTCGTAGAACAAACGAGAAAGCGCTTTCCTGAGAGGGAAGATAAATTTGAAACATCCTCTGATATAAATGTCAATCGTTTATATTATCCAGAAGATGATGATTATTATTTAGAAAAACTTAACTTTCCTGGTAAATATCCCTTTACAAGAGGAATCCAGCCTACGATGTATCGTGGAAGGTTTTGGACCATGCGGCAATATGCGGGTTTTGGTTCAGCAAAAGAAACTAATAAACGATTTAGATACTTACTTGACGAAGGTCAAACTGGTCTTTCCGTTGCTTTTGATTTACCAACACAGATCGGTTATGACTCAGATGACTCAATGTCTGTTGGAGAAGTAGGTAAAGTTGGTGTAGCGATAGATACTTTAGCTGATATGGAACAACTTTTCAAAAGCATTCCCTTAGATAAAGTAAGTACATCTATGACGATAAATGCTTCAGCAACAGTATTACTCTGTATGTATATAGCGGTTGGTGAAAAACAAGGTGTCCCATTAGAGAAAATCACAGGTACCATACAAAATGATATTTTAAAAGAGTATATTGCAAGAGGTACATATATTTATCCGCCGCGTCCATCGATGCGTTTAATTACGGATATATTTGAGTTTGCCCAAGAAAACATTCCAAAATTCAACACGATTAGTATTTCTGGTTATCATATTCGTGAAGCAGGTTCTACAGCTGTTCAGGAAGTCGCCTTTACTCTAGCCAATGGAATAGCCTATGTAGATGCAGCTCTAGAAGCGGGGTTAGACATTGATCAATTTGCGCCCAGACTTGCCTTCTTCTTTAATGCCCATAATAATTTCTTTGAAGAAATTGCTAAATTTAGGGCAGCTAGAAGAATTTGGGCAAAAATAATGAAAGAAAAATACGGAGCCAAAAATGAACGAAGTTGGAAAATGAGATTCCATACACAAACAGGAGGATCAACATTAACAGCTCAACAACCAGATAATAATGTCGTTCGTGTTACTCTCCAAGCCTTAGCAGCAGTCTTAGGAGGCACTCAAAGCTTACACACAAACTCTAAAGATGAAGCTTTGTCCTTACCGACAGAGGAGTCGGCAAGAATTGCTCTGAGAACACAACAAATTATTGCTAATGAAAGTGGAGTAGCAGATACAGTTGATCCTTTAGGTGGTTCCTACTTTATTGAAAATCTTACAGATCAAATTGAAAAGAATGTTAATCAATATATAGACAAGATCGATGAATATGGTGGGGCTGTTCAGGCGATAGAAGAAGGCTATATGCAAAGGGAAATTCATTATAAAGCCTATGAAACTCAAAAAGCGATAGAGAAAAACGAAGAAATCATCGTTGGTCTTAATAAGTTTACAATTGAAGAGGAAATTGCTCCAGACTTATTAAAGGTAGATGAACAATTAGAAAAAGGTCAAATCAATTTCTTAAGTCAAATTAAATCCGAGCGAAACAACGAGGCAGTAAAACAAGCATTACAAAAAATTAATGAAGTTGCTAAAACGGAGGAAAATTTAATACCACATATTTTACATGCTGTTAAAGCCTATGCCTCTGTTGGAGAAATTTGTAACGTATTAAGAGATGTTTTTGGAGAATATGAAGGATAAGAGGGATTTATATGAATAGAAATATAAGAGTTCTTATTGCAAAAGCTGGTTTGGATGGTCATGATCGTGGTGCTATTGTAATTTCTCAAGCATTAAGAGACCACGGTATGGAAGTTATCTATACAGGTTTACGTCAAACACCCAAACAAATTGCAAATGCGGCTGTTCAAGAAGACGTTGATGTAATTGGTCTATCTTCCTTATCGGGGGCGCATAACACACTATTTCCACAAGTTCTCGATGAATTAAAAGAGTTAAAAGCAGAAGATATTCCTGTTCTTGGTGGCGGTGTTATCCCAGCAGAGGATATACCATTTTTAAAAGAGAAGGGTGTTAAACAAATATTCACGAGTGGGTCTTCAACGGAATCACTAGCCGAATATATTAAAGGACTAATATCTGATAAAAATCCTTTAGTGCAACCCAAAAAAATTGCTCATATCGGAATTGCTGTAAAAAATATAGATAAGGCTCTACCCTTTTATGTTAATACTTTAGGTTTATCTTTAAATCATGTAGAAAGCGTTGAATCAGAAGCAGTAAAAGTAGCTTTTTTAAGCATAGGTGAAAGCAAGTTCGAATTGTTAGAGCCATTGAATGAAAGCTCAGCCATTTATAAATTTATTGAGAAAAGAGGTGAGGGCGTCCATCATATTGCCCTTGAAGTCGATGATATCCATAAACGAATTGAATCATTAAAATCAATCGGTGTTCAAATGATTAATGAAGAAGCTAAATTGGGTGCAGGGAATAATTTAATATCATTTATTCATCCTAAACAAGCAAAAGGTGTCTTGTTTGAACTATGTCAAGGACTAGAAGAGAGTGAAGATTAATGGATATTTATGATAAAATAAATGAACTTTATGATAAAAGACGGAAAGTTGAACTTGGTGGTGGAGATGAGCGAATAAAAAGGCAACATAATCGTGGGAAGTTAACTGCCAGAGAACGAATTGATTATTTATTAGATGAAGGTAGTTTTGTCGAGTTAAACCCCTTTATCGAACATCGAGTTTCAGATTTTGGCATGGAAAACTCCGATGCTAATGGTGAAGGTGTTGTTACAGGTTACGGGAAAATTAAGGGAAGACCTGTTTATTTATTTGCCCAAGACTTCACCGTATTTGGCGGTGCCCTCGGAGAAATGCATGCAAAAAAAATTGCTAATGTTATGGATTTAGCTGCTAAAAACCATGTACCATTTATTGGTTTAAATGATTCCGGTGGAGCTAGAATTCAAGAAGGGGTTTCTTCTTTAGACGGATATGGTCATATCTTTTATCGAAATTCAATTTATTCTGGAGTCATTCCACAAATTTCGGTCATAATGGGCCCAAGTGCAGGTGGAGCTGTCTATTCCCCAGCAATAACTGATTTTGTTATTATGGTTGAAGAAAGCTCACAAATGTTTATTACAGGACCCAAGGTTATTGAGGCCGTAACAGGGGAGAAAATTAGTGCAGAGCAATTGGGTGGAGCTCATGTTCATAATACAAAGACAGGGAACGCCCATATGAGCGCAAAAAATGATGAAGAAGCACTGGATAAAGTAAAGGATTTACTTACATATCTTCCTAATAGTTATTTAGACAAAACACCAAAAGTAACAGTTACAGAGAGCGATTCTTACCGGGTGGATTTAGCTGACCTTGTTCCTTATGACTCTACTAGACCCTACGATGTAAAATCTGTTATTAAAGAAGTTGTTGATAAAGATAGTTTCTTTGAAATTCATAATAACTTTGCTAAAAATATCGTTGTTGGTTTTGCAAGAATTGAGGGTGAAACTGTTGGGTTAGTATGCAATCAACCAAAATACTTAGCCGGTAGTTTAGACATCGACTCTAGCGATAAGGTCGCAAGATTCATACGACTTTGTGATTCCTTTAATATTCCATTAATTACTTTTGAAGATGTTACTGGATTTTTCCCAGGCATTCAACAGGAGCATGGTGGAATTATTCGTCATGGGGCAAAGATTCTTTATGCTTATTCTGAAGCTACGGTTCCAAAGATCACCATCATCACTCGAAAGGCTTTTGGTGGTGCTTATGTAGCCTTAAATAGTAAGTCGATTGGAGCTGATCTTGTATTTGCTTGGCCTAATGCAGAAATAGCTGTCATGGGTCCAGAAGGTGCAGCAAATATTATTTTTGCCAAGGAAATCTCTGAGAATGAGAATCCTGAACAGTATCGTCAAGAAAAAATTAACTCCTACCGGGAAAAGTTTGCTAATCCTTATATAGCAGCTAGTTTAGGGATGGTTGATGATGTCATTGATCCCAGGGAAACTAGAACAAAACTAATCCAATCTTTAGAAATGCTGGCTAATAAACAAGAGGAAAGACCAAAGAAAAAGCATGGAAACATACCTCTTTAACAGATAAAGGTAATAAAGCTTTATGTAACTAAATTTTATGATATCATTTACCTAGAAGCCGAGTAGGTGATCAGCATGTCTAAATGGTATCCAAAAAAAGGGCGAGTCATTTTACATATTGATATGAACGCATTTTATGCTTCGGTAGAAATGGCTCACCAACCTAGTTTAAAAGGAAAGCCGCTTGCTATAGCAGGAAATCCCTATGAAAGAAAGGGAATCGTTGTTACAAGTAGTTATGAAGCCCGAGCTAAAGGGGTCAAAACAACGATGCCGCTGTGGCAGGCGAGAAAGTTATGTCCAAATATAATTGCTTTGCCACCAAATTTTCCAAGATATCGCGATGCTTCAAAGGAGATATTTAAGCGTTTAGCTGAAATTACTCCAATGATTCAGCCTGTTTCAATTGATGAAGGATATATGGATATTACAGACTGTGCTCATTTGGGAAATCCACTAGAAATTTCTGAACAGATTCAAGATAGATTACTAAAAGAGTTAGACCTACCTTGTAGTATAGGTATCGGACCTAATAAATTTCTAGCTAAAATGGCTTCAGATATGAAGAAGCCTCTAGGTATAACAGTTTTACGTATTCGTGATGTAGAGGAAAAACTTTGGCCACTTCCAGTTATTGAAATGTTTGGTGTAGGAGAAAAAACTGCGAAAAAATTAAATTCAATTAAAGTTATGACAATTGGTGATCTAGCAAAGGCGGATTCTTATCAGCTTACACAATTGCTTGGTATTAACGGAGAACGACTTAAGAGCCGAGCAAATGGTATTGATTATCGGAAAGTTAATCCGGATGCTGTGAATGAATTTAAAAGTATTGGCAGTTCAAGAACCTTACCCTATGATACAACCGACCAGGAAAAATTAGTTCAATTACTCGCAGACCTCTCACAAAAAATTGAAATACGATTAAATCGTCGAGAATTAGCTGGTTTAAGTGTTCAAATAATGATTCGTTTTGCAGATCGAACTACGATTACTCGAAGTAGAAAGCTCGGAGAATATATTCATAAACAGGAAGATATTTATAAGCAGGCCCTCTCTTTATTCCAGGAAAATTGGAAGGAGGAGCCGATACGTCTACTAGGTGTTACTGTTCAAGATATTGAAGAAAGGACAAAAATTGCAGTTCAACTTGATTTGTTTACTTATAAGGATAAGCTGGAAAAAAACAAACTGTCATCCGTAAAAAATGAACTATCAAAGAAGTACGGGGAGAATATTTTTAAAAAAACTGAGAAGGAAGAAGAAGAAATTCAATTTTCACCGGGAACGAGTTTTCAAAAGGATTTTCTTGATGATTACAAAAGGGAAGAAGATTAAAAAGGTTCTTACATAATGATATGTTCCCCCCCTAAAGTAGACACTTAAAAAATAAAATCTACTTTAGGGGGATTTTTA
>Ga0079226_10000145_pt1 | contig 44541 bp, 41 predicted proteins | sample Poulit2014_FD_76345 | JGI IMG/M metagenome (GOLD analysis project Ga0079226, IMG submission 76345) | Agricultural soil microbial communities from Georgia to study Nitrogen management - Poultry litter 2014 | ecosystem: Environmental > Terrestrial > Soil > Agricultural land | place: USA: Georgia...
AATAGATAAGAAGTAGGCGATATACTGCCTACTTCTTCTTTTTTTAAACAAACGAAATGAGGCTATTAAATGAACAAACAAATAGGTGTCATTACTATCGGACAATCACCTCGAACAGATATTATGTCAGAAATGACGACACACTTTGCGGAAGACGTAACATTTATTGAAAAAGGCGTACTTGACCATAAGAGTTCAAGCGAAATCGCTCGTTTAGCACCGGGTACAAATGATACGTTACTCGTCTCTCGATTAACAGATGGAACAGAAGTTCATATGGGCAAAGAAAAAATTATCCCAATCATTCAACAATTAATTGACGCATTAAATGAAGAAGCAGTCGATCTCATTATTATTGCTTGTACAGGTAGCTTTCCAACGTTTAAAAGTGATAAGCAAATTATTTACCCAGACTATTTATTAAATCATCTCGTAAAAGGTATCTTCATCGATGGAACACTCGGTGTTATCGTACCGAATGATAACCAGCAAGAAATGATCGCACAAAAGTGGGGCAAAGAGGATTTTACAACGATTACGCACACAGTAAGCCCTTATACGTATTCAGAAACAGCTCTCATTGAATCTGTTAAACATCTAAATGATACAGACGTAAAAGCGATTGTTTTAGATTGCTTTGGTTACAATCAGTCGATGAAACATGTTGCACAAACATATACGAAAAAACCGATCATATTATCACGTCAATTAATTTATCAGACGATTGCGGGAATTATCAATTAATGATAGAAACCATATGACAGATAGATGATAAAGATGATATACTAGCCTTAATCATCTGTCCGTTTATAAATCTAACGATTGGATGCTCCGGACGATTATTTTAAAATGATTAAATAACATAGTTATAAAAATAGAAGGAACACATTCTTTTTTTATGTTTTTTTATTCATATTTAACGTAACGATTGATGTAAATTTTTATGGAGGTAGTTGATAGTGTTATGCAAGTAGCGAATGAAGAATTTCAAACGGTGCATGTAGAAGACATCTTGATCGCCAACCAATTGCTAAAAGATGTTGTCGTACACACCCCATTACAACTTAATAGACGATTGTCGGAATTGTATGAATGTAACGTATATATTAAGCGCGAAGACTTACAACACGTTCGTTCATTCAAATTGCGTGGTGCATTTTATAAAATTAAACGCATCGAAAAAGAAGCAAAAGAGCAAGGCATTGTCTGTGCAAGTGCAGGAAACCATGCGCAAGGTGTGGCATATTCTTGTGCTCATTTAGGAATTAAAGGGAAAATATTTATGCCTCAAACGACACCGAAACAAAAAATCAGCCAAGTAAAAATGTTCGGTAAAGAATTTGTTGAAGTTGTTCTCGTCGGTGACTCATTCGATGATTCATTTGAAGAAGCGATGAAATATACGAAAGAAAACAATCGTATTTTCATTCATCCGTTCAATGACCCTGATATTATTGCTGGGCAAGGAACGACAGCTGTTGAAATGATGAACGATATTGAAGAAGAAGTTGATTTCGTTTTTGGTAGTATCGGTGGCGGCGGTCTCATGTCCGGCGTAAGTACGTATATCAAAAATCTATTCCCTCATACACAAATGATCGGTGTTGAACCTAAAGGCGCTTCAAGTATGAAAAAAGCTTTTGACAAGAAAAAGACGACTCCTTTAGATGAAATGGATAAATTTGTAGACGGTGCAGCTGTTCAATGTGTCGGTGACTTAACGTACGATTTATGCCGTAAATATGTCAGTGATATTATCTCTGTTCCTGAAGGTAAAGTATGTACGTCGATTTTAGACTTATATAACCAACATGCAATTATTGCTGAACCTGCAGGCGCATTAGCAATTGCAGCACTTGATTATTATAAGGAAGAAATTAAAGGTAAATCAGTTGTCTGTATCATAAGTGGTGGAAACAATGACATCGGTCGTATGCAAGAAATTAAAGAGAGATCACTCATTCATGAAGGACTCCTTTATTACTTTATTGTTGATTTCCCACAAAGAGCAGGCGCATTAAGAGAGTTTTTAGATAACGTCTTAGGTCCAAATGATGACATTACGACGTTCGAATATACGAAGAAAAATAACAAAGAAAACGGGCCTGGTGTCGTCGGTATCGAAATTAAACGAAAAGAAGATTATGACGGTTTAGTGAGACGAATGGATGAACTCGGCTTTCCGTTTAAAGAAATAAATAAAGATAGTTCACTATTTGATTTACTCGTATAATTTTAATAAAAGTGACGGAGCTATCACTCCGTTCTCAACGAAAAAGCCAAAGAATCTTTTACGATAAGTAAAAGTTCTTCGGCTTTTTTATGTTTCTATACTATTTAATCCTTACTTTTCTCTTCTAAACGTTCCATAAACTCATCAGCAGCACTATATCCTTGTTTTTTCAAATACCAATTGTTCGCTGCAGCTTCAATAAGTCCAGCAACATCTCTACCCGCTTGTAATTGAATTTGAATATGTGGCACAGATACACCTAAATATTCATTGTACTTTGACTCTATTTCTAAATCATTATTAATCGAATCTGGCTCCCACTCGATTAACTCAATATCAAGAGACACACGCGTCTCATCTTGAAATGCTTTCCGTCCATATTGACGAACGACGTTTAAGAGTCCGATACTACGAAGGGCGATAAATTCTTTATTCATCCCATTATGCGTAGCTAAAATCGTTTGTGGACTCAATTTTTTTATGACAACGATATCATCTGCAACTAAACGATGTCCACGTCCAATCAACGTATGAGCTGTTTCACTTTTACCGATACCTGACTTTCCGCGTAATAAAATACCTATCCCGAATACGTTTATACAAACGCCGTGAATAGCAATTTCTGGTGCTAAGCGATTAATCATATACGCATTTAATTTCCCGGTAAATTCGTAGTTTGATGCCGACGTTCGTAATAAAGGGATGTTTTCTTGATTACAATATTTCGTTAAATATTTTAAACCTTGTTGTTCGTCTGTCACGATAATACAAGGTGGTTCATATTTGACAACGTTTCCAACGCGAAGCGCACGCTCTTCTTCGGTTAATGTGTGTAAGTAATAAATCTCATCTTCACTTAATACTTGTATATGTTGTTTAGGTAGAAAATCAAAGTAATCGATTAGTTCTAACCCTGGTCTTCTCGCTTGTGACTTAACAATTTTTTGATGTAGTTGATCTTCAGCAGCTAATACTTCTAAAGAAAATCTTTCAACTAATCCTTCCACTGTTATCGATTTTTCCATTTTGCACACTCCATTTTTAAATGCTTTCTACTAGCATATACCGATTACGTACAATAGCCAACTAATTTCATTATTTTTTTATCATAATAAAAAAACCTCTTATCAACAATTGATAAGAGGATAATTATACGAATTTATACCGTGCACCTACAATCGATGCGAAGTCCCTAAGCGTTACTTAAGTTCATGGCTCGGTCTAGGCACTCCCACGGCACACAAGAAAGACCACTTACTGCTGCTTCCTTCCGGACCTGACAGACTTCATGGGTTCCTGTTGCGCAGGACCTAAACGTCAACACCACTCCCTTAAGGCAGACCTTAAAGTCGACTCACCTCAAGTAGGTACTCAGTCTCGCTATAGCGGATTGCGAGTACAGGGCACCGCTAATTCCCCACCTAGCACGGCATTGTTCATTATACGTCTTTTATAAATAAATTGCAATTGAAAAAAGTTCATTCAATTTGTTTTTTATTTTCTTTTTTCCGTTGGCGTAATTGTTTAAAAAAGTTTTGTAATAGTTGTTTACACTGTTCTTCTCGTATACCCGATGTTAATTGGACGTGATGATTAAATGATGGTTCATCTAATAAGTTCATTAACGTACTCGCACAACCCGATTTAGGGTCATATGCTCCAAATACGACACGTTTGACACGTGATTGAACGATTGCCCCTGCACACATCGGACACGGTTCTAACGTCACATACAACGTGCAATCTTCTAAACGCCAACTGTTTAAATAATCATTCGCACGACGAATCGCTATTAATTCTGCATGAGCTAAAGCACTTTGATCCTGTTCACGTTGATTATACCCTGTCGCAATGACTTCGCCATTTTGAACGATAACCGCTCCAATTGGCACTTCATCTATCGCTTCAGCACGTTGCGCTTGTTCAATCGCTAACTGCATAAAAGTTTCATCCATCATATGTAACCGTCCTTATATATTATCATTAGAAAATATTCGCTAATTCATCTTGCGCTTACCGACATCTAAAATAAGTGGATACGCTAAATAGAAACCAACTAAAAAAGCAACTCCCGCACCGACAGCTACCATCTGCGGAACGTCAAATACAATAAATAAAAGAAATACAGGTATTAAAACGAACAAACTAATAAGTCTCTCTAATCTTCTTGATATTTCTGTTTGAACATTTAATTCCTTACAATACGGACAATACATAAATGTTCGCCCAAAATATTTTAACGTCTGAAAATATTTCCACTTTTGTTTACAATGACTACACAAAGGCATGCCATAAACGTCCCTTCCACTTATTATTTACCGAGTTCAATTGATCGCTCTTTCGCCCGCTGAATACACGCACTAATCGTTTCTTCAAAGTGATTATTTTGTAATGTTTTGATTCCTGCTTCAGTCGTTCCACCTGGGCTCATCACATTTTCTTTTAAAGTTTTAGCCGAGTCATTTGATTTTTTTAACATTTCACCTGCACCAATGATTGTTTGACGAGCAAAGGACGTCGCTACTTCTTGTGACAAACCCACTTCTACAGCAGCTTTTTCCATCGCCTCAACTAAATAATAGACGTAAGCTGGGCCACTTCCAGATAAACCTGTGACTGCATGAATGTCATCTTCTGCTACGACTTCTGTAATACCTATCGTTTGGAATAACTGTTCAGTTAACGTTAAATCATCATCCGTTACAAAGCGGCCCCCACAAATAGCCGTTGCTGATAAACCGACAGACGCTGATGTGTTAGGCATTGTACGAATAACAGGTATATTAAAACCGACGTAAGATTCAATCGCTTCTATCTCAACTCCTGCTGCAACTGAAATAAGTAAGTGATTTTCTGTTAAATACGGCTTAATTGATGCAATCGCTGCTTCAATATCTGCGGGTTTCATTGATAAAATAACGATATCTACATCTTGAACGACTTGTTTATCTGACGTGAACGTTTGAAGACCGTACATATTTTCTAACTGCTCTAATCGCTCACGATTTGAATGGTTCGTTACGTATATATGATCAGGTGCAACAAATTTATTTTTAATCATACCTGAAAAAATTGCTTCAGCCATTGATCCTGCACCGATAAATGCTAGTCTCTTCATAATTGATAGCCTCCTACATCATGTTCAAAAATCTTTATATTTAAGTAAAATAGGTAATAAAAAAACTAGTACCTAAGCTAGATACTAGTTTAACATATAAATTAAATGGAGGAGGAAGAGGGATTCGAACCCCCGCGGGCTTTGACACCCCTTTCGGTTTTCAAGACCGACCCCTTCAACCGGACTTGGGTATTCCTCCGTCTGCACAAGTAATAATATACAACAGTTAATTTTCTTTGTCAATAACTATTTCACAAAAAAATATCTAAGCTCACTTTTTCATCGTAAGCTTAGATATTTCTACTTATTTAATAACTTCTATACCGCCCATGTACGGTCTTAAAGCTGTTGGAATAATAACTGATCCATCTTCTTGTTGGTAATTTTCTAAAATAGCAGCAACTGTACGTCCGACAGCTAATCCTGAACCATTTAACGTATGTGCGTACTCTACTTTACCATCTCGACGGAAACGGATACCTGTTCTGCGCGCTTGGAAGTCTTCAAAGTTTGAACAAGAAGAAATTTCTCGATACGTATTTTGTGCCGGAATCCACACTTCAATATCGTATTTTTTCGCAGCCGTAAATCCTAAATCACCTGTACACATATTTAACACACGGTACGGAATTTCTAATCGTTTTAAAATCTGTTCCGCATGGCCAACTAATGTTTCTAACGCTTCATATGAATCTTCTGGCTTCGTAAAATGAACGAGTTCTACTTTGTTAAATTGGTGCTGGCGGATTAAGCCACGCGTATCTCTCCCTGCTGAACCAGCTTCAGAACGGAAGTTTGCACTGTAAGCGACCATTTGCTGTGGTAAATCTTCTTCTTTTAAAATTTCATCTCGGTAATAGTTCGTTACGGGTACTTCTGACGTCGGTGCTAAAAAGAAATCCCACTCCTCTATATGAAAAACATCTTCAGCAAATTTCGGCAATTGCCCTGTACCTGTTAAACTCGCACGATTAATTAAATACGGTGGCAACATTTCTGTATAGCCATGCTCATCTGCATGTAAATCCATCATAAAGTTAATGAGCGCACGCTCTAAACGAGCACCTAACCCTTTATAAAAGACGAAACGACTACCCGTTACTTTTGAGCCACGTTCAAAATCTAAAATATCTAAATCTGTTCCAATATCCCAATGTGGTTTCGGCTCAAATGTAAATGCACGAGGTTCGCCCCATTTTCTATCTTCAACATTATCTTCCTCATCATCACCAATTGGTACACTTTCATGAGGAATATTCGGAATTGATAACATAATATAATCGAGCTTTTCCTGAATATCAGTTAATTCATGGTCAAATGTTTTAATTTGATCACTCACTTCACGCATCTCTGTTATCGCTTCAGTCGCATCTTCACCATTTCGTTTTAACGCTGAAATTTGTTTTGACGCCTCATTACGACGCGCTTTTAATGTCTCTGTTTCAGCAATTAACTTTCTTCTTTTCTCATCTAAATCTTGGAACTTATTTAATTCTGTTAAATCTTCTCCTCGATGTTCGAGTTTCTCTTTAATATCAGCAAAATTATTTCGTAAAAATCGAATGTCTAGCATAATAAACAGCCTCCTTAGTATATTAAAATGAAACTTTTGCCCTTTAATCAATAAAAGGCAAAAAAATCTCGCCCCTTATCGTAATGAAAAGGGACGAGATATATTTACCCGCGTTGCCACCCAAATTGAAGACAATTGTCTTCCGGCTTTTAACATGTTAACGGTATGATACCGAGTTTATCTACTATTATTTCAATAAACTAATTCAAGGATGGATTCAATGGATACTCATATCGACTCGCACCGACCGTCGACTCTCTTTAATAAGCGATCACATTTACTATTTCCTATCATCATTTTTAATGATTACTATGATTAATTCATATCATATACAAATTTTCATCTCATTGCAAATCGTTCGACCGATTAATTACTACGATCAGCCATACGTTCAGTTTCTGCTAAAGCACTCATTTCAATACCTTTCATTGGCTCGCCTAAGTCTTTCGACAACTCACCAATTAACTTATAATCTTTATAGTTTTCAGTCGCTTGAACGATTGCTTTTGCAAACTTACTCGGGTTATCCGACTTGAAAATACCTGAACCGACAAATACACCGTCTGCACCTAATTCCATCATTAACGCTGCATCAGAAGGTGTTGCTACACCACCAGCTGCGTAGTTTGGAACAGGTAAACGACCGAGTCTTCTAATCTCCATTAATATTTCAAATGGTGCAGCTAAATCACGCGCAAAAACCATCACTTCGTCTTCTGACATTGACTTTAAGCGAGCGATATCTGCTTGTACTTGACGTAAATGTGTGACCGCTTCAACGATATTTCCTGTACCCGGCTCACCTTTCGTACGAAGCATTAACGCGCCTTCACCGATACGACGAGCTGCTTCGCCTAAATTTCTACATCCACAGACGAAAGGAACTGAAAAGTCCGCTTTATTAATATGGAATGTGTCATCCGCTGGGCTTAGCACTTCACTCTCATCGATAAAATCAACGTTTAAAGCTTCTAGTACACGTGCTTCAACGATATGTCCAATACGACCTTTAGCCATGACTGGCACTGATACGGCATTTAATACTTCTTCTGTAATTGATGGATTAGCCATTCTCGCTACACCACCAGCAGCACGAATATCTGATGGTACTCGTTCTAGTGCCATCACTGCAATTGCTCCAGCTTCTTCAGCAATTTTTGCTTGCTCTTCGTTAACAACGTCCATGATGACGCCGCCTTGTCTAATAACATCTAATGTTTTCTGTACTTCTTCGCTATGTTTCACCATACTCTTCTCCTCTATGCTTTATTATATTAAAATAAACATCCTTACTTGATTGTTTTTAGCGATTCATACGTGACTAAGAACATTTATTTATATTTTCAATTATCTTTTATACCATAATGCAATTACATGCATAATACAAGTTTAATTAGAACCAGCCTTTAATAAAGTCAACGATCATAAAGAACAAGTGACTGAAAAATCCCCAAATCGCTCCTAGCATTATAACGAACCAGTTACTTTTATTAACGTCTTCAGTCGCAATTAAGTCAACCGTCGTTGCTTCATCTTCTGAAAAGATATACCCATAAGAATCATCAGAAACTAAAGTAGCTGTTCCTACTTTCATACCTTTTTCAATAGGTGCTTCTAGCGATCCATCTTTAAGTAAACTCTCATCTAACGTATATTCGACATGAAACTTCTCTTCGTCACCGTCTTTTATTTTTTCTGAAAAAGCATCTGCAAGTGCAATTGACACTTCTTTTTCTTTTCCTTTAACGACCGAGAGGACTGACTCACCTTCTAATTGATAGCCTTCCGGGAATAATTCTTGTTCCGAAAATTTCTCAAAGCCATAATCCATTAATTTCCCTGTCTGTTTGAATCGTTCTGTTTCACTATCAGTTTTCATAACAACAGAGATTAAACGTTTCCCGTCACGCTCTGCTGTCCCTGTAAAGCAATAACCAGCAAGGTCTGTATGGCCCGTCTTTAATCCATCAATGCCATCGTAATGAAATTGCTCTAAATACGTCGTATCATGATCAAGCATGTAGTTCCAATTCGTCACTGTCTGTCCATCAAACTCTAACGATGCTTGATTTGAAACGTCCAGTGCTTCAGGATAATCTGTCACTAAATGATACGCGAGCAATGCAGATGAACGAGCAGACAGTAAGTTCGTATCGTCTTCTTCTGTTCCATCTGGATGATTCCCATCAAGCGAATGATTATCGAGTCCTGATGCGTTAACAAATTTATATTCTTGTAACCCCATCTCTTCGCCTTTAGCATTCATCATTTTAATAAATTCAGATTCTGAACCAGCAATTAATTCTGCTAAAGCAATTGTCGTTGCATTATCTGAATTTATCGCCATTGCATCATATAATTCTTTCACTGTATACGTTCTATTTTGATAAAGCCCAACACCTGAAAAATCTTCATTTCCAGATATTTCATAAGCGTAATCACTTATTTCGGCTTCTGTATCCCATGAAATCTTGCCTTCCTCAACAGCTTCCCAAACTAAATACTCTGTCATCATCTTCGACATACTAGCTGGTGGTAGAGCTATATCTGGATTCTTTGCAAATAAAATTTTCCCACTATCTGCATCGACTAAAATTGCCGATTCCGCTTCAATATCTAAACCGTCTGCTGCACCGACTGTTACGGGTGCAATCAAAAAGGTCGCTAATAAAGTCATTGTTACTAATAATGTTAATTTTCGACCAATACTTCTCAACTTCTCCTACCTCCACCTAATCATTTAAAGTCGTTTCTATTTTACCACAAAATAAATAGTTTAAAATATATCTTTTTACTGATTTATTATATTGAGTAATTTGGTGCTTCTTTCGTAATTTGTACGTCGTGTGGATGACTTTCAATGAGACCTGCATTTGAAATACGGATAAATCGACCATTTTCTCGTAAATCTTCAATAGACGCTGTCCCGCAATATCCCATACCTGAACGAATACCACCGATTAATTGGTGCATCGTATCTACTAATGGCCCTTTATAAGCAACTCGTCCTTCAATACCTTCAGGAACAAGTTTCTTTGCATCATCAGAATCTTGGAAATAGCGATCTTTTGAACCGGCTTGCATCGCCCCGACAGATCCCATTCCGCGATACGTTTTATAACGTCTTCCCTGGAAAACTTCTGCTTCTCCCGGACTTTCTAAAACACCGGCAAACATACTTCCGAGCATAACTGCATGAGCGCCTGACGCTAAAGCTTTAACGATATCACCTGAATATTTAATCCCTCCGTCAGCGATGACTGGGATATTATGTTTACTCGCAGCACGTGCGCAATCATAAACAGCCGTAATTTGTGGAACGCCGACACCAGCAATGACACGCGTCGTACAAATAGATCCTGGCCCTATCCCGACTTTTACGATAGATGCACCAGCTTCAATTAAGTCTTCTGTCGCTTCTTTCGTCGCAACGTTTCCAGCGATAATATCTAATGTTGGATGTTCTTTTCGCACGTTTTTAACGAGTTCTAATACACCGGCTGAATGGCCGTGAGCTGTATCAATAACGATGACGTCTACTTGAGCTTCGACGAGTGCATCTATTCGTTTCATCGAATCTGAAGTAACACCAACAGCAGCACCTGCGAGTAAACGACCTTGTTCATCTTTAGAAGCTTGCGGATATTCAATCACTTTCTCAATATCTTTGATCGTAATTAATCCTTGTAATTTATATTGGTCATCTACTAATGGTAATTTTTCAATGCGATGTTTTTGTAAAATACTTTTCGCATCTGCTAACGTCGTGCCTACTGATGACGTAATTAAATGTTCACTCGTCATCACTTCTTTAATTTCCGTTGAATAATCTTCTATAAATCGTAAGTCACGATTCGTTAAAATCCCAACTAATTTTCTCGTTTCAATATCATCTACAATTGGGACACCCGAAATTTTAAATTTCCCCATGAGATGTTCAGCATCGTATACGTGATGTTCAGGTGTTAAGAAAAATGGATCTGTAATAACACCACTTTCTGACCGCTTCACACGATCAACTTCTTCTGCTTGCTCTTTAATCGTCATATTTTTGTGAATAATTCCTAGTCCGCCTTGCCTTGCCATAGCAATTGCCATCTCAGCTTCTGTCACAGTATCCATTCCCGCACTTAAAATCGGCGTGTTTAACTGCAACCGTTCAGATAACTTAGTTTTTAAACTAACTTCCTTCGGTAATACCTCTGATTTATTTGGAACTAATAATACATCATCAAATGTTAACCCTTCTTTAGCAAACTTATCTTCACGCAAATGAACATCCTCCTCAGTTTTTTTGTAGTTTCTTTCATTAGTTAATGAATAACAATACGTTAAATATTTTCATATTTCAACTGAAAAATAAGCGAAAACGCTTACAACGTCAACAATGTATACATTTTTTTATTCGTGCATTTTTAACTGTTTTTTATAAAAAAATCTCGAGACAAAACAAGTTTTTTTAACTAAAATACAAACACTTTCAGACATTGTTACAAAATAATAAGATGCTTTCGTTCGTTTTTTAGTTAGATGCGTTGTTTTATCCCGAGTTTATTTAAACAGTTACTCTTCGTCAGTTTCTAAATTTTCATTACCTTCTATATCGGTTGCTTCTTCGTCTTCCTCATCATCTTCATGAATGACTTTCGCAATTGTTGCTACTTCTTCATCATTTTGTAAACGAATGAGTCTAACCCCTTGTGTGTTTCTTCCTGTTTGAGAAATACTTTCAACAGGGATACGAATAAGGACGCCGCCGACGGTAATGAGCATAATGTCTTCCGTACCATCAACCGTTTTAACAGCAACAACTTCTCCAGTATCTTCTGTTAAACGACACGTAAAGACACCTTTTCCGCCACGATTTGTTACGCGATATTCTTCTTCATCCGTACGCTTTCCGACACCTTTCGTCGTCACGTGTAAAATTTGTTCGTTCGGTTCAAGTATATCCATCGAAACAACTTCATCACCGTCACGTAAATCAATACCGCGTACACCAGCTGCTGTTCGACCCATCGATCGCACTTGATCTTCTTCAAAGCGAATTAAATAACCGTGGCGCGTACCGATAACAATATTTTTATTTCCGTCCGTCATCCGTACAGAAATGAGTTCATCATCTTCACGAAGCCCGACGGCAATTAACCCACTTCTGCGAATGTTCGCAAACTGTGACAGTGCTGATCGTTTAGATATCCCGTGTTTCGTCGTGAAAAATAAGTACCAATCATCGACAAATTCATTCACGGCAATGACTTCATTGACCCATTCGTCTTGATCAATCTCAAGCATATTAATGAGTGGAATCCCTTTTGCTGTTCGACTAAATTCTGGAATTTCAAACCCACGTGCGCGGTATACTTTCCCTTTATTCGTAAAGAATAAAATCGTCGCATGCGTACTCGTTGATAATAAATGCTCGACAAAGTCATCTTCATGAGTACCCATTCCTTGAACACCACGCCCCCCACGATTTTGTGTACGATACGTAGAAGCTGGTAATCGTTTAATATATCCTTCGTGCGTTAATGTCACAACGATATTTTCTTCTGGAATTAAATCTTCATCCTCAAAGAAATCGACTCCGCCAGCCGTAATTTCCGTCCGACGTTCATCATTGTAACGTTCTTTTATTTCAAGCAATTCTTCGCGAATAATTTCGAGCACTTTTTCTTCATCAGCTAAAATCGCTTTTAACTCTTCGATAAGTGCGAGTAATTCTTTATATTCTTCCTCAATTTTATCACGCTCAAGTCCTGTTAAACGTTGCAAACGCATATCTAATATTGCTTGCGCTTGTTTATCAGAAAGTTCAAAGCGCTCGATTAATCCTGTACGAGCAATTTCAACCGTTTTTGATTCTCGGATTAAAGCAATCACTTCATCCAAATGATCAAGTGCAATACGCAACCCTTCTAAAATATGAGCGCGTGCTTCAGCTCGTCTTAAGTCAAACTGTGTACGACGTGTAATGATTAACTTTTGGTGTTCTAAATAATGTTCTAAACATTGTTTAATATTTAATACTTTCGGTTGGCCATTGACGAGTGCTAACGTATTTATGCCGAAAGTCGTTTGTAGCGCTGTATATTTATATAAATTATTTAATAAAACATCTGCATTTACGTCACGACGAAGTTCCATAACGATACGCATCCCATTACGGTCTGATTCATCGCGTAATTGCGTAATACCATCAATTCTCTTCTCACGTGCATGCTCAGCAATTTTCTCAATAAGTTTTGCTTTATTCACTTGATACGGTAATTCAGTGACGATAATCTTTTCAGCGCCATTCGCTTTTTCTTCAACGTGTATTTTCGCGCGAATCGTAATCGAACCACGTCCTGTTTCATACGCACGGCGAATACCGCTTCTACCGATAATTTGTCCAGCTGTTGGAAAATCTGGTCCGTGAATATGATTTTCCATTAACTCGTCAATACCGATATCTGGATTTTTACTCACTGCAAGTACAGCATCAATCGTTTCCCCTAAGTTATGTGGGGGAATATTTGTCGCCATCCCTACCGCAATACCTGAAGAACCGTTGACTAAAAGGTTCGGAAAACGTGACGGTAAGAAAACAGGCTCCCGTTCACTACCATCATAGTTATCTTGATAATCAATCGTATCTTTATTAATGTCTCGTAACATTTCCATTGATAACTTCGACATGCGTGCTTCCGTATAACGCATCGCTGCAGCAGAGTCACCATCGACTGAACCGAAGTTTCCGTGCCCATCTACGAGTAAATAACGATGACTAAAATCTTGCGCCATTCTAACCATCGCCTCATAAATAGACGAGTCACCGTGTGGGTGATACTTACCCATAACGTCCCCAACGATACGAGCTGACTTTTTATACGCTTTATCTGCGTGCATACCCGATTCATTCATCGCATATAAAATACGTCGGTGAACAGGTTTTAAACCGTCACGCACATCTGGAAGTGCTCGTGACACGATAACACTCATCGCATAATCTAAAAACGATGTTTGCATTTCATCACTTAAATTAATTTGCTCAATTCTTGATCTTTCTTGATCCACTTTACAAATACCTCCTGTCAATCGACCGTTCTTTTTGTCTACTGCTCTATTTATTTATTAAAAATCGATATTTTGTACGTATTGAGCATTTTCTTCAATAAATTCACGACGAGGCTCGACGCGATCTCCCATTAAAATATCAAAGACTTGGTCAGCTTTTATCGCATCGTCTAACGTTACTTGTAACAACGTACGCGATTCTGGATTCATCGTCGTCTCCCATAACTGATCAGCGTTCATCTCCCCTAAACCTTTATATCGTTGAATGCCCGGCTTAGGTGCTTTCGGTAATTCAGCTAATTTTTCTTCTAACTCTTCATCTGAGTACGTGTAATGAATCGAACGCCCTTGTTTGATTTGGAACAATGGTGGCTGAGCAATATAAACGAAACCATGCTCAATAATTGGACGCATAAAGCGATAGAAAAATGTTAACAGCAACGTACGAATATGCGCACCGTCAACGTCAGCATCCGTCATAATAACAATTTTATGATAGCGTGCTTTTTCTATATCAAATTCTTCCCCAATACCTGTTCCTAACGCTGTGATCATCATACGCACTTCATTATTTGATAACACACGATCAAGTCGCGCTTTCTCAACGTTTAAAATTTTACCTCTTAGTGGCAAAATCGCTTGAAAATGACGATCACGACCTTGTTTAGCAGACCCACCTGCCGAGTCACCCTCCACGATAAACAATTCGCTAATTTCTGCATCATTTGATGAACAGTCGGATAACTTTCCTGGTAAGTTAGACACTTCTAAAGCATTTTTTCTTCGCGTTAATTCACGTGCTTGTCTAGCTGCTAAACGGGCCCGCGAAGCCATCTGACCTTTCTCAACGATCGCTCTTCCGACCGCTGGATTTTCCATTAAAAACTTAGAAAACTCACTGCTGAAAATAGCATCTGTCACTGTACGTGCATCACTATTTCCGAGCTTTGTTTTCGTCTGTCCTTCAAATTGTGGATCCGTATGCTTCACAGATACAATTGCCGTCATACCTTCACGAACATCGTCACCCGTTAAATTCGGATCATCTTCTTTAAATAAATTACTTCTTCTCGCGTAATCATTAATAACACGCGTTAAAGCCGTCCGGAATCCGGATTCGTGCGTTCCACCTTCATGCGTATGAATATTATTAGCGAATGAATAAAGGTTACTCGCATACCCGTCATTATATTGGAGCGCAATTTCTACTTCGATATCGTCCTCTTCACCTTCAGCATAAATAGGCTCATGTAACGTTTCTTTCTTTTCATTCATAAATTCTACGTATGAACGAATACCACCTTCGTAATAATATTCAACAGGTTCATGTGTACTATCTGCACGTTTATCTTCTAATGAAATCGTTAATCGCTTATTTAAAAACGCCAGTTCACGTAAACGATTCGCTAAAATGTCAAAATCAAATTGAACACTTTCTTGGAAAATTTCCGCATCCGGTAAAAAGTTAACCGTCGTACCTGTGCGATCTGTATCACCGATAACTTCAATGCCTGACTGAGCAATCCCTTTTTTAAACGTTAACTCATAAATTTTTCCGTCTCGATGAACAGACACACTTAAATGACTAGAAAGTGCGTTAACGACAGCAGCCCCTACACCGTGAAGACCACCAGAAACTTTATAACCACCACCGCCGAATTTACCTCCAGCGTGTAAAACAGTCATAATAACTTCTAAAGCCGATTGACCTGTATCCTCATAAGTATCAACAGGAATTCCTCGTCCGTTATCGACAACAGTAATACTTCCATCTTCTTCAATAATCACTTCAATACGATCACAATGACCTGCAAGTGCCTCATCAATACTGTTATCAGTAATTTCCCACACTAAATGGTGCAATCCCTCTGCACTCGTCGTTCCAATGTACATACTCGGACGCTTTCTTACAGCATCAAGTCCTTCTAACACTTGAATTTGATGAGCATCATATGCTTGTTCTTGCTCTAATGTTTTATCTTCCATTTCTTCACCCACATTCCTTTATTGTCCAGCGATGATTAATCTTTCTCTGTATAGTCCTCTAAACGATTGATGATCGACGCGAAATTCGAACGCTTTTTTAAAATTGAAACAGATAATGGACTTAAATAAATGTTATCGTCCATGTAAACGACTGATTTCACTTGCTCATCAATTTGGATAACTTCTTTATTTTTCTCACTTCTTTTTAATGACCTTTCCATAAACGAAGAAGCAGTTATTAATTCATAATCAAGAATAATGATTACTTCTCGCGTACGAATAATTGTGTCATTTCCAATATCAATAAACACAACGCACCCTCCAAAATATTTAGTTTTGAATTGATCCGTTGCTCACACGAAACAAATCTGCTTGCTTTAGCGTATCGTGATGAATGCCGTCAACACTTGTCGTCGAAACGAACGTCTGAACTTTCCCCTCAATCGAACTGAGCAAATGAGATTGACGAAAATCATCAAGTTCGCTGAGAACGTCATCTAATAATAAAATGGGATACTCCCCAATTTCTTGATAAATCAAATCAATTTCCGCTAACTTCACAGACAACGCTGTCGTTCGTTGTTGCCCCTGAGAGCCATACAATTTAACGTCTTTTTCATTAATAAAAAAGCTTAAATCATCACGATGCGGCCCGATAAGTGTCGAACCACGTTCAATTTCTTGGCGTTCGATTTGTCGGAACTTATCCGTATATATGTCGATAATTTTCTCTTTTTTATCGGTTTCAACGACTTCAATGGTCGGTTCATAAACAATGTGTAGTTCTTCTTGTTCGCGACTAATTTGATAGTGAATGGGAAAAGCTAAATCTTGTAGTATTTGAAGAAAAGAAAAACGTCTTTCTAAAATTTCTGCAGCGTGTTCTATTAACTGTTCCGTTAAAATATGTAAAAAAGTAACATCATCTGTCTGCCTTCGTTGCAATTGTTTTAAGAGATGATTTCTCTGTCGTAACACTTTTTGATATTGCCCTAAATGATACAAATAGCTCGGCTGAATTTGGCCGAGTTCCATATCGATAAAACGACGCCTTATTTGTGGAGATCCTTTGACGAGCGTCAAATCTTCTGGAGCAAACATGACGACATTTAAAGAACCGACATAATCAGATAAGCGTTGCTGTTCTAAATGATTCACTTTAGCTTTTTTACCTTTGTTCGTAATAATTACTTCTAGAGGAATCGAACGATTTTTCTTCGTAAATGTACCTTCGATTTTAGCAAATTCTTCATTCCATAAAATCAATTCTTTTTCACGTGGTGTCCGGTATGAACGTGTGAATGCTAAAACGTAAATCGCTTCCATCAAATTCGTTTTCCCTTGAGCATTCTCACCAATAATAACGTTTATTTTATTTTCAAACGTCATATCTAACTCATTATAATTGCGATAATTCTTTAATTGTAATCGATCAATATGCATGAAATTTCCTCATTTTATCGAATGTTTTTATTCATTCTTCTTCGCGTTTGACGACAAAAGAATCAACATCTTTTATTTCTACTACATCTTCTGCATACAATTTTCGCCCACGACGATGTTCGAGTTCACCATTAATGTAAACTCCGACATCTTTTAAATAGTTTTTTATCATCCCACCAGAATCAAGTACGTTCGTTAACTTCAAAAATTGACCGAGCGTAATCGTTTCTGTATGTATCGTTATTTTTGTGTGCAATGAATATCCACCTATTCTCTATTTCGTATTCAGACAAGCATGAAAAAGTGATCTCTTAATCGATTATATCACTTAAAATGCTTCTTATCCTATTTTACTAAAGTTTTAATGATTATGGAAGGCAAGATACTTAAATGTTTGAAATATGCTTAAATCGGCTTATTTTTAATTTTAAAAATCAAAAATAAGACAAAAAAATCGTTAAAAAAGCAATCTATCATAAAATAGATCCTCTTTTAACGATTAAAAAATAAATTAATACGTTCGAACAGGTAAAATAAGTTGTAAAATTGGTTCATCATTTATCGGGCGAATAATAAATGGACGCATCGCACCTGTGAAACTTATTTTCACTTCATCATGATCGATCGCACGCAGCGCATCTAACATATATTTTGCACTGAATGATATGTTGAGTGGCTCACCATCAACTGAAGGTACAGTGATTTGCTCCTCTACTTGACCGACTTCTGGTGAATGACTCGTTATTTCTACGACGTTATTATCTCTCGTCGTTAATTTTACGACATTATTTCTTTCTTCACGTGCTAATAATGACGCACGATCAATCGTTCGAATGAGCTCTGCCGTACGTGCTTGAATGTCTGTCTGTGTATCTGTCGGGATTAAGCGCGACGTTTCCGGATAGTTTCCGTCAAGTAAACGCGATAAGAAATATAAGTTTTTCGTGTGGAATAAAATAAGATTATTCGTTGCACTAATCGTCACTTTTTCATCAGTGTCGGATAATATTTTATTTAACTCGTTTAAACTTTTACCTGGAATGACGAGACTTTCAAACGATACATTAGCATCTTCAATCGGAAGTTCTTTCGAAGCGAGTCGATGACTATCCGTTGCTGTAAAACTCAATTTATTATCTACTAATTTCATATTAACACCGGTTAAAATCGGACGCGTTTCCATCGAAGAAATGGCAAAAACTGTTTGATTAATAATACTTTTTAATAATTTCGTTTCAATTTCAAAACTATCATCTACTTGTAATTTCGGTAATTGCGGGTATTCATCTGCATCTTGCCCATTTAACGTAAATTCTGCTTTTCCGGAACGAATCGTTACATTAAAGTTTTCATCCGCATCTATTTCAACGGTACTTTCTGGTAATTTCTTTATAATATCTGGGAAAAATCGCGCTTGAACGACGATACTTCCTTGTTCAATCTGTTCAACATTTATTTCCCCATCTTCTTCTGCAGGTACGAATGATTCAATTGAAATATCAGAATCACTTCCTGTGAGTGTTACTCCATCTTTTGTAGCGTCTATTTTCATCCCAGTTAAAATTGGAATCGCTGCACGAGAAGAAATTGCTTTCATAACGTCTTGAATACTTCCCATTAATTGATCACGTTGAATTGTAAATTTCATATCATAGCCTCCTATTGGTTTTAGATATGTTTTTTAATTATCTCATTTAAGCATGTGTTGTGACACTATATTATATATTATTTATAAAAAAATAGTAATAATAATAGTAAGGGGCTGTGAATATGTGTGTAAGTCCTTCAAAGTGGTATAGGACGTGAGTTATACACATGTGGACAAGTTGTCCATAACTTGTTTTCACTATTCACATTAACCACAAGTCAAATGTTTGATTATTTTATGTGAGTGTATTTAATTGTTCAATGATTTGTTTAATTTCTTTTTCAAAATCAGCATCTGCTTCAATCATTTCTGAAATTTTCTGATGAGCATGTATAACTGTCGTATGATCACGCCCACCAAATTCCTCGCCAATCTTCGGTAAGGACAAATCTGTTAGCTGACGAGATAAATACATAGCTATTTGTTTTGGAAATGCGATAGAACGTGTCCGTTTTTTAGCAGCGAAATCTTCAAGTTTAATATCATACTTTTTACTAACCATCTCTTGAATAATTGAGACGGTAATCTTTTTCGGTTGTCTGCTCGGAATAATATCTTTTAACGCATCAGCAGCGAGCGCAGAATCTATGTCTTGATTGACAAGAGATGAATAAGCGACGACACGGATAAGTGCGCCTTCTAACTCGCGAATGTTCGTGTCAATTTGATTAGCGATGTAAATCATTACTTCATTCGGTATGTCTAATCCTTCTGATTTTGCTTTTTTATTTAAAATAGCGACACGCGTTTCTAAATCTGGTGGTGTAATATCTGTAATTAATCCCCACTCAAAGCGCGAGCGTAGGCGGTCTTCTAACGTCGGTATTTCTTTCGGTGGACGATCAGAAGATATAATAATTTGTTTATTTTCCTCGTGTAACGTATTAAATGTATGGAAAAATTCTTCTTGTGTCTGCTCTTTGCCTGCTAAAAATTGAATGTCATCAATTAATAATATGTCGACATTTCGATATTTATTACGGAAATTAACCGTTTTATTATCCATAATGGCATTAATAAATTCATTCGTAAATTTTTCAGATGATAAATAAACGACCTTTGCTTCTGGATTATGTTCTCTTATGTAATGACCAATTGCGTGCATTAAGTGTGTTTTACCTAAACCAACGCCACCATAAATAAAGAGAGGGTTATACGCATTAGCAGGGGCTTCTGCAACAGCGAGAGATGCTGCATGAGCGAAACGGTTACCAGCACCAATGACGAAGGAATCGAACGTATATTTCGGATTCAACATCGTTTTTGCAGATGCAGGTGATTCATTGACCTCCGGTTTCTCCTCTTGTTTTATTTGTTCGTCTTTTTCTTCTTTTTCAATCGTCTCTGGCAAAATAAACTGGACATTTATAGGAGATCCTGTAATGTCTAGCAATATTTCTTTAATAAGCTTCGTATAGCGACCTTCTAACCAGTCTTTAGCAAATTCATTCAATACATTAATAACGAGCGTATCATCGTTTAAACTGACAGCTTTTGTATGTTTAAGCCACGTTTCAAAACTCGGCTTACTTATTTTCGTTTCAATTTTCTCTAAAGCAGCTTGCCACAATTCATCGATATTTTGCACCATCAAACCATCCTTTCATAAGTTATGGATGAAATATTTACTTTTTAAAAATAAAATAGCCACATTCTTTAACGATTTTAATAAAGAGTGGGCACATATGTATGTTTGAAAAAAAGTTTTAAAGATAAGTTATCTACATTATACACATGTTTAATCAAAGGAGTTCACAACTATGTGTATAATTGTCCACAAGCTATCCACAAACTGTGAATAACTATTACAATACGGGAAATATCCACAGAAGAAAACACTAATAATAATAACAGATATTTATGATAGTTGCAATGCTCTTAATAAGTTATCCACATCACTCATAACGTGTGTATTAAAATTATTCACAAGCTGAGAATGTGTGGTTAATTTGTAGATAAACATTGGATAAACTATTTTAAAACAATGAACAATAAAAGATGAATTGTGGATAAATTAGTGAAAAGATGAAGCGTTAACTACGTTGTTGTAGAAAATAATTCTAGTTGTAAGTTGACAAATCATTAATTATCTATGTATAATTGTCGGGAATGGTTTGGGTAATTTTCGTTATTGCTAATGAACGGAAGTATGTTATTTAAAATGATATGAAGTAGACTACGAATAGAGAGAAGTACCTCGTTGTTTTTACTTTTTTAATTTTTCAGGAGGTGTTACAGAATGAAAAGAACATTTCAACCAAAAAATCGTAGACGTAAAAGAGTTCACGGATTTCGTGCACGTATGAGTACGAAGAATGGACGTAAAGTTTTAGCACGTCGTAGAAGAAAAGGTAGAAAAGTATTGTCAGCATAAGCCACTGGAATTTATACAGTGGTTTTTTTTACTTTATTAAGGAATTTTCGTACATTTTCTTACATAAATAGACGAATTTGAATCTGATGAGCGATATATTTAATCATAATAGATCCACGCAAATCAGTTACAGGTGGTCATACAATTGAAGAAAGCATATCGGATTAAGAAAAATGAGGAGTTTCAAGCGATTTTTAAGCACGGTAAATCGTTTGCTAATCGTCAGTTAGTTATTTATTATAAGTATAAGCAAAAACAAACTCATTTTAGAGTAGGGTTGTCAGTCGGAAAGAAAATAGGGAATGCAGTGACGAGAAATCGTGTCAAACGTTATTTAAGAGAATGCTTTATCCATCTAGAAGATGATATTCTTCCAGATTTAGATATTGTCATTATTGCTAGACAACCTGCGAGTGAAATGGATTATAAAGCGTTTAAGTCTAGTTTGCTTCATTTATTATCTAGGCAGCGATTATTAAAAAATAAACGAGAATCTAGGAAATAATTACATAGATGAATATATATGCAAATGAACGACTTTAAAGAAAATTTTTTGTCTAGTTTAGGAGGAAATACTTTGAGCAGTCGTAAGAAAATCATTTTTTTAATTACTTTAATCGCTGGATTGTTGTTGCTTTCAGGATGTACTGAAATTAATCAGCCGATTGATGCAGATAGTACGGGTATTTGGAATAAATATTTCGTCTATCCCATGTCTATGCTCATTACGTTTTTTGCTGATTTAATTAATACGAAAGCAAGTTATGGATTAGCTATCGTAATCGTAACGATTATTATTCGTACAGTTCTTTTACCACTTAACGTGAAACAATTAAAAAGTTCACGTGCGATGCAAGAAGTTCAGCCAGAACTTAAAAAGATTCAAGAAAAGTATAAGTCAAAAGACGCTAGCACTCAGAAGAAGTTACAAGAAGAGACGATGGCGTTATTCCAACAGCACGGAGTAAACCCATTAGCAGGATGTTTACCGATTTTCGTGCAAATGCCGATTTTAATCGCGATGTACCACGCAATTATGCGTACGAAAGCGATCGAAGAACAAACATTTTTATGGTTTGCTTTATCGTCACCAGATTATGTGTTGCCATTAATTGCAGGGGCAGCAACATTTTTCCAACAACGATTAATGATGGGTACGAACTCAGCTGCTTCACAAAATCCACAAATGAAAGTGATGCTTTATATGATGCCGGTAATGATTACAATTTTCGGATTTATTTTACCAGCAGCATTAACGTTATATTGGGTTGTAGGTAACGCGTTCATGGTCATTCAAATTTTAGTCATTAACCGACCAATGATGAACGCTTCTAATGGAGGAGATTCGAAGTGAGAACAATAACTGCTAGAGGAGAAACCGTCGAACAAGCGGTCCAATCAGCTTTAGAGCAGTTAGACACAACGAAGGACCGAGTGGAAGTTACAATCGTTGATGAAGGCAGTCGCGGATTTTTAGGCGTATTTGGAACGAAGCCTGCGATTGTCAGCGTTACTACGAAAGAAGATCCGATTGAAAGAACAGAAGCATTTATTAAAAAAGTGACGCAAGAAATGAACGTAGAAGTTGAAGTGAAGACGACTGTTCATGACAAACAAGTAACATTTGAACTATTTGGCGAAAAAATTGCCGTACTTATTGGCAAAAGAGGTCAAACGTTGAATGCTCTTCAATATTTATTACAACTTGTCATTAATAAAGATAGCAATCAGTTTTATTATGTGACATTAGATGCTGAAGGGTACCGTGGACGTCGTAAAGAAACATTACAGACGTTAGCGAGCAACATGGCAGAAAAAGCGAAGCGCATTGGAAAGAAGGTTGCTTTAGAACCAATGCCAGCATATGAACGAAAAATTATTCATACAGAATTACAAGATCGAGAAGACGTTAAAACGTTCTCTGGTGGAAAAGAGCCACATCGTCATATAATTATTGAAGCAGTAAAATAACATAAATGCGTTTCAGTAACTTTTGTTTACTGAGGCGCTTTTTTTTTTATCAAAAAATATATGTGCGTAAAATGCTAACATGTGGATAAGTTAAGCTAAATATGGTAATCTAATTAACTGGTAAGACATTAAAATAAAAAATGAAATTATATATATACACATGTGGATAAAGTGGGGTGAACGATGATGATGAGTGAAGATACAATTGTTGCTATATCAACACCTGTTGGTGAAGGAGCGATTGGTATTGTTCGGTTAAGTGGTGAAAAATCAATTGAAATAACGAATCGATTATTTTCTGGTAAAAATTTAATCGATGCAGCGTCGCATACCGTTCATTACGGAAATTTAATCGATCAGGAAACAGGTGAAATTGCAGAAGAAGTTCTTATTTCAGTGTTTAAAGCACCAAAAACGTATACGAGAGAAAATGTCGTAGAAATAAACTGTCACGGAGGGCTCGTTTCTGTTAATCGAGTGCTAAATTTAATTGTTCGTGAAGGGGTAAGAATTGCTGAGCCTGGTGAATTCACGAAGCGTGCTTTTTTAAATGGGCGAATTGACTTATCACAAGCAGAAGCAGTGATGGACGTTATTCGAGCAAAGACAGATAAAGCGATGAATGTCGCATTAAAGCAGATGGACGGAAGATTATCACAACTGATTCAGTCGTTACGTCAAGAATTAATAGAAACAGTTGCTCACGTCGAAGTGAATATAGACTACCCAGAGTATGACGACGTTGAAGAAATGACGAATGAACTCATGATTACGAAAACGAAAGAAGTTCATAAACAAGTCGAATCATTAATAGAGATTGCCAAACAAGGGAAAGTTTTACGCGAGGGGATAAAGACAGGCATTATTGGCAGGCCGAACGTCGGAAAATCTTCATTGTTAAATACGTTAGCACAAGAAACGAAAGCAATTGTGACTGAAATACCGGGAACGACTCGTGACGTAATCGAAGAATTTGTGAACGTGCGTGGTATTCCTTTACAATTAATTGATACAGCAGGAATTCGTGATACTGATGACGTCGTTGAACAAATCGGGGTTGAACGTTCTAAAAAAGTATTAACAGAATCAGATCTCATACTATTCGTATTAAATAATAATGATGAACTGACAGATGAAGATATTGCGATTATGAAAGACATTCAATCACTTAATTATATTATATTAATAAATAAAATTGATTTAGAAAATAAATTAGACGTTAATCGTGTAAGAGAACTAACAAATGATGACAATATCGTAGAAATGTCTATTACAGAAGATAAAGGAATTGACGCACTAGAAGAGATGATTGCAAATATGTTCTTTTCAGGTGTCGTAGAATCAGAAGATTTAACGTACGTTTCAAATGCACGTCACGTACAACTTCTTCATGAAGCTAAACAGGCATTAGAAGATGCTGAAGAAAGTATTGGACTTGATATGCCACTTGATATCGTACAAATTGATGTGACGAGAGCGTGGGAATTTTTAGGAGAAATAATTGGCGATACAGCAAGTGACAGTTTAATTGATCAGCTGTTCTCGCAGTTTTGTTTAGGAAAATAACGAAAGGAAAGGGTGAATGATATGTTATACAATGCTGGTGAATATGACGTTATCGTCATCGGAGCAGGTCACGCAGGATGTGAAGCAGGAATAGCTGCAGCACGTATGGGTGCAAAAACATTAATGTTAACGCTAAATATAGATATGGTCGCTTTTATGCCTTGTAACCCATCACTCGGTGGCCCAGCAAAAGGAATTGTTATTAGGGAAGTTGATGCACTCGGCGGTGTTATGGGACAAGTGATTGATAAAACACACATCCAGATGCGAATGTTAAATACAGGAAAAGGACCAGCTGTTCGTGCGTTACGTGCCCAAGCTGACAAACCTTTATACATTCAAGAAATGAAACGTATCATTGAGAATGAGGAGAATTTAACGATTAAGCAAGGGATGGTTGATGAATTAATCGTTGAAGATGGTATTTGTAAAGGTGTTATAACAGAGACGAAAGCTGCTTATTATGCACCGACAGTGATCGTAACGACAGGAACATTTATGCGCGGAAAAGTCCTTATTGGTGACTTAGAATATGAAAGTGGGCCGAATAATCAACGAGTAACGATCAAACTATCTGAAAACCTAGAAGAATTAGGGTTAGAGTTAACACGTTATAAAACGGGAACACCTCCACGTGTGAACAGTCATTCTATTGATTATTCAAAAACAGAAATTCAACCAGGTGACGAAAAGCCACAAGCATTTTCATATGAAACAGTTGAATATATTACCGATCAAATACCGTGTTGGTTAACGTATACGAATGAGCATACACATAAAGTCATCAATGATAATTTAGGTTTATCAGCGATGTATTCTGGAATGAAGCGTGGAACAGGGCCGAGATATTGTCCTTCTATTGAAGATAAAATTATTCGTTTCCATGATAAACCACGCCACCAAGTATTTTTAGAGCCAGAAGGAAGAAGTACAGAAGAAGTATACGTACAAGGACTATCGACATCATTACCAGAATCTGTTCAAGAAAAAATCGTCAAGTCAGTCCCAGGACTAGAAAATGCAGAAATTATGCGTCCAGGATATGCGATTGAATATGATGCTGTTGTGCCAACGCAACTATGGCCAACATTAGAAACGAAAAAGATTCCTGGCTTATATACGGCTGGGCAAATTAACGGAACGTCTGGTTATGAAGAGGCAGCAGGTCAAGGAATTGTTGCAGGTATTAATGCTGCGTGTAAAGTGTTAGGAAAAGAACCATTTATTCTCGATCGTTCACAAGGATATATTGGTGTTATGATTGATGATTTAGTGACGAAAGGAACGCGTGAACCATATCGTTTACTCACGTCACGAGCAGAATACCGTCTTTTATTACGACATGATAATGCTGATTTACGCTTAACAGAAATTGGCTATGATATCGGATTAATCCCTGAAGAAAGATATGATCGTTTTATGAAAAAGAAAGCTGCTATTGCTGAGGAAAGAGAACGTTTAGCAAAATTAATGATTAAACCAGAACCTCATGTCATTGAAGCGTTAGAAAACGTTCGTTCAACACCGATTAAAGAAGCAGTTACTGCTGTTAGCTTATTAAAACGTCCAGAAGTAACATATGAAACGATTGAGGAAATGTTACAAGAAACAAATACGAATCCATTAACAGCAGACGTGAAAGAACAAGTAGAAATCCAAGTGAAATATGAAGGATATATTAAGAAAGCAAACGAACAAGTCGAACGAATGAAACGACTAGAAGATAAGAAAATACCAGAAGATATCGATTATGACGCAATTAGCGGATTATCTACAGAATCAAAAGATCGTTTAAAGAAAGTACGTCCATTATCTGTTGGTCAAGCTTCGCGAACAGCAGGCGTTACACCATCTGACATTTCAATATTAGTCGTTTATATCGAACAAGGAAATATTGCACGTATCGCAAATTAAATGAGTGTGAGACGAAATAAATAATTGTGAGTCATGTTTATTTTGTCTCATTTTTTTATAAAGGAGTGACACACATATGAATGAAGCCGAGTTTATACAAGCATTAAAAGCATACGATATCGTATTAAGTGAGAAACAACAGAAACAATTCAATACATACTTCACATGTTTAGTCGAGTGGAACGAAAAAATCAATCTAACGTCATTGACTGAGAAAGAAGACGTTTATTTAAAGCATTTTTTCGATTCGTTATCACTCGCTTTTTTTAAAGATTTATCACAGGTAGAGTCAATTTGTGATGTTGGTTCAGGGGCAGGATTTCCAAGTATTCCACTAAAAATTTGTTTTCCACACTTAAAAGTAACGATCGTTGATTCATTAAAAAAACGAATTAACTTTTTAGATATATTAGCCGAGCAGTTAGAGCTAGATGATGTTCACTTTTATCATGACCGCGCAGAAACATTCGGTCAAAACAAACAATTTAGAGAATCATTTGATCTCGTAACTGCACGAGCAGTTGCACGTATGTCTGTTTTAAGTGAACTTTGCCTTCCTCTCGTTAAACAAAATGGTTTGTTTATCGCAATGAAAGGGAGTCAAGGAGACGATGAGTTAGTCGCGGGAATGAAATCCGTAAAAGCGCTTGGTGGCAAGCACGTTAAGACGGAGTCGTTTATTTTACCGAAAGAAGAAAGTGACCGAAAAATGATATTTATTGAAAAAGTTAAACGAACAGCAAAAAAATATCCACGTAAACCAGGCACACCCAATCGTCAGCCACTTGAATAACTTTAATAATAAACTTTATTATTAATAAAAACTTTTTTAAAAAGAAGAATGAATCTGTTTGAAGTTAAAAGATACTTTTTCTCTGAAAGATATGATAAAATAAAGATACTATAATGCAGATAGTGAGTAAACGCAGCAGAACTTCTGCAGCGTTTTTCCTATGTAACGATTGTTAATCGTTGAAATTTGAAAATGTTTCACGTGAAACATTTAGTTGTTAAAAAGGGGGTGTCTAATCATGTTACATCCATTTAATCGATTATTCGGTATTGGAAACAAGGCAGATACTGAAGAGGAACCGATGGAAGAACAGAGCGATGAAGTTGTTAACGTGCGTGTCGATCAAATGGAGCCGAATCAATTTCAGCCACGTTCGATTTTTAATGAAGAAAAAATTAAAGAATTAGCACAGACAATACATACTCATGGAATGATTCAACCAATTGTTGTACGGGAAAAAGACGGCGATGAAGAGATATATGAAATAATCGCTGGAGAACGAAGATGGCGTGCTGTTCAAACGCTTGAATGGGAAGAAGTTCCTGTCATTATCAGACAGATGAGTGATACAGAAACAGCGTCAGTCGCCTTAATTGAAAACTTGCAACGAGAAGAGTTGACTGTCATTGAAGAAGCTTTAGCATATTCACAATTACTTGAGTTACATGAATTAACGCAGGAAGCATTAGCGCAACGATTAGGAAAAAGTCAGTCGACAATTGCTAATAAATTACGTTTATTAAAATTGCCAGAAGATGTACATGAGGCACTTTTTAACAAACAAATAACTGAACGCCATGCGAGAGCATTAATAGGTCTTGATGAAGACGTTCAGCTAAAGGTGCTTAAGAAAGTGCTCGCTGAACAATTAAATGTGAAACAGACGGAAGAACTCATACAATCATATCATGCACCGAAAAAGAAAAAACGAAAAAAACCACGTTTAAAAGGTGTAAATAAAGATGTTCGCATCGCATTAAACACTATTAAGCAGTCATTAAACATGGTTTCTGATACTGGTATCGACGTAGTAGCTGATGAAGAAGATTTAGACGACTTTTACCAGATAACGATAAAAATACCGAAAAAATAATAATGAAAATTGAGAGTACCTTACGCTAGAGGTACTCTTTACTAACTACTAATAAATCACTTTTACCCTCTATATATTCCTTTAATACTTAAAGTTCCCATTTCGTCGAAGAAATTACTTTTTATCTATTAAAATTAATGAAAAGAATGGTAAAATGGATATATTGAGTAAAAATGAACGATTATTAAACGTAGATCTTAAAAGCAGGTGAAAATATGGGGAAAATAATAGCTATTGCCAATCAAAAGGGTGGCGTAGGTAAGACGACGACTTCCGTAAACTTAAGTGCTTGTTTGGCGAAGCTTGGTAACAAAGTATTACTCGTCGATATTGATCCGCAAGGGAACGCAACGAGCGGTGTCGGAGTAAGTAAAGCAGATGCGAATCAATGTATTTATAACGTATTAGTTGATGAAGTACCTGCGAAAGATGTTATCGTACCGACAGAAGTGGATAATTTAGATATGATACCTGCAACGATTCAATTAGCAGGTGCAGAAATAGAACTCGTACCGACAATTTCACGTGAAATAAGACTAAAGCAATCACTAAGTGAGCTAAAAGAAACGTATGATTTTGTCATTATTGATTGTCCACCATCACTAGGTTTACTAACGATCAATGCATTAACATCATCAAACTCAGTACTTATTCCTGTGCAATGCGAGTTTTATGCACTTGAAGGGTTAAGTCAATTACTAAACACGATTCGACTCGTCCAAAAGCACTTAAATAAGGACTTAATGATTGAAGGCGTCTTATTAACAATGTTAGATGCACGAACGAATCTAGGTATCCAAGTCATTGAAGAAGTGAAAAAATATTTCCAAGAAAAAGTGTACAATGCTATTATTCCGCGAAACGTTCGCTTAGGAGAAGCGCCGAGTCACGGAAAACCAATTATTGATTACGATCCGAAGTCAAAAGGTGCAGAAGTATATCTTGAATTAGCGAAGGAAGTGTTAGCAAATGGTGAAAAGGTTAGGTAAAGGTCTCGATGCTATCTTCTCTGAATCATCAGAGACTAGTAATGAAGATGTTGTTGAACAAATAGCTATAAAAGAATGTCGTCCGAATCCTTATCAACCGAGAAAAACATTTGCAGCAGATGCGATTGACGAATTAAAAGATTCTATTTTGCAATATGGCGTGATTCAGCCGATAACCGTTCGTAAAAGCATGATTGGTTATGAAATTGTTGTTGGCGAACGAAGGTATCGTGCAGCTAAAGAAGCTGGATTAACTGAAATACCGGCAATTGTTAAAGATTTAACAGATGAAGAAATGATGGAAATAGCTTTACTAGAAAACTTGCAACGTGAAGACTTAACGCCGATAGAAGAAGCTGAAGCGTATGAAATGTTGTTAACTGAACTAGACGTAACACAAGAAGAACTATCAAAACGTTTAGGGAAAAGTCGTTCACATATAGCGAATTTAGTACGGTTATTATCATTACCAGAGCAAGTCATCGCCTATATTAACAATGGAGAACTATCAATGGGACATGGACGAGCGCTATTAGGCTTAAAAGATAAAGAGTCAATGCACGCAGTCGTGAAGAAAATTCGTGCAGATAAGCTTAATGTCCGCCAAGTCGAGAAGTTAATTACAGATACGAACAACAAACAACTATTGAAGAAAAGACCAGAAAAGAAACAAAAGAAAAAAGACATCTTTATTCAACATAAAGAAGATGCGTTAACTGATCATTTAGGAACGAGTGTCGTCATTAATCGTGGAAAGAAAAAAGGAAAGATAGAAATTGAATTTTATTCAGACGATGATTTAGAAAGAATTATTAACGTTTTGCAAAATTCATAAATATAAGACTGACTGTTATTAACTATTAGTCAGTCTTTTTTATTATAAACTTTGAAAAATGTTTCACGTGAAACAAAAAAGGAGCTAAAAGTCGATGATATATTTCGATCAAGCAGCATCATCTTATCCGAAGCCACAAATTGTCCAAGAGAAAATGATGAATGCATTAGCGAATTATAGTGCGAATCCTGGTAGGGGAGAACACCGTTTAGCGAATCAAGCAGCATCAACGATTTACCAAACGAGGTTAAAAGCTGCCGAACTATTCGGCTGTCATGATCCGAATACTTGTTTGTTTTATCAGAATGCAACAGTCGCAATCAATCAAGCACTTAAAGGCATACAATGGAAAAAGGGCGACCATATTGTTACGACTGGCGTTGAACATAACGCCGTTAGAAGATCATTAGAGTATTTAAAAGAAAAGCACGGCGTACACGTAAGTTACGTATCGTACGATGGTGATGACGACGTAATGGTTGAACAAGTTAAAAAGGAAATAACGAAAAAAACTAAGTTGCTCGCTATTTCTCATGCATCAAATGTTACGGGGGATGTTTTACCGTTAAAAGAGCTGACAACTGTTGCTAAAGAGCATGATCTGATAACGTTTGTAGATGGATCACAAACAATTGGCCATATTCCGGTTCATATGGAAGAAGATAATATTGATATGCTAGCTTTTCCAGGGCACAAATCATTACTTGGTCCACAGGGGGTAGGCATGTTGTTACTTAACACTGATTACTTACTTGAACCGATTCATCATGGGGGCACTGGTGGAGATTCATTAACGACAAACCAACCAGAGCAAATGCCAGAAAGACTCGAAAGTGGGACGTTAAACACACCTGGTATTGCTGGATTACTTGGAGCTTTTAAATACTATGAACAACGAAAAGAAGAAATTGTTCCACGTGAAACATTATTGACGAATAAACTCATAAATGGTTTGCAATCAATAAAAGGTGTTAATATTTACCAATTAAATACGACAACTGATGATCAATTACCAATCATATCTTTTAATGTATTTGATATAATGTCTCAAGAAGTAGCAGCTATCTTAGATAACCACTATGATATTGCGGTCCGTGCAGGTGTACATTGCAGTCCACTCATTCACGAACATTTTGCAACGACAAGCCAAGGAATGGTTCGTGCGAGCTTTAACATGTATAATACGGAAGAGGAAATTGATACATTTATTCGAGCGATTAAAGAAATAGCGCAATCATATGAAATGATACGGTAAAATTATTTAAAATGATAAAAGAATCATGTAAAATAAAAGCCTAACGATGAAATAGTGGAGGAATACTTTTGGAACAAATAAACATACAACTTAATAGACTCGTTGAATTTATGACAAGCGCGGGTTTATGGTTAAAAGTAGGCGGAGTAGGGTTGAGAATTTTATTAATTCTTATCTTAGCGTTTATCATTATACGCATCGGTCGCCAAGTGATTAATCGTGTCTTTAGAAATAGAAAGCGTGGCATACACATCTTTTCCAAACGTCGTGAAGAAACGCTGAAGATTTTAACGAATAATGTCTTAACGTATACAGTTTACTTCATAGCGATTGTAATGATATTAGAGTCACTCAGTTTACCCGTAGGCTCATTGTTAGCAGGGGCAGGTGTCGCAGGTATTGCTATCGGCTTTGGTGCACAAAACTTGGTGAAAGATATCGTGTCAGGCTTCTTCATTATTTTTGAAGACCAATTTTCAGTCGGTGATTACGTTGTCGTTTCAGAAGCTGAAGGAGAAGTAGAAGAAATCGGTTTACGAACGACGAAAATTAAGAGTTGGACAGGTGAACAACACGTGATTGCTAATGGTAATATTACACAAGTGATTAATTATTCTGTTCATAACGGGATGGCGTTCGTTGACGTTAATATACCGTATGAAAATGATATTGCCTTAGCTGAACAGTTAATCGAAGATATCGTTAAAGATTTACCGCAGACAGATGATTGTTTCGTAGACACACCAACTGTACATGGTGTTCAAATGTTAGACGTCTCACACTTCGTTATCCGAGTCATTGCTGAGACAGAACCAACGTCTCAATGGTACGGGGCACGTTTGATTAGACGAACGATAAAGGATCGTCTATATAATGAAGGAATTGATATTCCAGCACCGCGTTTAGTGATGTATTCACGAAACGATCAGTTAGCTGAGCGAAGTAAATAAATATAAAGGAAGGTTAAACAAGTGAGCAATAAAGACTTTCAATTAAATGATATTGTTGAAATGAAGAAGCAACATCCGTGTGGAGAAAACAGATGGCAAATCATTCGTATGGGCATGGATATAAGAATGAAATGTTTAGGTTGTGACCATAGCGTACTCATTCCTCGTCGACAATTTACAAAACGATTGAAAAGAATTTTAGAAAGAGCAGAAGAAGAATGATAAAGTTTTAAAAATGATTATTTAGCTTAACAAGTTTTAATTTTTACGTAAAAAAAGAGTTAGTATATTGCATAACTCTGTACTTGTTAATTAAATAAGTTATTACTATAATTGGAGTAACTAGTTCATATGAACGAATCCTTAAGGAGTGGAAGTTAATGTCTTTAACAGCAGGAATCGTTGGTTTGCCTAACGTCGGTAAATCAACGTTATTTAATGCAATTACACAAGCTGGTGCAGAATCAGCAAACTATCCGTTTTGTACGATTGATCCGAATGTCGGGATCGTAGAAGTACCAGATGATCGGTTAGAAAAGTTAACAGAAGTAGTCAAACCTAAAAAAACAGTACCAACAGCATTTGAATTCACAGATATTGCTGGGATTGTTAAAGGTGCAAGTAAAGGGGAAGGGCTAGGAAACCAGTTCTTATCTCATATTCGTCAAGTAGATGCGATTTGTCATGTCGTACGTTGCTTCGTTGATGAAAATATTACACACGTATCAGGAACAATTGATCCGATAGATGATATTGAAGTAATAAATTTAGAATTAATTTTAGCTGATTTAGAAACGGTAAATAATCGTCATGAGCGAGTGAAGAAGATGGCTCGTCAACGTGATGATGCGGCGGTTGCAGAATATGAAGTATTAGAAGTTATTAAAGAAGCATTAGAAGAAGAAAAACCAGCACGTTCTTTATCATTTAATGAAGAACAACAAAAAATTGTTCGTGGTCTACATTTATTAACGAGTAAACCGGTATTATACGTTGCTAACGTAGGTGAAGATGAAGTAGCAGATCCAGAGACGAATGAGAACGTACAAAAAGTAAGAGATTTTGCGTCAAATGAAAACGCAGAAGTTATTACTGTTTGTGCAAGTATTGAAGAAGAAATTGCCGAACTTGAACAAGATGAAAAAGAAATGTTCTTAGAAGAGTTAGGCATTAAAGAGTCAGGATTAGACCAACTTATTAAAGCAACTTACCAATTATTAGGGTTCGCGACATACTTCACAGCTGGTGAGCAAGAAGTTCGTGCGTGGACGTTTAAAAAAGGAATGACAGCTCCTCAAGCAGCTGGGATTATCCATACAGATTTTGAACGAGGGTTTATTCGTGCAGAAACTGTTTCCTATGATGACTTAATGGATGGTGGATCAATGGCGAAAGCTCGTGAAAACGGAAAAGTACGCCTTGAAGGTAAAGATTATATCGTTGAGGATGGAGACGTCATTCACTTCCGCTTTAATGTCTAATATGTAGTTGTTCATATGTTTAAAACGTGATATAATATTTAATTGTGAGTAATTAAAAATTACTCCTTGCTCTATACGAAAAAAGCTTAAATGATTTTTGAATATAGGGCCGCTAAGACCAAAAGGAGGTGCTACGGATGAGAAAGTACGAAATTATGTACATCGTCCGCCCGGATATTGAGGAAGAAGCGCAAACAGCTTTAATTGAGCGTTTCAACAAAATTTTAACTGATAACGGAGCGGAAATTGAAAAAGTTGATGAACAAGGGAAGCGTCGCTTTGCTTATGAAATCAATGACTATCGTGATGGATACTATATCTTAATTAACTTTACAAGTGATCAAGAAGCAATTAACGAATTTGATCGTCAAGCGAAGTTCTCTGATGATATTCTTCGTCACATTGCTGTACGAGTAGAAGATCAATAATAAGGGAGTGGTTCTGAATGTTAAACCGAGTCGTGCTCGTTGGTAGATTAACTAGAGATCCAGATTTACGCTATACACCGAATGGGGTAGCGGTAGCGAATTTTACATTAGCTGTAAACCGTCCATTTACGAACCAACAAGGAAATCGTGAAGCAGACTTTATCAACTGTGTCGTTTGGCGTCGCCCGGCAGAAAACCTTGCGAATTACATGAAAAAAGGTAGTCAAGTCGGAGTAGATGGTCGCTTACAGTCACGTACGTATGAAGGACAAGACGGAAAAACAGTTTACGTAACAGAAGTAGTTGCCGACAGTGTGCAGTTCCTTGAATCAAAAGGAGCCTCACAAGGTAGCGGTCAAGGAGATTACCAACAGCAAGGTCAAAGCTACAACCAGAACCCGCCGCAAACTCAACAAAGTCATCAAAACCAATCACAACCGGAAGATCCATTTAAAGACGCCGGAGAACCGATTGATATTTCAGATGATGACTTACCGTTTTGACCAGCGTACAGTGTGTAAGTATTAAATGACTCTATAATCCTTATGTGTGAAGGTTTAATTGTATGTGTGTGTATTAATTAAATATGTGTGTAGAAAAACAACGTACACTTTCGAATCATGAGAAGAGCAGATGTTCTTCAAATGATTTGGAAGTGTATTTTTTTATTTAGAGTAGTAATCTTTGTTGTTTATATGTACTATACTAAACGAAGGGAATGTCAAAAAGTAGTAGTTTTTTTTACTGAAATTCTATATAATAGCTTGAAATGAATCAGCGTTAATGGTCAATGTTAATGAAGTTTAATCAAAAGAAGTGATAAGCGTGTTTCTTTTTTATTAGTGAAATAATTAAGGAAGTAGGTGTTACAATTGATTGAACAAATAATCGTCATTACAGCCGTTTTTCTTATGTTTGTCGCCATGATTAAAGAAATTGCCCATCCATCAATTGTAGCTTTTTTAACGTTGATTTTCTTTTTAATCATCGGTTTTACGACACCTGAAGGAATATTAGAGTCTGTTTCCAATGAAGGTGTGATTACGTTAGCGCTACTCTTTATTATCGCTTCTGTGATTGAAAAAACACACGCTGTTGAAAAGATTATATTTTATATATTAAAATCCCCGACGAGTGAGAGAGGCGCTTTGTTACGGATGATGTCGCCACTTATTGGTTTGTCGGCTTTCTTTAACAATACGCCGATCGTCGTTATGATGGTTCCAGCGATTCAAGCATGGTGCCGTGAGCGTGGACTATATGCGAGTAAGTTTTTAATTCCGATTTCATATGCAACGATTTTCGGTGGGATGTTTACGATTATCGGTACGTCGACGAACTTAATCGTCCATGGTTGGCTGCTCGGAAAAGGTTATGAAGGGTTTACGTTCTTTCATACAGCACCTTACGCAATATTTGGTGTCGTTGTAGGAATTATGTATTTATACTTTGTCGGGTATAAGCTTTTACCAAAAAATGATACACAAATTAACGCTCGTTATCATGATAGTAAAAAGTATTTATATGAAGCGATGATTGAAGAAGGTTGTACACTTATCGGTAAAACAGTCGTTTCTCCAGAATTTAGAGAATTGAAAAACTTATATTTAATTAAAATTATGCGTACGTATGATAGTGATCAGACGACGGAAACTATTTCGCCCGTTGGCCCTGATGAAGTGTTCCACGCGGGAGACGTTTTAGTGTTTACCGGAACGTTGGAGCATTTACAAAAGCTAGACGTTATTAAACATTTATCGATTAAGGCAGGTCAGGAAACGACGATTCGTTCACTGCAAACAGGTAACTCGCGATTAATTGAAGTGCTCGTGTCGGATCATTCATCATTCGTGCATCAACAAATTAAAGATACACAATTTAGAACGAATTATAACGCATCAATCATTGCTGTGCATCGTCAAAATGAACGAATTGAGAAGAATTTAAGCGATATTCGTTTACGACCAGGGGATATTTTACTCTTACTTGCTGGTCCTGACTTTGAGTATAAAGCGCATGATCAACAAGACTTTTACTTATTAACGTCTTTACCGAAGCGGACTATCTTTAATAAAAAGCAGCTTATCGTATCGATAGGTTCATTTATCGCAATGATCATTGCTGTGACGCTCGGATTCGTTACGATGTTAATGGCGTCACTTATCTGTTTAGTCGTTTATTTATTGTTCGATTTATTAGAGCCAGAACAAGTGAAAAATAGTGTATCTTATCAAGTATTGTTACTCATTGTAGCTTCACTTGGTGTCGGAAAAGTGATTGAGTCATCAGGAACAGCGAGTTTAATTGCGACGAACATTATTAAGTATGTTGGCTTTAGTTTAGGGGCTGTCGCATTACTTGCAACGATTTATTTACTGACGAACATATTAACAGAAATTGTTACGAATACAGCTGCAGCGGTTATTATGTTACCAATTGCCGTTGAAGTTGGTGACCATTTATCAATGGCGCCGAGTGCAACAGGGGTCGTCGTTGCAATTGCAGCTTCAGCTAGTTTTTCAACACCGATTGGTTATCAAACGAATTTAATCGTTTATGGGCCAGGAGGTTATACGTTTAGCGATTATGTGAAAGTTGGTTTACCGTTAAACATCATTTTCTTATTAACGACGATAACGTCTGTATACTTTTTAACGTAATAGAGTGATTAAATAACTCCTCGATTTTTAGACGAGGGGTTATTTTTTTGCCTAATTGTTAACGAGTAAAGCGCTTTCATTATTCATGGCTATTGAAATACAACAAAGAAACAATGTTGCATTAAGGCAATATTAGTGAAAAAGTAATTAAACGAAGACATCAAATGCTTATTTATCAGTCTTTCATAGAGTTATCAAAGTGAAAACGCTTTCATATAAAAGAGTTCGAAAAAGACATAAATAAGTCACAAACTTTATTTGTTTCCCCCTTGCAAAACTTTTACTAAGATGTTATTATGTATTTAAGAGGTTGAGAGACAGAGTTGATTCTGTTGTTACGGAGTTAATTTTATTTCTTAACGAGCTAACACATACGAGCACAATTAGGTTTGAACATCAAGAAAACTTAGTGTTTTGTTGTTGTGATATCTACGATAGATTTGAAAAAGGTTTCTAACACTCATGAACGTATGATCTGAAGAAGATAATGAAGATGAGAATTCTACAGCAATTACTATTAAGCTTCGCTCATTAAAGAATAGCAATCATCACAGTCGTTCGCAGACGGATTGCGGAGTTGAGTAACGATAAGGATTTGTAATTGTAGAAATGATTAAACCAGTTTCAAATAGTGGTAGAATCTACAGCAAAATGGTTTGTGTGTGAATGCGAAAATAAAAGAACGTATATATTATAAGGAGGAATTTGGAATGAAAAAGATGGATTCATTTGCAACTGTTAAAGAGGTAGTAAACGCTGAAGAAGGTTTAAAAGGTAAAATGGGAGTAGGATCACCTTTAAACGTTAGAATGTACGAAAGTAAAGAAGAATTAATTAAACAGTAATTTTGCAAGAACTTTTTAAAGGCTGGGTCATTTATGGCTCAGCCTTTTTTATATGAGTAATTTTAATGATGAAAAACTCATAAATAGCTCGCTTAGAGTATTGACAGATATACATAAATTATATATTATATATTAGGTACGCACATACACACACATACATTTATACACACATATGAATGTATCTTTTAAATAATTTTAAATGAATGATAAAAAACTTCATTACGAAGGAGGCATAACAATGGGAGCTCGTCGCGGACGTCCTAGAAGACGAAAAGTTTGCTACTTTACAGCAAACGGAATCACTCATATCGATTACAAAGACGTTGAGTTATTAAAGCGTTTCGTGTCAGAGCGTGGAAACATTCTTCCACGTCGTGTGACAGGAACTTCAGCTAAATACCAACGTAAATTAACGAAAGCAATTAAGCGTTCAAGAACAATGGCATTATTGCCGTTCGTCGCTGAATAATAAAAAAACCTCTTTAACATCGCAAGAATTTATTTTCTTACGTGTTAAGAGGTTTTTTACTTTATACATATCTTTTTTTCAAGTCGTTTTACGCCGTGGATAAATAGAAATCATTTTCAATAACAATATTACGGTGTACAATAAAGAGAGTAATAAAAAGACGTTAGAAAATGAAAAGAATAGAGCGAAAACAGTGTATATCGTAAATGGAACAGTCGTCGTATAAGCAATCATTTTCCATAAAATTTGGAATCGCAATTTCCGTTGCATTAGCTTCGTTACGCCGAGGAAGATATAGGCGAGTAATGAGATGGCTAGAAAAACGATGACAGTCATTGGCAATACATGAAAAATGAAAAAGAAAATAAGTATAAAAAAGAAATGTGTTTGTTCACTAATTTCATTTGGATTGTTTATTTGGTCAATAAATGTCGGGATGGACGTTACACAAATTAACAAAAACATATAAATAACGACGATATCCATGCCTGTACGATTTAACTTAAAGAGCGCTTGCTTATTTGGTAACTTGATGCTCGTCAAAAAAGTATCCAAAAAAATCATTCATTTCATTCCTTCACTTAAAAGTAATCTACTTATCTATTATAATGTATAATAGATACTGTGTATATTAATGTAGATAGCGAATCATTTCCCGGGAAATGATTTTATTATTAAACTGCTTAACATGTTTGAGGTGAATTATGAATCAATCAAAGAAATTAACAGATGGTGCTTTACTAACGGCAATTTACGTTATTTTATTATTAGTAAGTATTTTTGTCCCTGTATTTTCAATTGTTGCTTTCTTTCTCTTGCCAATTCCTTTTACGGTATATACGTACCGTTACCACTGGCAAGCAGCTGTACTAATGATTATTGCAGCGACAATTTTGTCAACACTGTTCTTTACAGTTGTTGCGATACCGATGACGTTACTCGCTAGTTTCGGGGGCTTGATGATCGGGATAGCGATGAAGGACGGCGCAACACCTTATGAAACGTTAGCAAGAGGTGCTGTCGGATTTATCGCGGGAATTGTTGCGTTATTTTTGTTCACTCAATTCCTTTTAGGTGTTGATTTCGTTGGTGAAATAGATGCTGTTTTAGAAGAATCACTAGAATCAAGTCAACAGTTTGTCCAGTCAGTCGGTATTGAGCAGTCAGCGGAAGAAATAGAGGTAGTCGAATCAATCGTTTTCGGGTTGAAAGATTTAGCGCCTGTCGGGATCGTTATAATGGCTGTCATTCTCTCATTCGTTTCTCAGTGGGCCACATATAAATTGTTAAACCGAATCGAACAGACGACGTTTAAATTCCCACCATTTCGCGATTTGACGTTTCCGATTGTCATGGTTTGGATCTATTTATTAGCGATGATATTAATGTTTATCGACTTAGATCCTCATAGTACGCTTTATTTAGCCGTACAAAATGTTTACGTATTAGTCGGGTTACTTATCGCCTTACAAGGTTATTCATTACTGTTTTATTATAACTACCATAAAGGGCGCTCGATAGGAATTCCGATAATCGCAGTTATCGTTACGTTAATCTTTCCTTTTCAATTTATCTATATTGTCCGGATGTTTGGTATTATTGATATTGGATTTTCATTACGTGAACGTGTTAAAAAAGTTAAGAAGTAAATGGAGTAGTTATTTTCTAGGAGTTGAGTAGGATGGCTGAGCCAAATCAAATGAAAGTGATTCGTGCACATTTGTATATAATCTACGTGATAGCGACAGTTTTAGTTCTTGCTTTATGGTACTTTAACTGGGAACTAGGCCTAGTCATGACGATTGCACTCGTCATATCGCTTTTTTATACGCTGCGAAAAGAATTACAACATAGTCGAGCGACGGAGCATTATATATCAACGCTTTCCCACCGGATGAAACGTGTCGGTGAAGAAGCGTTGCTTGAGATGCCAATCGGGATTATTTTATATAATGAAGATTTACAAGTCGAGTGGGCCAATCCATTTATTAACGACTTTTGTGAAGAAGATACGATTGTTGGTGACTCTTTACGAGATATTTCGGATCAATTAGCTGAAGCTATCCGAGAAGAGAAGCAAGAAGTAACCTTTCCGATGGGGGATCATTTTCTTTATACACGGATTAAAAGAGAAGATCGACTCCTTTATTTGTTTGATTATACAGAGCACGTACAGACGAAAGTTTTATATGAAGAGAATAAATCAGCCATTGCCATTATTTATTTAGATAATTACGATGAAATAACGACAAATATGGAAGATGCTCTAAAGAGTAAGTTGAATTCTGCTGTGACATCCGTTTTAAATGAGTGGGCGTTAGCTCATGATATGTATTTAAAACGTACGTCACAAGACCGCTTTTTAGCGATTGCTACTCAAGAAGCGTTAACAGCATTAGAAAAAGATAAATTCGCTATATTAGATAACGTTCGCCATATTGATATTGAAGCGGATCAACGAAATCCAGTGACATTAAGTATTGGTGTAGGGAAAGGTGACGCAACACTCGCCCAGCTCGGAGAACTTGCTCAGTCGAGTTTAGATTTAGCGTTAGGTCGTGGTGGTGACCAAGTCGTCGTAAAAAATGAACGTAGTAAAGTAGAATTTTACGGTGGGAAAACGAACCCGATGGAGAAACGGACGCGTGTGCGTGCACGAGTCATTTCTCATGCGTTACGTGACCTCGTCCAGGCGAGTGATAAGATTATCATTATGGGGCATAAAATGCCTGATATGGACTCACTCGGAGCGGCAATAGGTGTCCTTAACATTGCTAAATCAAATGACGTCGAAGGATATATCGTTTTTGATGAAAAAGACATCCACGTCGGCGTTCAGCGAATTATTACTGAACTGAAACAAGATGAATCAATTTGGCAACATTTTATTAGTTCAGATGATGCGGAAGAAATAATTACGAATCAAAGTTTAGCCGTCGTCGTTGATACACATAAACCGATGCTCGTTGCGAATGAGCGATTGTTGTCGAAGACAGACTATAAAGTCGTGATCGATCACCATCGCCGAGGAGAAGATTTTATCGAACATCCGACGCTCGTTTATATGGAACCATACGCGTCGTCAACGTCAGAACTAGTGACGGAATTGCTTGAATATCAGCCGAAGAAAGTGAAGTTAAAAATGATTGAAGCAACTGCTTTATTAGCTGGTATTATCGTTGACACGAAAAGCTTCACGTTACGAACAGGTTCACGAACATTTGATGCAGCGTCATACTTACGTTCAAAAGGGGCAGATACTGTTCTCGTCCAGCAATTAATGAAAGAAGACATTGACGTATACGTAAAACGCAGTCAACTGATTGAAAAAGCGACGATTAACTTTGGCAGTGTAGCCATTGCGCAAGCGACAGAGGAAAATGAGTACGATCAAGTGCTTATTGCCCAAGCGGCTGATACACTTTTAACGTTAAGTGATATCGAAGCATCATTCGTCATTGCGAAAATATCAGCTGACCGTATCGGTGTGAGTGCGAGATCTTTAGGTGAAATAAATGTTCAAGTCATTATGGAAAAGCTAGGCGGTGGTGGTCATTTAACAAATGCTGCTACTCAGCTAGAAGATAGTTCCATTGAAGAGACGTCAGAACAGTTAAAAGCTATATTAGATGAATATTTTAAGGAGAGTGCTGAATAATGAAAGTCATTTTCTTACAAGATGTTAAAGGTAAAGGTAAAAAAGATGAAGTGAAACAAGTGTCACTCGGTTATGCGCGCAACTATTTATTGAAAAACAATTTAGCAATTGAAGCGACGCCGGCAAATTTAAAAGCATTAAAAGCACGTCAAAATAGAAAAGAAAAAGATGCAGCTGCTGAAAAGGTAGAAGCAGAACAGTTAAAAGCAGCGATTGAAAAAGTAACGGTTGAAATAAAAACGAAAGCAGGCGAAGGTGGACGTTTATTCGGATCAATTACGAGCAAGCAAATTGCTGATGAATTGAAGAAGACGCACAACTATAAAGTAGATCGCCGGAAGATTGAACTTGATGAACCGATTCGCTCATTAGGTCACCGCAAAGTACCGGTGAAAATTCACGCTGAAGTTGACGGAACGATTAACGTTCACGTTGTCGAGGAAAAATAACTATTGTAAAAAATATGTAGCTAGGAGGGAACACATTGAGCGACGGATGGAATGATCGTGTACCACCACATAATATTGAAGCTGAACAAGCAGTAATCGGAGCAGTATTTTTAGAGCCGAGTGCTTTTGCGACAGCATCAGAACGTTTAGTGGCGAGTGATTTTTATCGTGCGAGTCACCAACGTATTTTTGAGGCGATGTTAAAGTTGTCAGACCGTGGTGAGCCGATTGACTTAGTGACGGTGACGACATTACTTGATAGTGAAGAAACGATTAGTGAAGTCGGTGGTGTTTCTTACTTATCAGATGTAGCGGGAAGTGTTCCGACAGCTGCAAACATTGAATATTATAGTAAAATCGTTGAAGAAAAAGCATTGCTTCGTAAGCTCATTCGAACAGCAACAGATATCGTTACGACGACTTATGCGAATGAAGATGAAGTAGAAGAAGTATTAAATGAAGCCGAAAAAAATATTTTAGAAGTATCAAGCCGGAGTAATTCTGGTGCTTTTCAATCGATTAATGATGTGCTTATTGACGTCTATGACAACATTGAAAAGCTACACCAGAGCCAGGGGGATGTAACGGGTATTCCGACAGGGTATCGTGACCTTGACCGGATTACGTCAGGTTTTCAACCGAACGACCTCATCATCATTGCTGCTCGTCCATCAGTTGGTAAGACGGCTTTCGCACTAAACATTGCCCAAAACGTCGCTGTGAAAACAGATGAGAATGTCGCTATCTTTAGTTTGGAGATGGGGGCAGATCAACTCGTTTCTCGTATGCTTTGTGCAGAAGGAAATATTGATTCACAGCGCTTAAGGACGGGTAACTTAGAAGCCGATGACTGGGGTAAATTAACGATGGCGATGGGAAGTTTATCGAATGCGGGTATTTACATAGACGATTCACCTGGTATTCGTGTGAGCGAAATTCGTTCAAAATGCCGTCGTTTAAAACAAGAGCACGGACTCGGCATGATCATTATTGATTATTTACAGCTTATCCAAGGAAGTGAATTTTCAAAAGAAAACCGTCAACAAGAAGTTTCTGAGATTTCACGTTCATTAAAAGGGTTAGCACGAGAATTAAATGTGCCACTTATTGCACTTTCACAGCTTTCACGTGGTGTTGAACAACGTCAAGATAAACGACCAATGATGTCTGACTTACGTGAATCAGGAAGTATTGAGCAAGACGCAGATATTGTCGGTTTCTTATACCGTGACGACTACTATGATACAGAATCTGACCAACAAAATATTATTGAAATTATCATTTCAAAACAGAGAAATGGGCCGACGGGAACAGTCGAACTCGCATTTGTTAAAGAATATAACAAATTCGTTGACCTCGACCATCGTTACCAAACAGAAGATATCCCACCCGCACCTGCCCATGCATAAATAAACATATGAAGAAGCTTAAATCGCGCGATTGATGATTTAAGCTTCTTTCCTTATATATTTTTGAAAATAAAGTTATGGTGCGAAGAATGTACTTCAATTCTTCATGGGCAAGCGTCATACATTTCTGAAGCACCCCATTAAAAACGGTATAAGTAAAATGTTTGTGGGACTATGCCCTACTTGTTGTGTAAAGTTTTCACTTCAGAAATGTACTACGCTTGTCGCGGGCCTACCTCAACTTCTAATCCCTCCACTGCCGTGTCGGTATTAGGGATTTTCGGATACGGCTATTCCCGCAGACGTCTCCGTACATTTCTTTCGTTCAAGTTAATTTACACA
>Ga0079226_10000146_pt1 | contig 44473 bp, 39 predicted proteins | sample Poulit2014_FD_76345 | JGI IMG/M metagenome (GOLD analysis project Ga0079226, IMG submission 76345) | Agricultural soil microbial communities from Georgia to study Nitrogen management - Poultry litter 2014 | ecosystem: Environmental > Terrestrial > Soil > Agricultural land | place: USA: Georgia...
ATAGGTGATAACCTATTTCATTACACGTATCCGAAAATCCCTAGAACCGACATGATAATGGAGGTTCTAGAAGTTGAGGTCGTCCCGCGGCAAGCGTAGTATAGTTCTGAAACGATCACCCGCAAAAGTGAAGTATATATCACCTGAGGTGATTAATAAAAATAGTAATCTATACAAAAGATGGCATTTTGAACATATTTATTAGGTACCTACAAATACTTGACTCAATCCTAATCACACGTACTGTTAAACTATTTCCATAAAAAGTGTATAATAAAAGTAGCAAAGATAAATAAACCTCTGATGGAAGATTTACATGAACTTATGTAGAGTGGTAAAGTAAAGTTACTTTAACCATATAATAAACGATGAACTCATACGTTATTAATGATAGACCAAGGAGATTGATTATGGAAAACGATTTAAAAACAATTGATTTACATTTAACAGATACGAACGAAGCAATTCAATTGTTCGGAACGAATGATAAGCATTTAAAACAAATTGAATTAATAATGGACGTTTCAATCGTCACCCGCGGAGAAAAGATTCAAATATCAGGTGATGATCAGGCTATTCATTTAATTGAAGAAGTATTACGTACGTTAGTTGAGATTATTAGATCAGGTCAACCAATCGCAGAAAGAGACGTCGTTTACGCTTTAGAACTTGCTAAAAAAGGGAAAATCAACGAGCTTGAGACACTCTTTGAAGATGAAATTGCTCGAACAGCAAAAGGAACGCCTATTCGCGTAAAAACACTCGGTCAAAAAGAATACGTGCAAGCGATGAAAGATTACGATCTCGTTTTCGGTATTGGCCCAGCAGGAACAGGGAAAACATTTCTTGCAGTCGTTATGGCTGTACAAGCGTTAAAAGATGGGCACGTGAAGCGAATTATTTTAACACGTCCAGCAGTCGAAGCAGGCGAAAGCTTAGGGTTTTTACCTGGTGATTTAAAAGAGAAAGTAGACCCTTACTTAAGACCTCTTTATGATGCATTACATGATGTGTTCGGTAGAGAACATACAGGCCGGTTGATTGAACGTGAAATAATTGAAATTGCTCCACTCGCATATATGCGTGGTCGTACATTAGATGACGCTTTCGTTATATTAGATGAAGCACAAAACACAACACCTGAACAGATGAAGATGTTTTTAACACGTCTCGGATTTAATTCAAAAATGATTATAACAGGTGATATTACACAAATTGATTTACCGCGAGGTGTGAAGTCAGGCTTACAAATTGCTGAAGGAAAGTTACGTCACGTATCAGGTATAAAAATGATTTATCTTCAGCAAACTGATGTCGTCCGCCACCCGCTCGTTCAAAAAATAATCGAAGCTTATGAAGAAGATGAAGACTAAGCAATGCATATATAAGCAGCGCTACTAGAGGTGAGAACTATTGTATAAAAAGTTGATGCACTACTTTAAAAATACTGAGGCAAAATCAATGAAACTAGCCATTACGATTCCGCTAGTTATTTTAGCTGTCTTTTTCTTTTTCATTACAGTAAACAATGTGTATACGAAAACATATGATATTGAGAGATTTAATCGAGCAAAAGAAACGATTCATTCACCAATAACAATTGAACACGAATCAGAGACTGACAGAAAAGTAAGGGAAAGCGTTCAATCTGTTGAGGATCGTTTTGACGTGTCTGATGATTTAACAGAGGAACGACTTGATTACATAGAAGAAATATTTGAAATTACTAAAAAGATGAGTGAAGAACAAGCGAAAGATGCGACGAGTGAAACAGATGAGTCGGACGGTAACTCTAACAAAGAGCTTTTAACACAGTTAAAGCAAGTGTTGTCATCAGATATTACGAGTGCCTTAGATGATAAAGTTTTATTACAACTCATTCATTTAAAGGCTGATGAACAGAAAAAGTTAGAAAAATTGATAAAAGAAACGATTAAAGAATCAATGGACCGTGGCGTTCGTGCTGACAATATTGAATCGATTAAAAATGAAGCGATACAAACAATTGAATTTGAAGGATTAACGGAGCAATCAATCGAACTCGCGACGTCTCTGACAGATTATGCAATTATTGAAAATTCATTCTTTGATGCTGATCGAACGATGGAAGCGAGGAAAGAAGCTGCGAGTAACGTTGAACCAGTGATGATTCGCGCGGGTGAAGTAATTGTAAGTGAAGGTCAAATTATAACGAATGAAATATACGAAGAACTTGAACTGACAGGGTTATTAAAAGAGGAACGTAATATTTTTCCTGTGATAGGACTTTCTTTACTTATTATTATTATTATAACTGTCATGGCGATCGAACTATTTAGACTGCACCGAAGAAATTTATTGAAGCGCGGGGCAGTATTAGCGATTTTCTTTATAAGTATTTTAGTCGTTACACTTATGAAAGTGAGTAGTTTATTTTCGGAACAAATGTCACAAATATATTTTGTCGTACCGATTGCAACTGGCGTATTATTAATTAAACAATTAATTGCGGGCAGAATGGCAATTGTTTTATCAACACTTTACGCTATTTTAGGAAGTATTATTTTCAATAATTATATTCCGGGATCATTAAATGTCGAAGCAGGCATTTATTTTTACTTTTCACAAATTAGCGCAATCGTTTTATTTACAAATATAAGAGACCGACTCTCTCTTTTAAGAGCAGGCGTTGGAATTGCTGTCGTGAACGTTATAACAGTGTTATCATTTTTATTTTTATCTTTTGAAAAATATGCACTGATTGATTTCATGCTACCAGTTATATTTGCTGTTATATCGGCAATCCTTTCAGCTGTTTTAACGATTGGCTTTTTACCGTTTTTTGAAACAGGGTTAGGTATGTTGTCAGACGTGAAGTTACTATCATTAGCGAACCCTAATCAACCATTATTACGAAAATTGCTTATTGAAGCTCCGGGGACTTACCACCATTCAATAATGGTCGCTAATTTAAGTGAGTTAGCATGTGAAACGATCGGGGCAAATGGTTTACTTGCACGAGTCGGCGCATATTACCATGATATAGGGAAAACAGTTAGCCCACATTACTTTATTGAAAATCAAGTGTCCATTAAAAATCCACATGACTTTATAGAACCGGAACAAAGTGCTAAAATTATAATTAATCATCCGTATGATGGTGCAAAGATGTTGAAGGAATATCAACTGCCGAAAGAAATCATTGATATTGCTAAACAACATCACGGAACGACATTACTAAAATTCTTTTATTTTAAAGAGAAGGAAAGTAATGAAGCTGTTGATGAAGCGAAATTTAGATATCCAGGGCCAAAGCCACAGACGAAAGAAGCGGCTGTCATTTGTATTTGTGATTCAGTAGAGGCAGCTGTACGATCGCTGAAAGAACCGACGAAGGAAAAGATTGATGAAATTGTTTCGTCGATAATTAAGGATCGTTTAATGGATGGCCAATTGGATGAAAGTTCACTCACATTGGGTGAAATTAATGAAGTAAAAGCCGTTATATGCGAAACATTAAAAGGAATCTTTCACTCAAGAATCCAATACCCTGACGAGGAGGCAAATTAATGTACATTGATTTTCATGACGCAACAAAATCAGTTAATGCTAATTATATCGATTTACTTGAGCGAATCTTACAGTTTGCTGCAAAAGAGGAACGAATATCAAAAGAAGTAGAAATGAGCGTTAACTTCGTTGATGATAAAGAAATTCAAGCATTAAATCGAAACTATCGTCAAATAAATGAGCCGACAGATGTTATATCATTTGCTTTACAAGATCATGTAGCGGGTGAAGTTCATATCGTTTCAGAACAGAATGTTCCGTTAGCTCTAGGGGATATTGTTATTTCTGTCGATCGCGCCCATGCGCAAGCAGAACAATATGACCATTCATTTGAGCGAGAACTCGCTTTTTTAACCGTGCATGGCTTTTTACATTTACTCGGGTATAGTCATGACGATGAACGAAGCGAGGAAAAAATGTTTGCTCGTCAAAAAGAATTGTTAAAGGAATTTAACATTGAAAGATAAAAAAGGTTTTATCGGATTTAAGTATGCATGGAACGGAATAAAAGAAGTGTTAAAGACTGAACGAAATATGAGAATACACGTGACTTTATTTACGATCATATTAATCGCTTCAATTATTCTTCGGATATCTACTGTCGAATGGCTATTTGTACTAAGTGTTAGTGCTCTCGTACTTACGACAGAGATGATTAATAGTGTCATTGAACGAATAACAGATTACTTATTTCCACATAGTGATGAACGTGCGAAACATATGAAAGATATAGCAGCAGGAGCAGTTCTTATAGCAGCTGTATTTGCCGCAATAGTCGGCTTAATTATCTTTTTGCCGAAAGTGTTTTAAAAGATGAGAATGGTGGGAAGCGATATGGAAAAAGACTTTAAATCAGGTTTTATCTCGATTATAGGGCGTCCAAATGTTGGGAAATCAACATTTATTAATCAAGCCATTGGACAAAAAATCTCTATTATTAGTGATAAACCACAAACAACAAGGAATAAAATTCAATGTATATATACAGATGACGATACACAAATGGTATTTATTGATACACCTGGTATTCATAAGCCAAAGCATCGACTAGGAGATCATTTAGTTCGTGTCGCAAAAAGTACATTAAATGAAGTTGAAGCTATTTTATTTATGATTGATGCGAGTGAAGGTTACGGAAGAGGCGATCAATTTATTATCGATTTATTAAAAACGGTCGATAGTCCAGTATTTTTAATTATTAATAAAGTTGATCTCATTCACCCGGATGAATTATTTCCGCTGATAGACACGTATAAAGAGAAAATAGACTTTGAAGAAATTATACCTATTTCAGCACTAAATGGTAACAATGTTACATACTTATTAAATGAGTTAAAAAACTACTTACCAACAGGACCTAAATATTATGATGAAGATATGGTGACTGACCATCCAGAGCGTTTTATTATGAGTGAACTCATTAGGGAAAAAGTGCTCCATATGACTCGAGAGGAAGTCCCTCATTCTATTGCGATTGTAATAGAGAATGTTGAAGAAAGAAAATCAAAGGCGATGTATATTCAAGCTGTAATTATTGCTGAACGTGAGAGCCAGAAAGGAATCTTAATCGGTAAGCGGGGTTCTATGCTAAAGGAAATTGGTAAAGAAGCACGCAAAGATATAGAAAATTTATTAGGGACAAAAGTATTTTTAGAATTGTGGGTAAAAGTCCAGAAAGACTGGCGTAATAAAGAACGTTATTTAAATCAGTACGGTTATAGTAAAGAATAATGTTAAATGAATCATTCGGAGGAAGGAATATGCCGTGTTAGAAAAGATTGCAGGGGTCGTTATTCGCACGCAAGATTACCAGGAGACGAATAAAATCATTACGATATTTAGCAGTAAACTCGGAAAATTTTCTGCGCTCGCACGCGGAGCAAATAAGCCGAAAAGTCGTATGTCAGCTTTATCACAACCATTTATTCAAGGCGACTATTTAGTTTACGTTAATAAAGGGTTAAGTACGATTCAGCAAGGGGAAGTTATCCATTCATTCCGAAAAATTAGAGAGGACATCGTTAAAACAGCGTACGCCTCGTATGTCACTGAGCTAACGAATAAATTATTAGATGATAAAACGCCTGATGTATTTATTTATGAACAGTTTCTTCAAACCCTTCAGTGGATTGAAACGAGCGATAGCTTTCATATTCCGATTTTAATGTATGAATTGAAACTATATGAAAAAGCTGGGTTTGCTCCAGTCGTTCATGCGTGCGTTAATTGTCAGCAATCATCTGATCATTATTCTTTTTCTATTAAAGAAGGTGGGCTTCTTTGCTTAACGTGTGTTTCATTAGATGAGCATGCTACTCCTCTCACAGAAACACTAGCAAAATTATTATACGTGTTTCAAAATGTCGGTTTAGAAAGAATTGGCAACATCTCAGTCTCAGAAGAAAACATGAAACTTTACCGAAGATTGTTTGATCAATATTATGATACGTATGGCCATTATCAATTAAAAACACGTCGTTTTATTAAACAATTAGATGCATTTGAGTAGTGTGTACAACATTGACACATATGCCTTTATGCTGTAAGTTAAACGTATCAATTAATTGCGATGAGAGAAAAAAAGCTTATGATATTAAGAGCGAATTCAGGACAGTGAAAGCTGAATATAATTAAGCGAGGCATTCTTGAGCAACTAACATGTTAAACAAAGTGGCTTTTTATGAGCAAGTAGGGTGGAACCGCGGATATATATCCGTCCCTATGTCTATACGGACATAGGGGCGGATTTTTTTATTTTATTTTACGGAGGGTAAAACGGATGAATATACAAGAAATGATTTTTACATTGCAACAATATTGGGCAAATAAAGGATGTACAATCATGCAGTCATACGATGTCGAAAAAGGTGCAGGAACGATGTCGCCGATGACATTATTAAAAAGCTTAGGACCAGAACCGTGGAATGTTGCGTACGTTGAACCGTCACGACGTCCGGATGACGGAAGGTACGGCGAAAACCCAAATAGACTATATCAACATCATCAATTTCAAGTCATTATGAAGCCTTCACCTGATCATATTCAGCAATTATACTTAGATTCATTAGAAAAACTAGGCATTGATCCACTCGCACACGATATTCGATTCGTCGAGGATAACTGGGAAAACCCGACGTTAGGAGCAGCAGGACTTGGCTGGGAAGTATGGTTAGACGGGATGGAAATTACTCAATTTACATATTTCCAGCAAGTTGGTGGACTTGAGGCACATCCTGTATCTGTTGAGATTACTTACGGGATTGAACGTCTCGCTTCATACATTCAAGACAAAGAGAATGTGTTTGATTTAGAGTGGTCACCGAACGTAACTGTTAGAGATATATTTTTACAGCCGGAATATGAACATTCTAAGTATGCATTTGAAGAAGCAAATACAGATGTTCTGTTAAATCTATTTGAATTATACGAACAAGAAGCGGTAGCAACGATGAAAAAAGGTCTCGTCTATCCAGCGTACGATTACGTTCTAAAGTGCTCACATACATTTAATTTACTAGATGCAAAAGGTGTTATTTCTGTGTCAGAAAGAACGGGATATATTAGTAAAATTCGTCAATTAGCTCGCAATATAGCAAAAACATACGTAGAAGAAAGAGAAAAATTAGGCTTCCCAATGTTAGCAGATGGAGGAAATAGCGATGAGTAATCACGTACTATTTGAAATCGGCGTAGAAGAATTACCTGCGCGATTTATTTCACAAACAGAACAACAGTTACAAGCGAAAACAGAAGACTGGCTAAAGTCGTTAAGGATTTCTTGTGAGAGCATACAAACGTTTTCAACACCTCGGAGACTAGCTGTATTATTAACAGACGTACAAGAAAAACAAGAAACACTCGTTGAAGAAGCACGTGGACCTGCACTGAAAATTGCCCAAAATGAAGACGGCGAATGGACGAAAGCAGCGATCGGGTTTTCAAAAGGACAAGGAAAGTCAACAGATGATATTTACACGAAAGAAGTAAAAGGCGTTCCGTATATTTTTATTGAAAAAACGATTGAAGGAAAGGCAACATCGGAATTACTCCCAACATTTAAAGATGTGATTGAACATTTAACGTTCCCGCAAACGATGCGCTGGGGAGAACATTCTTTACGATTTTCACGACCAATTCGCTGGCTAGTCGCATTGCATAATGATCAAGTGATTCCTTTTAGCATTTTAAATGTAAAAACAGGGAATAAAACGTTTGGTCATCGATTTTTAAGTCAGGAAACGACGATTAATGATGCAGCTGAATATGAGAAGGTATTAAAAGAAAATCACGTCATTGTTGATGCAAATGAGCGACAAACGATGATAAAAGAACAACTCGTACAATTACAAGCGAATAAAAATTGTACACTCGTCATTGATGACGATTTATTAAATGAAGTGACTCACCTCGTCGAATATCCGACAGTCTTTTTCGGTGATTTTGATGACTCATTTTTAAGTTTACCAGAGGAAGTATTAATTACATCAATGATTGAACATCAACGATATTTCCCAACTTACGATGAGCAAGGTGATTTATTACCTCATTTCGTCGGGGTGAGAAATGGTGATGATTATAAATTAGATAATGTCGTCAGAGGAAACGAGAAAGTGTTGCGCGCACGCTTAACGGATGCACAGTTCTTTTATGAAGAAGATTTAAAACAGTCCATCCCGGCGTATCAAGAAACATTAGAACGAGTCGTTTTCCAGGAAAAGTTAGGAACTATGAAAGATAAAGTTGATCGAATTGTAGCGATTACGAATAAATTGTGTGATGCTTTAAACGTAACAGGTGAAGAAAAATCAGACGCATTACGTGTGGCTGAACTATGTAAATTTGATTTGACGACACATATGGTTAATGAATTTACTGAGCTACAAGGTGTTATTGGTGAAAAGTATGCGATTTATTTCGGTGAGAAAGAAAGTGTTGCTCAAGGGATTAAAGAACACTACATGCCTTTACAAGCGACGAGTGAGTTGCCGTCAAGTTTAAGTGGTGCAATTGTTAGTATTGCAGATAAATTAGATACGATTATCGGCTTTATATCAGTTGGACTTACGCCGTCAGGTTCACAAGATCCATATGGATTACGCCGCCAAGCGTTCGGTATTTTACGTATTTTACGAGAAGAAAAATTACATTTAAAACTTGAAACGATGATAACAATTGTAAAGGATACGTATGAGACAGTAGATGCTATTAATGTGGATAACGTAACAGAATTCTTTAAATTACGTGCAAGTTATTTACTTAAATCATTTCATATTGAACAAGACGTCATTGATGCGATTTTAGAAAATGATATTGGTCTATTATCTTATACGATTGAAAAAGCCCGTACACTTTCTGAGAAACGAAGTGATGATTCATTCCGTGCTAACCAAGAAGCTCTCTTGCGCGTATTAAATATTGCAAAATCAACATACGACGGGCAAATAAATAGCGATTTATTTGAAACGTCATCTGAAAAAGCATTGTATGATCAACTAAAAGTTGTCAAGGTCGCTTATGAACAAGCAGTGAATGAAGAAAATGCAATAAAATCTTTACAAACGATTAGTACACTCGGGCCGTACATTCATGAATTTTTTGAAAATAACATGGTCATGCATGAAGATGAACAGATTAAAAATAACCGTATCGCATTATTAAGTGATATTGGTCAACTTATTCGGGATTATGCAGATTTATCTAAAGTACAATGGAAACATCAATAATTCCATTATCTCGATAATTAGTGTATAATTTGAATGAGTAAAATGATACATTTGTATTAGGTGGTGAGAATTTGGAGCTGACAGATCGCCAAGAAAAAATATTACAAATTGTAAAAGAGAATGGACCAATTACTGGTGAAAATATTGCGGACCGTTTAGATTTAACACGTGCCACATTAAGACCGGACTTAGCTATTTTAACAATGTCAGGTTTTCTAGACGCACGACCACGCGTCGGATATTTTTATACAGGAAAAACAGGTTCAGAGTTATTAACAGAAAAAGTAAAAAAGATTACAGTAAAAGAGTATCAATCCCCACCAATTGTCGTAAGAGAAGACGTTAGTGTTTACGATGCGATTACGACAATATTTTTAGAAGATATCGGTACATTGTTCGTCGTTGATAATCATTCATGTCTCGTCGGTGTTTTATCACGAAAAGATTTACTCCGTGCGAGTATCGGGAATAAGGAGTTAACGAAAGTTCCTGTACATATTATTATGACGCGCATGCCGAATATTTCTATGTGTCGCCCAGACGATTTACTATTAGATGCTGGGAAAATATTAATTAACAATCAAATCGATGGATTACCAGTCGTTAAACAATCGACTCACGGATTAGAAGTCGTCGGTCGAATTACGAAAACAACGACAACTAAAGCATTTATTGAATTAGTTTTAGATGAAAACTTGTAGTTGAAAGGAGATCATATAAGTTATGAGCCAACCAACACCTATTTATGTACTTTCGGATTCCGTTGGAGAAACAGCAGAATTAGTAACGCACGCAGGACTGAGCCAATTTCAAAATGGAAATTACCAAATTGAGCGCATTCCTTATGTTGATAATAAAGAAACAATTGATGAATCATTACAAATCATTAAAGAAAAACAAGGAATTATAACATTTACAATCGTTGATCCAGAATTACGTCAATACGTAAACGAACAATCTAAAGAATTAGGTATTGAAGTAATCGATATTATGGGACCTGTTTTATCTTCAATGGAACGTGTGTTTAAAACACCGCCACATCTCGAACCAGGTCTTGTTCGTCAACTGGATGAAGACTATTTCAAACGGATCGAAGCGATTGAATTTGCAGTTCGTTACGATGACGGACGCGACCCGCGGGGTATTGCTCGTGCAGACGTCGTGTTAATCGGTGTATCACGTACGTCAAAAACGCCATTATCACAGTTTTTGGCACTGAAACGATTAAAAGTTGCTAACGTACCTATCGTTCCAGAAGTTGATCCGCCTGAAGAGCTTTTCCGTGTGGACCCTAAGAAATGTATTGGGCTTCGCATTACACCTGAGAAACTTTACAGCATTAGAAAAGAACGCTTAAAGGCTCTCGGTTTAGGCGATCAAGCAACGTATGCAAGTATGAAGCGAATTAATGAAGAACTTGACCACTTTAATAAAATTGTTAATAAAGTGAATTGCGATATTATTGACGTATCTAATAAAGCGGTTGAAGAAACAGCAAATGCAATTCTTGAACATTTAAAAAATAAGTAGATAGTAAAAAGTAGAAGACAGATTAATTGTCCTCTACTTTTTTATGCCCTGTTCTTATACTGTTTCATAAGCTTTTTTCTAGCTTTATTAAGCAATTTCATCTATAATTGAATCTTGTGTAAAGCTACTCAAAAGTTAAAAAACATTATTTACTAACATTCAATCATAAATATTTAGTCATGTTTTAAACAACAAAAGTATTTTTAAAAATATGAAGGACTTTAACAAATTATGTAGAATGTTATTGGTGGTGAGGATCGTTAAACGAATACCTGAAGAAACAATTGATAATGTCCGTAGTCAGAACGATATTGTTGACATTGTTAGTGAGTATGTTCAACTAAAAAAACAAGGAAACAACTATTTTGGCTTATGTCCATTTCACAATGAAAAAACACCATCTTTTTCAGTTGCCGAAGACAAGCAAATCTTTCATTGTTTCGGTTGTAAAAAAGGTGGCAATGTCTTCACTTTTTTAATGGAAATTGAAGGATATTCATTTTTCGAGTCACTTAGTCACTTGGCTGAGAAGAGCGGTATTGTATTACCAAATATTCAACAAACCGAAGAAACCCAAGTGTCTCCAGATGAGAAAAGTGCACTCGCTGCATATGAATGGTTAACGAAACTTTACAATCATATCTTAAGATATTCAGAAGATGGTAAAGAAGCGTTAAACTATTTAACAGAACGTGGAATAAGCACAGAAACTATTGATCAATTCCACATCGGGTTTTCACCAAATATTGACGGGTTTATTTTAGACTTTCTAGAGAAAAAAGGGTTCCATAAACAATTTTTAATTAAACACGGAATATTAACATTAAACCAACAAGACGAGGCGATAGATCGTTTTCGTGGGCGTGTGATTTATCCAATTAAAAATCATTTAGGAAAAACAATTGCGTTTTCTGCTCGTGCACTTCACGGGGATGAACCGAAATATTTAAATAGCTCAGAAAGTGATTTGTTTCAGAAGAGTAGATTGCTTTACAATTTTGATTTAGCTAAACGAGATATACGAAAAAAACAAGAAGTCATTTTATTTGAAGGACAAATGGATGTTATATCTGCCTATCAGTCGGGTATTGAGAATGTAGTAGCGACTTTAGGAAGTTCATTGACAGAAAGTCAGGCAGCCCTTCTAAAGCGGTATGTTGACACAGTTATCATTTGTTATGATGATGACGAGGCAGGATTAAATGCGAGTTATAAAGCAGCGCAACTCTTGCGAAAAGTTGGCTGTGAAATAAAAGTGTCACATTTGCATGATGGATTAGATCCTGACAGTTTTATAAAGTCCTACGGGGCAGAGGCATTTCGCGATCAAATGATTGATAAAAGTGATACGTTCATCAATTTTTATAGACGTTTTATGAAAAAACAGTATGAGATAACGAATGAATCTGAACGTCTTGAGTATATTCGTACGATATTAAAAGAAATTGCTCACTTAAATAGTGCGATGGAGCGAGAACATTACTTACAAGAGTTAAGTACAGAATATCACATATCAGTCGATACGCTTTTAGAAGAAATGCATTCATTTATGCCGGAAATAAAGCAAGAAAGAAAAGAATTATCTAACGTTTCATATGACGCGCAACCCCGGTCATATAAAAGAAAAAAACAACTACTGCCTCGCTTTCATAATGCGGAGCGCAAGCTTATCGCTCACATGCTACAAGATAAAGTTATTTCTGATCGCGTACAAGAAGAAATTAGCATCGGATTTAATATCGATGAACACAAAATTATCGCTACTCATCTTTATGCATTTTATGAGATGAATGACGCAGCGAATGTGAGTCAATTTATTGAAGAATTAACAGATGAGTCGATTAAGCAATTAGTGATTGAAATTGCAGTGAATGAAGCCCATTCATCTATTTCAGAGCGAGAGTTAGAAGATTATATCACTTTAATCTCACGTCAGCAAAATGAACAAACAGAAGTTGAATCACTGCGCATGAAGCAAAAAATGGCTGAACAACAAAACGATCATTTAAAAGCTGCTGAAATCGCAATGGAAATCTTAAAGTTACAAAGAGAATAAACGAATAATTATTTGATTGATTCCTGGAGGGAGGGGCACTCATGACGAAGAAAAAAGAAACAGAAGTCGTTGATGAAAATAATTTAACATTAGAACAAGTGAAAGAAAAGCTTGTAGAGCAAGGGAAGAAGCAAGGGGAACTTGCTTTTGAAGAAATTGCTGAAAATCTATCAAGCTTTATGATTGAGTCTGATGAAATGGATGAATTTTATGAGTACCTAGAAGAACAAGGTGTTGAAATAGTCGGTGAAACAGTTGAAGACGAAGAAGAAGAGAAAGATAAAGAAGAAGCTTTAACAATTGACCGAGATTTAAGTGTTCCTTTAGGTATTAAAATAAATGACCCGGTTAGAATGTACTTAAAAGAAATCGGTCGTGTTGATTTATTAACAGCAGAAGAAGAAGTTGAATTAGCGAAACGTATTTTAGAAGGTGATGAAATAGCATCACAAGCACTAGCTGAGGCTAACTTAAGACTTGTTGTTAGTATTGCTAAACGATATGTCGGTCGAGGGATGCTCTTTTTAGATTTAATTCAAGAAGGGAACATGGGGCTTATTAAAGCAGTAGAAAAATTCGACCATACGAAAGGATTTAAATTCAGTACGTATGCGACGTGGTGGATTCGTCAAGCGATCACACGTGCCATTGCTGACCAAGCACGTACCATTCGTATCCCTGTTCATATGGTTGAAACGATTAACAAACTCATCCGTATTCAGCGTCAATTGCTACAAGATTTAGGTCGAGACCCAACACCAGAAGAAATTGGTGAAGAAATGGAGCTTACACCTGATAAAGTAAGAGATATTTTAAAAATTGCTCAGGAGCCTGTTTCATTAGAGACACCAATTGGTGAAGAAGATGATTCGCACTTAGGTGACTTTATTGAAGATCAAGAAGCTGTATCGCCATCAGATCATGCAGCGTATAAACTTTTAAAAGAACAATTAGAAGATGTGCTTGATACGTTAACAGATCGTGAAGAAAATGTTTTACGTCTGCGCTTCGGCTTAGACGATGGACGAACGAGAACGCTAGAAGAAGTTGGGAAAGTGTTCGGAGTTACACGTGAACGTATTCGTCAAATTGAGGCAAAAGCACTCAGAAAGCTAAGACACCCAAGTCGAAGTAAGCAATTAAAAGATTTTCTAGACTAAAAAACATAACTTAAAATGAAATTAAAGAGATATGTTTGTGACAAAAAATAAAATAAATGTATAATGCATGGTGAAATCCTTTAAACATATTTGATTTTCGAGTATTATAAAGATATGATTTGAATTGAATACTGTTTAAGGGAATACATAAGGAGGAAGAAGTATGAGTAAAAACCCGGTTCTCCCCTATGCAATAATTGCTATCGTAGGGATATTTTTAGTAATTATAATATCATATTTCGGGGTTAATCAGCGTGAAGCAATTTTAAATCCGGATGAAGAAGGAGCAACGACTGAAGCGGCGGATGTAGATGATATTTATCAATCAAACTGTGCTGCATGTCACGGGGCTGAGTTATCAGGAGGAAGTGCACCTGATTTAACAGAAGTTAATAGCTCTCTATCAGAGGATGAAATTAAAGATATTATTATCGAAGGTACAGATGGCGGGATGCCAGGTGGACTTGTTGATAATGAACAAGCGGCTGAGCTCGCAGAATGGCTATCCGAGATGGAATAAATGAATAGTAAAATATAAAAGCTTTCTGCCTAGTGTCAGAAAGCTTTTATTCATTAGAGGGGATAAAAGTGACGAAAGAAAGAAAGTTAACATTGTCAAAACGGTTGTTAACAGTAGCCTCATTTATAGATAAAAACTCATACTTTATCGATATAGGTTCAGATCATGCATATTTACCGAGTTACGTTTGTGATCGTGATTCGTCGGTACGAGCAATTGCGAGTGAAGTAAATAAAGGCCCATTTGAAAGCGCTGAACGAACAGTAAAACAAGCTGAATTAACAGATGTTATTGACGTTCGATTAGGTGACGGATTGGACGTTGTGACAAAGAATGATGAAATAGATACAATTGTCATCGCAGGGATGGGTGGTTCACTCATTCGTTCAATTTTAGATAATGGTAAAAGTAACATACATACAGTTGAGACGATCATTGCTCAACCGAATATAGATGCCCGCTCTGTTCGTAAATGGTTAGTCGATCATCATTATGGTATAGTAGCGGAACGACTCGTTGAAGAAAATAAATTCATTTATGAAGTAATCGTTGCGAAACGAACGAAGCATGTATTACCTTTAACAGAGGAAGAGCTATTACTAGGACCACTGTTACTGAAAGAAAAGTCACCACTTTTTTATACAAAGTGGCAAAGTGAACTGGAAAATAAAGAAAAAATTTTAAGCGATATAAATAAAGCAACGACAAGTAATGAACAGAAGAAAGAACAATTTGAGAAAGAAATTCACTGGATTAAGGAGGCTATCCATCATGACTCACGTAATGAATAATGACGTATTTAAAATCGTTGAAGAGCTTGCACCGAAAGAACTTGCATATGATTGGGATAACGTCGGATTACAAGTCGGATCACATAATAAGCGCGTTAATCGCATCATGGTAACACTTGATGTATTAGAAAATGTCGTTGATGAAGCGATTGAAAAAGATGTTGATTTAATCATTGCCCATCACCCGCTCATTTTTAAGCCACTGAAACAGCTGAATCATGATACAGTAAAAGGTAAAATAATTAACAAGCTCATTAAACACGATATAACGGTTTACGCCACTCATACGAACTTGGATATTGCCAAAGGTGGCGTTAATGATATGCTTGCTGATGTTTTACATATCAAAGGCGTTAAGCCACTCGTTCCCGTAAAAAATGAATCTCTTTTTAAATTAGTCGTATTCGTTCCTAAATCACATCAAGAAAATATACGCGATGCATTTAGTGAAGCAGGCGCAGGTCATATTGGCGAATATAGTCACTGTACGTTTCAAACAGAAGGTTACGGAACGTTTAAACCACTAGAAGGAACGAATCCTTATAGTGGGACAGTTGGTAAAGTAGCTTTTGAAGAAGAAGTAAAAATTGAAACAATCGTCGAGAAGAAATATTTATCTCAAGCGATTGCAGCAATGATTCAAGCACATCCTTATGAAGAAGTCGCTTATGACGTTTATCCGTTAGAAAACAAGGGAGAATTAGTCGGCTTAGGTAGAATTGGTAAACTTACTGAGGGAACGACTGTTGGCGAGTATATCGAGCAGATAAAAGAAACGTTATCGTTAAATCACGTTCGTTATGTTGGCAATGAATCAGATCATGTTCGTACAGTAGCTGTACTTGGTGGAAGTGGGGAGAAGTTTATTCATCAAGCGAAGCAGCAAGGGGCTGACTTATATGTCACAGGAGATTTAACATTCCATTTAGCGCAAGAAGCTGAAGCAATCGGATTAGCTGTTGTTGATCCTGGTCATTATATTGAGATAGTTATGAAAGAACATTTAGCGAACCATTTAACGAATATTTTACCTAGTACAGTTGAGTGTATTGTCTCTGAAGCACGTACAGAATCGATTCGTTTTAAATAATAAGGGGGGAAATATATGGGAGAAAATCGTTTTGCCGAGTTGCAATTAAACGACACGTTATTAAACGTTGTTGAGCAACTTCATTTCAATGAACCAACAGAGATTCAAAAGCAAATTATTCCGCGCGCACTAAAAGGTGAAAGTCTTATTGGTCAATCTCATACAGGTTCAGGAAAATCACATGCATTTTTATTGCCATTGTTTCAACAAATAGATACGAGTAAGCGTGAAGTTCAATTCGTTATTACGTTACCAACACGTGAATTAGCGATGCAATTGCATGAAGAAGTAAGGAGAATAATTGAACTTGCAGGCAAACAAGAAGAATGGATGGCCCGTTTATTAGTTGGTGGAACAGATAAACAGAGAATGGCTCAGTCACTCGACAACCCGCCACACATTATTGTCGGTACACCTGGTCGAATATATGATTTAGTTGATTCAGGGGCACTGTCTATTTATTCAGCCCGTTCATTCGTCATTGATGAAGCAGACTTAATGTTAGATTTAGGGTTTATTAAAGATGTCGATAAGTTACTGACAAGATGTAAACGCGACATCCAACTACTCGCTTTTTCTGCAACTATTCCTGTTCGTTTAGAACAATTTTTAAAGAAATATTTAGAACATCCGACGTATATAAAACTTGATGATGAATATGTGCCAGATCAAATGGAACATCGTCTCATTGCCCGGCGCAATCGAGACATAACGTCATTGATTAGTGAACTAACGAAAATATTTAACCCGTATTTAGCCATTATTTTTGTTAATAACCGAGCTGAAGCAGATAAATTAGCACAGTCACTTCAAGAAATTGGCATTGACGCGGGAATTATTCATGGTGGGTTAAGTCCTCGTGAACGAAAGCGTACGCTAAAGCACATTAAAGACCTACGCTATCAATACATTGTTGCGACAGACTTAGCGTCTCGCGGCATTGATATAGATGGTGTTAGCCACGTTATTAATGCACAAATGCCAAAAGAAGAAGACTTTTATATTCACCGTGTTGGTCGTACAGCGCGTGGTGGATTATCAGGGTTAGCGATTAGCTTTTATGATGAAGAAGACATTCGCTTAATTGATCGTCTAGAAAAGAACGATGTATCGTTTATTTATTCTGATATAAAGGACGGGCAATGGATAAAAGCGAAGCGTTTTGATGCGAGACAGCAGAGAAAGAAGCATACGACATCTATTGATCAAGAAGCATGGAAGCAAGTGAGACGTCCTAAGAAAGTAAAACCAGGATACAAGAAGAAAATGAAACGAGAACAAGAACAAATTAAACATCGCTTAAAATCAAAATCAAGAAGAAAAAAACGTAGATAATAAATGGAGTGAAAAATATGCTAAAACTTGGATCACACGTATCAATGAGTGGAAAGAAAATGTTGCTCGGCTCAAGTGAAGAAGCAGCATCATACGGTTCAAACACGTTCATGATTTACACAGGAGCACCACAAAACACACGCCGCAAGCCGATTGAAGAGTTAATGATTGAAGAAGGACAAGCACATATGAAAGAGCATCATATGTCAGATATCGTCGTGCACGCTCCTTACATCATTAATATCGCTAATACAGTAAAGGAAGCGACGTTTGAAATTGGTGTTGAATTTTTGCGCAGTGAGATTGATCGTACGGATGCACTCGGTGCGAAGCAAATCGTTTTACACCCAGGGGCTCATGTCGGCGCTGGTGCTGATAAAGGAATTGCACGAATTGTTGAAGGGTTCGATGAAGTTTTAGAAGCGAATGAAAATGTCCAAATTGCTCTTGAAACGATGGCAGGAAAAGGGACAGAAATCGGTAGAAGCTTTGAGGAAATTGCCCGAATCATTGACGGTGTGACACATAATGAAAACATATCTGTCTGTTTAGACACGTGCCATATTCATGATGCAGGATATAACGTCAAAGAAGACTTTGACGGTGTATTAAATGAATTTGACAAAATCATCGGTATTGATCGTTTGAAAGTCATTCACGTCAATGATAGTAAAAACGAACAAGGGGCAAAAAAAGACCGCCACGAAAATATTGGTTTCGGACATATCGGATTTGATGCACTTCATCACGTCGTCCATCATCCACAACTCAAACATTTACCAAAAATATTAGAAAGTCCTTACGTAGGTGAAGATAAAAAGAATCGTAAGCCACCTTATAAATTTGAAATTGATATGTTAAAGTCAGGTACATTTGATGAAAACTTATTAGAAAAAATTGTGAATCAATAAATAAATCAGCAGCTGTCAAAAACAGACAGTCTGCTGCTTTTTTATAAAAGAGACGGGCTATTTTTTGAAAAATAACCGTGTTATAATTTACATATAGTCGTTTGTTAAAGGGGGACTTCAAGCATGGAACTTCTAACACTTAGTTGGTTCGGATTCGTTTTAACAGGACTCGGTACGCTCTTTTTAATTGGTGAATTAATCGTTAACATGCGTGGATTCTTTGGAATTCTCGGCATTGGCTTTATTGTGACTTATTTTTCTGTCCATTTAGAACCAACGACGTTAGCATTAATGCTCATACTTTATTTTATTGGATTAATTCTTATTATTGTAGACGGTAAGTTGATTAACGACGGCACGCTAGCCATTATAGGGCTCGTTTTAATGATTGGTTCTGTCGCCATTACGTCAGAAGATATTTATAGTGGTATGTACGCGGTTTTAGGCGTAATATTTGGTAGTGCTGGCTCGTTTGCCTTTCTTAAGATATTTAAACCACGAAATATGTGGGGAAGAATAGCTTTACAAGACCGTTTAACAGCTGAAGAAGGCTATAGTACGATGAATACGTCCTACCAAGAACTCATTGATAAAGAAGGAATAACAATGAACGTATTACGCCCAGTTGGAACGGTAAAAATAAATGATCAAGAATATAGTGCGATTTCTAATGGACAGTGGATTGAGAAAGATACAGTTGTTAAAGTAATCGAAGTAGATGGTACGAGAATATTAGTCGATCCGGTTGAGGATTAGACAGAAATAATTGTCTCTCATAAGACGTTTTTCATGCGTTTTGTGAGAGGTTTTTCTGTTTTATATAAAATAAATGTTTGATTGTAAATTGAATGTTAAATTTTAAAAGGAATTCTTTACAAAAAACGTTATTTCTATCATATTAGAAGTTAGGTATATAAAAGCATAAACTAAATGAACGGGGATGACATATATTGGAGATAGATGTTCAAGCACTTCTATTTGATTTCTTAGGTGGTTTAGGGATCTTTTTACTCGGAATTAAATCTATGGGTGATGGGTTACAGAAATCTGCGGGTGATCGATTAAAAGATATTCTTGATCGCTTTACGAGCAATCCATTTCTCGGCGTACTTGCAGGTATTATCGTGACAATTTTAATTCAAAGTAGCTCCGGAACGACCGTATTAACGGTCGGGTTAGTAAACGCTGGTTTTATGACATTAAGACAAGCAATAGGTGTTATTATGGGGGCTAATATAGGAACGACTGTAACAGCGTTTATCATTGGTTTAGATATTGGAGAATACTCCTTACCAATTATGGCTGTTGGATGTTTCTTATTATTCTTCTTTAGCAATCAAAAAGTTTTAGCGATTGGGCAGACAATCTTTGGTTTTGGTGCTCTATTCTTCGGTTTAGGTTTAATGAGTAGTGGAATGGCGCCATTACGTGAGTTACAAGCATTCCATGAATTAACAGTAAATATGAGTGATAACCCAATCTTAGGTGTCGTTATTGGAACGGTATTTACGATGATTGTTCAAAGTTCAAGTGCGACAATCGGTATTTTACAAGGTTTATTCTCTGAAGGTGCAATGGATATTTATGCTTCAATTCCTGTACTTATTGGGGATAACTTAGGTACGACAATTACAGCAATTTTAGCTTCAATTGGTGCTTCAGTTGCGGCTAAACGAGCAGCTTTTACACACGTTATTTTTAACTTAATTGGTGCGTTTATATTCGTGATTATATTAACGCCATTCTCTGCGTACGTATTGTTTTTACAGAGTAAATTAGCATTAAATCCTGAAATGACAATTGCTTTCGCGCACGGTAGTTTCAACATTGGTAACACAGCGATTCAGTTCCCATTCATCGCAGGATTAGCTTGGCTCGTGACTAAAATCGTCCCAGGAGAAGATACGATTATTGAGTACAACCCACAACATTTAGATCAACGGTTTATTCAACAATCAACACCACTTGCGCTTTCACAAGCGAAAGACGAAGTTGTTCGTATGGGAGAATATGCTCATAAAGGTTTAGAAGAGACGAATAAGTTCTTAACGAACAATAACCAGAAACATTCGGAACTCGCCTTGCAAATTGAAGGGGCGCTAAATAATTTAGATAAAGAAATTACGCGCTACTTAATTGATTTAGCAAGTGGAAGTAACATGACAGATGCAGAAAGTTCAAAGCATACGGCATTAATGAATGCTGTTCGTGATATCGAACGTATTGGAGACCATATAGAAAATATTACTGAGCTTATTCAATATAACATCTCAAATAAAGTACATTTGACAGAAGATGCGTTAGAAGATTTAAACAATATGTTTGATTTAACGATTATTATCGTTAAGCAAACAGTAAGTGCTCTAGATGCTATGGATAAGGAACAAGCATTATCTGTTATTCAAAAAGAAGAAAAAATCAACTTCATGGAACAACGATTCAGAAAGCAACATATTATTCGTATGAATGAAGGATCGTGTAACCCAACAGCGGGTATTATGTTCGTTGATATGATCAGTGACTTAGAACGAATCGCAGATCACGCAGTAAACATAGCGGAAGAAGTATTAGGTAAGAGAGATCAAGCTTCAAATATTAGTTAAAAACAAGAAAAATCCTTTTGCTGTATGACTAAACATATAAGCAAAAGGATTTTATCATGTTATATGTATCTATTTATTAAACTTAGTTGATTAATCACTTTATAAATGCTATAGTAATCTTTGGTGTTAGCGACTTGAACAAACATTTCATAAAACTATTGACAATCATTTTAATCCGTGATAAATTATTAAACGTCGCTGTTAGTCACGCACTCAGTTTAAAATGCGTTAATCGTTCAAAAAAATTATATGTTGTTTTATATTCCACAGTAGCTCAGTGGTAGAGCAATCGGCTGTTAACCGATCGGTCGTAGGTTCGAATCCTACCTGTGGAGCCATTATTTCTAAGGCGGTGTAGCTCAGTTGGCGAGAGCAAACGGTTCATACCCGTTAGGTCGGGGGTTCGAATCCCTCTGCCGCCACCTATGGACCCTTAGCTCAGTTGGTCAGAGCGGTCGGCTCATAACCGATTGGTCGCAGGTTCGAATCCTGCAGGGTCCACCACTTGCATTATTATTGGAGGAATACCCAAGTCTGGTTGAAGGGGTCGGTCTTGAAAACCGAAAGGGGTGTCAAAGCCCGCGGGGGTTCGAATCCCTCTTCCTCCTCCATTTTTTTACTCATTTTTAAATAAAAAATGATCTTTTTATTTCAAACAATCACATGATTTCTGGCTCGGTAGCTCAGTCGGTAGAGCAAAGGACTGAAAATCCTTGTGTCGGCGGTTCGATTCCGTCCCGAGCCATCTGAAAACAAGCATTTGCTTGTTTTTTTTATTTCTTTATTTTTATGCTTATAATTTGCATGAATGGAAACCGTTTGTTAATCTTGATTTAAAGGTTCTATTTGTAACCTTTAAACTAATAAGAAAATTAAGAAAAGGGGTTTTAAAAATGGCAAAATTCGAATTACCAGAACTACCATATGCATACGATGCTTTAGAACCAACAATTGATAAAGAAACGATGAACATTCATCATACAAAACACCACAATACATATGTCGGTGGCTTAAATGGTGCGGTTGAAGGAAACAGTGCGTTAGAAGGAAAATCTGTTGAAGAGTTATTAAAAAACATTGACTCTGTACCAGAAGACGTTAGAACGGCTGTTCGTAACCATGGTGGAGGACATGCTAACCACAGTTTATTCTGGAAAGTTATTTCACCAAATGGTGGCGGAGAACCTTCAGGAGACTTAGCTGATAAAATCAACTCTACATTCGGTAGCTTTGATGCTTTCAAAGAACAATTTGAAAGTGCAGCAGCAGGTCGTTTTGGATCAGGCTGGGGCTGGCTCGTTGTTGATAACGGTAATATAGAAATCATTAGCACAGCTAACCAAGATTCACCATTAATGGACGGAAAAACTCCTATTCTTGGTATTGACGTTTGGGAACACGCATATTACCTAAACTATCAAAACAGACGTCCGGAATACTTAAAAGCATTCTGGAATATCGTAAACTGGGATGCAGTTGCAGAAAACTACAAAAATGCATAATTAATAATAAAAAAATCAAAGCTTTGAGTCGATTTATTCGCTCAAAGCTTTTTTTAATGATTAAAAACATTACTTCATAGATGAAAAATTAATATATTACTGTTAAAATATAAGAGCTATGAATATGCGTAAAAAGGGGAACAAAATTGTGAGTAGCAATAAAGAAAAATCAAAGTTACCATTTAGACTTAATATATTATTTTTCATTATATTTATTTTGTTTGCAGTTCTTATTATCCAGCTCGGAATCGTGCAAATTTTAGACGGTGAGGCTGCGCAAGAAGAAATTGATCGAACGGTTCAGGAACGAACGAAAATTCCTGTGCCACGTGGTTTAATTCTCGATCGAAACAATGAAGTGATTGTAGAAAATAAAGCGCGCTATTCTATTACATATACACCACCTAAAGGCGTTCAAGCGGAAGATCGTTTGAAATTAGCTAAAAAACTAGTTAAATATATTGATATGAATAGAGAAGAAGATTTAAAAAGCGTGACATTCCGTAATAAGCAAGAATATTGGTACTTAGAAAATATTGATGAAGCAACAAGTCGATTATCTGAAGACGAACTAAAAGATTTAGACGACGTTGAACAATATCAGCTCTTACTGAAGGAACGAATTACTGAAGAAGACGTTGCTGATTATTCAGATGATGAGTTAGAAATAATTGCGATAAAAAAAGAACTTGATAAAGCTTATGCCTTAACGCCACAAATTATCAAAAATGACCATATTACGAAAGAAGAATATGCACGTGTCGCTGAGCATTTAGATGATTTACCAGGGGTTAATGCGACCACTGATTGGGAACGTAAATATAATTATGATGAAACATTTAATAGTTTTATCGGTTCTATTACGTCTCAGGAGCAAGGGATTCCGAAAGAAAAACAAGATTACTTTCTCACGCGTGGATATAGTCGAAACGACCGTGTTGGGAAAAGTGGTCTTGAAGAGTATTATGAAGAATATTTACGTGGTCGTAAAGAACAAGTAGAATATACGACGACAAAAGCCGGAACAGTGATTGATTCAAAAATTGCTGTTGAAGGGGAACGTGGAAAAGATTTAGTTTTAACGATCGATATGGAATTACAAAAACAGGTCGATGACGTCGTTAGTAAACAATTAAAAGCTGTCGCTCTAAGTAATCGGTTTGCAAACGAAGCGACTGGAATAGCTATGAATCCGAAGACAGGCGAAATATTAGCCGTTTCTAGTCATACGTACGATCGACAAACAGGTAAAGTATCTGATACGGGATATAAGGCGTTATATGACGCACATCCACCAGGATCAACCGTGAAAGGTGCGACTGTTTTAGCCGGGCTTGATTCAGGAGCTATTAGTCCGAACCAAGTGTTTTATGATAGTCCGATTAAAATTGCTGGTACGCCACAGATGGGATCGTACACACGATTGGGTGCAGTTAATGATATAAGTGCTTTAAAGCGGTCATCTAACGTGTACATGTTTTATACAGCGCTGAGAATGGGTGGCGAATATCGTTATCCATTCCCGCAAAATGCAGGTGTTCGATTTGATTTTCAAGGACTGCTTGATTTAAGAAATTATTATGAACAGTTCGGTCTCGGCGTGAAAACAGGCGTTGATTTCCCGTTTGAAGCGACTGGCTATGAAGGTCCAGAACCTGTTGCCGGTAACGCGATGCACTTTTCTATCGGTCAGTACGATACGTACACAGCATTACAAATGGTTCAATACGTATCTACCATTGCTAACGATGGTTACCGCGTGCGTCCACACTTCCTTAAAACAGTGCATGATCCGTCTGTTGAAGAAGGTAAATTAGGTCCTGTATATAAAAGTATCTCAACAGACGTTATGAACCGTGTTGATATGGATTTAGAACATATTAAACGTGTGCAAGAAGGGTTTAGACAGGCGTTCCAGTCTCAAGGAGGAACAGGGTATAGTTCATGGGCTGGTAAAAGTTATAGCCCAGCTGGAAAGACAGGAACAGCGGAAACTGAAGTGTTTGTTGACGGTGTAAAATATAACACAGAAAACTTAGCATTAGTCGGTTATGCACCATTTGATGAACCAGAAATTGCTTTTGCTGTTATCGTGCCGAATTTAAGTAAAAATGGTGGAAGAAATATTAACCACAACATCGGTACAGGCATATTAGATGCTTATTTTGATATAAAAGAGAAGCGAGCGAAAGAAGAATAAAAATAAGGTGATTCCAACTGTTTGAACTGCTCCCTGTCTATTTGACAGGGACCATATCAGTTTAGGAATCACCTTATTTTTATGTGCTATTTACTTTAAGTTTTGTTTATCTTTATTTATTCGTTAGCGCTTTTGCAAGTTCTCTTTCGCTCATTTCATTATTAACTTCATGTTTACCTAATTGGATATACTGGCTAAATCCTTCATCTTCTAAGTACTTTGTAAATTTATCAGCATCATTAATAATTTTGTTTTCTTTCAATACTTTACTAATTTCTGGTGCTAACATATTTTCTTTAATGTTTATCGTATACTCAGTTTTCTTTGTTTGTTCGTCACTATCTTCTTCGCTGTCAGAATCGTCTTCACTTGCTTCTTCATCTGACTCCTCATTTTCTTCAGCGGCATCGTCTTTATTTTCTTCATCATTTTCTTCTTTAGCATCTTCTTCTTCATCATTCTGTTCGCCACTTAACGCAAGCGTCATATAATCAGAATCTGTTAAAACGCGGTAACCGTCATCTGTTAAAGCGTCGATCATTTCATCAGTCGTCATTTTATTCTTGTCGCTTCCCATATTACTAATGACGATAAAGATAATAATTAATACTACACTTGCAGCTAATAATCCCATTGAAAAATATCGTAAAGGTTGTTTCATCGTTAATCTCCTCATTTAGTTATTATTAATAATTGTGCGTACGTCATGTTCGCTAAGTTGTGTTAATTTTGCAATCTCACTAATGGAATGCCCTTGTTGAAACATTTCATGAATATTTTGAATGATTGTCAATGCATTGTTTGGAGCAGAAAATGCATCAGGTGAGGGCTGTTTATACGTTGTAGTCTGTTGCATGCGTGTATCGATTAAAAGCTCTTCTTCAAGAACTTTTATTTTTTTGTTTAGCTGGTAAATATCTTGCATCATCGTAATAGACAGTTGCTCGAATTCCTTTTCTAATTGTTTATGCCTGTCCGAAACAAAGAATGACAGTATAAACAAAAGAACGGCAACAGTCGTCAACGTTATAATGACATATAACATACTCGTACCTCCGTTTTATTTATCCATATTAGTTATATCATAAATCAATCAAACTTTAAACAACTATTTTACTTTGTAAATTAATCTTAATGTTTCCATTTATGTTATACTAATAGCAGTATTTAAACGCTTTGGAGGATGTTATATGTCAAAAAATACACCGATGATGAAACAATACTTAGAAATAAAAGCACAACATAAAGATGCTTTTTTGTTTTTTCGTTTAGGTGATTTTTACGAAATGTTTTTTGATGATGCTATACAAGCAGCACAAGAACTGGAAATTACATTAACGAAAAGAGATTCAAGTCAAAAAGATAGTATACCGATGTGCGGCGTCCCGCACCATTCGGCAGAAAGATATATAAAAACGCTAGTTGATAAAGGATATAGAGTAGCTATTTGTGAACAAGTCGAAGATCCGAAAAAAGCTGTCGGTGTTGTAAAACGTGAAGTAATTCAAGTGATTACACCTGGAACAGTCATGGAACAATCAATGCTAAAAGAAAATGAGAGTAATTATATTGCTAGTATCTCACAATTTTCAGACGGATCATTCGTCGTCGCATATAATGATTTATCAACAGGTGAAAACAAATTAATTCTTATTGAAGACGGCTGGGAAACAGTTATTCATGAACTGTACAACCAATCAATTAAAGAAGTCGTTGTAGCAAGTCATTTTTCTGAACATTTACAACAAGATTTAAAACAAAAGTTAGCGATTACTTTGTCATATGAAGATGAAGTAACGTTTAATGCAGAATTTCGCTCGTTATGCGATAACATCACGGATGAGCGTTTAATGGAAGCTTATAGTCGCTTATTAAACTATATTTTACATACACAGAAACGTTCATTAGACCATTTAAAGCCAGCTGAAGTAATTGAACGTAATAATTATTTATCGCTTGATATGTATTCAAAGCGAAATCTTGAGTTAACAGAATCGATTCGTAAACAATCAAAGCAAGGAACGTTGTTGTCTGTCCTTGATGAAACAGTTACTGCCATGGGTTCAAGGCTCATTAAACAGTGGATTGAACGACCCCTTTTAAATAAAACACACATATTAAATCGGTTACAAGCTGTTGAAGGGTTTTACAACGAATTTATGGCGCGTGAAACGTTAAGAGAATTATTAAAAGCAGTTTATGATTTAGAACGTTTGGCAGGAAGAATAGCTTTCGGAAATGTGAATGCGCGCGATCTTATTCAGCTCAAACAGTCATTACAAAACATTCCATCGATAAAATCTAATTTAGCTGAATATAATAATGAAATGATTAATCGTTTAAATGAGCAACTCGTGTTCCCACGTGAGCTCGTTGATTTACTTGAAACGAGTATTCACGATGAACCGCCAATCTCTATCACTGAAGGAAATATTATAAAAACAGGTTATAACGAAATGTTAGATGAATATCGCGATGCAGCCATTAACGGAAAGCAATGGATTGCTCAATTAGAAAGTGATGAAAAAGAAGCAACAGGCATCCGTTCTTTAAAAGTCGGGTTTAATCGTGTGTTCGGTTATTATATTGAAATAACAAAGGCGAATTTACATCTTATTCCAGAAGGACGTTATGAAAGAAAGCAAACGTTGACAAATGCGGAACGGTTTATAACTGAAGAATTAAAAGATAAAGAAACGCTTATTCTTGAAGCGGAAGAAAAAAGCATTGATTTAGAACATGAACTGTTTCTTGATATAAGAGATAAAATTAAAGATGATATTCCACATTTACAAGCGATCGCATATACGATTAGTAAAATTGATAGTTTACAATCATTTGCGACTGTGAGCGAAACGAATAATTATACGAAACCTACATTTGTTGATGATGAATTACATGTCATTGGTGGGCGACATCCAGTCGTTGAACAAGTAATGCAGGATGGCAACTTTGTTCCGAATGATATTTTGTTAAACGAAGAAAAGCGAATGTTACTCATTACTGGACCGAATATGGCAGGTAAAAGTACGTATATGCGACAGCTCGCTCTAACAGCTGTTATGGGACAAATTGGTTGTTTCGTTCCATGTGAGAAAGCAGACTTGCTTATTTTTGACCAAATATTTACGCGTATAGGGGCAGCAGATGACTTAGTCGCAGGACAGAGTACGTTTATGGTTGAAATGTTAGAAGCAAAACATGCACTCGTTCATGCAACAGAAAACAGTTTAATTTTATTAGACGAAGTAGGAAGAGGAACGAGTACGTACGATGGAATGGCACTCGCCCAAGCGATTATTGAATATATTCATAACCATATTCACGCAAAAACATTGTTTTCAACGCACTATCATGAGTTAACTGTATTAGAAGATTCACTTGACCATTTAAAAAATATTCACGTTCGGGCTGAAGAGTATGACGATAAAATTGTCTTTCTTCATCAAATTGAAGAAGGTTCAGCTGATGAAAGTTACGGCATTCACGTCGCACAATTAGCTGAATTACCCGAAGAATTAATTGAACGAGCATCACATATATTAACGAAGTTAGAAAACAAACAAGATGTCAAATCAGATCATTCGTCAGGCAATGAACAAAATGGTCAGTTAACATTTTTTGTTGAAGAATCACCAGCAAGTAGTCGTCCGAAAGAACAGTCAAAAGTTACCGAAAAACTTAAACGTATGAACGTGCTTGAAATGACACCGATTGAAGCGTTAAACGTTTTATATGATTTGAAAAAACAAGTCGATAAAGATTGATGAAAGAGAGGATGTAAAGCTTGACGATTATACAATTATCAGATGTTTTAGCAAATAAAATTGCAGCAGGTGAAGTCGTTGAGCGGCCATCATCTGTCGTTAAAGAATTGATCGAAAATAGTATTGATGCTAAAAGTACGTGGATAAAAATTGATGTTAAAGAAGCAGGACTACAAATGATTAAAGTGACAGATAATGGTCAAGGGATGTCAACAGTAGATTGTGAAATTGCTTTTTCTCGTCACGCAACGAGTAAAATTAAATATGAACAAGATTTATTTCATATTAAAACGTTAGGCTTTCGCGGTGAAGCGTTAGCAAGTATATCTGCTGTTAGTAAGTTAGACGTTAAATCATCTCAAGGAAATGAAGCAGGAACACATTTACGGTTTGAAGGTGGAAAGTTAATCGAGCGATTAAAGAGTGACGCGCGAAGAGGCACTGAAGTGTGTGTACGCGATTTATTTTATAATACACCCGCACGGTTAAAATACGTTAAAACGATTCATACAGAACTTGGTCATATTACTGATTTAGTGAATCGACTCGCGTTAGCACATCCAACGATTCGTTTTGAACTATCACATAACGGAAATTCATTACTTCAGACGACAGGGTCAGGACAGCTACTGCAAGTTATTAAACAAGTGTACGGAATGAAAATAGCGGAACAGATGATTGAAGTGTCGACAGAAACATTAGATTATCGCGTGACTGGTTACATTTCTAAACCTGAATTAACTCGGGCGAACCGGTCGTATGTATCAACGATTGTTAATGGAAGGTATATTCGAAACATCGGTTTAGCACGCGCGATTGCTGAAGGTTATGATACGTTACTGCCTATTCATAGACATCCTGTCGTCATCCTTAATATTGAAATGGATCCTATTCTTATTGACGTGAACGTACATCCGACAAAGCTAGAAGTTCGTTTTAGTAAAGAAAATGAATTGTTTACAGCCGTTAGAGAAATGATTAAACAAACATTTCGCTCGAAAACGCTTATCCCTGAGATGAGTCATGAGCAAGTAAAGCGACGTCAGTCACATAGTCAACCGTCAGAGCATTTACACATGCAATCGTTTATTGATGAACAACCGAGAGAGGATGTAAATAAATATACGCATACACAAGCAGATGAGCAATTTTTACACAAAGTTGAACACGTGAATGAAACAGAGAATGACACACGTAAAGAATACGTTAGTAAAAATGAGGCAGCGCCTGTGTCTGATAGAGACCGTATGCCTGTACTATATCCAATTGGGCAATTGTTAGGAACGTATATTTTAGCACAAAACGATCATGGCTTTTATATGATTGATCAGCACGCCGCCCAGGAAAGAATAAAGTATGAATCTTATCGACAAAAGCTCAGGCAAAATGAATCGACTAATCAACAATTGTTACTACCTATTATGATTGAATGCACACATAAAGAAGCACTTTATATTGAAAAACATCAAGACGTCCTTGAATCGATTGGTCTATATTTAGAATCCTTTGGACAGCATACGTACGCTGTTCGCTCACACCCAACGTGGTTTCCTAAAGGGGAAGAAAAGGAAATTATTGAGGAAATGATTGAACAAATTTTAAAAGAACAGACGATTAATATCGGAAATATTAGGGAAGAAGTTGCTATTTTAATGGCATGTAAAGGTTCGATAAAGGCGAATCAATATTTAACAAAAAATGATATGGAAAGCTTACTTTTACAATTAAGAGAGATGGAAGATCCTTTTACGTGTCCGCATGGCAGACCTGTTATTGTTCACTTTTCAACGTACGAAATTGAAAAGATGTTTAAACGTATTATGTAACATAATATTTAAGTAAACGTTTAGGAGAATATTTTGTGAAAACAAAAGTTGTTTCTATTGTAGGACCTACTGCTGTAGGAAAAACAAAATTAAGCATTGAACTTGCTAAACATTTTAACGGAGAAATTATTAATGGTGATTCAATGCAAGTGTATCGACAATTCGATATTGGTACGGCAAAAGTTACTCATGCTGAAATGGAAAATATTCCTCACCATTTAATAGATATTAAAGATCCAGAACAACCTTTCTCTGTCGCTGACTTTCAAACAGTTGTTAGAGAAGCAATTGAACGCGTAAGTAGCAAAGGGAAGTTACCAATTATCGTTGGTGGAAGTGGCTTATATATTCAAGCAGCTCTATACGATTATCACTTTTCTGAAGAAAGAAGAGATGAACAACTCACAGAACAGCTAACGAAAAAAGTTGAAGCAGAAGGCATTGAACCTTTATACAATGAACTAATGACTGTTGATCCTGAACAAGCGAAAGTTATTCATCCGAATAATCATAGACGTGTGATTCGTGCGCTGGAAGTCTATTATCAAACGGGAAAAACGATGTCAGAATATAAACGTGAACAATCTAATGACCCGTTATATGACATACATCTTATTGGTCTTGAAATGGAGAGAGAACAGCTCTATGAACGAATTAACGAACGAGTAGATCAGATGATTAATAGCGGATTATTAAAAGAAGTGTATAATTTATATGAGAAAGGGTATAGCAATACTCAAGCAATGCGTGGGATAGGATATAAAGAACTTATCCCTTATTTACAAGGGGAAGACACTTTGGAGCATTGTTTGTCGATATTGAAAAGAAACTCACGCAGATTTGCGAAACGACAGATGACATGGTTTAAAAATAAAATGGATGTGTCATGGTATAACGTAGAAGCTGATCAGTTTAGTCGGACAATCGCACGAGTGATTGCAGCGTATGAGGGAGTTTTTAATTAATTATCTAGAGAAAAAGAGGAGGAGCGAGAAATGACACAATCGAAAAACATTCAAGATTTTTATTTGAATGAACTGAGAAAAAGTAAAAGTTTAGTGACTGTTTTTCTTACTAATGGATTTCAGCTCAGAGGAACGATACATTCGTTTGACAGTTATACAGTATTGTTAGAGTCAGATAACAAACAGCAGCTTATTTATAAACATGCAATATCAACATTTGTCCCTAACCAAAATGTTTCATTTGAATAAAGATAAATGAACAAATAATAAAGTGGTCTTTTTCACTTACACGTGAGAAGACCATTTTATTATTTAACTACGCGAGACAAGCTAGCTGTTTCGTTTGGTCGCATGGCTCGTTTTTGTTATTATATGAATGAGTTTCATCTCACTTTTTTGCTCTTTCATTAGGAAAGTAGGTTTTATTTATGACAAAAGAAAAAGTTCTTATTATTGCCGTAAAAAAGCAAGAACAATTAGACAGTCATTTTAATTATTCACTTGATGAAATTATTTCATTAAGTCATACAGCTGGAGGAGAAGTTGTCCAAGTCGTGACACAAAATAGAGACACAATTCATCCAGCAACATATATTGGCGTTGGAAAAATGAAAGAAATTAAACAACTAATCGATGATTTATCGATTGAATTAGTCGTTTCAAACGATGAGTTATCTGCTGGGCAACTTCGTAATTTGGCAGATGAATTTGGTGTTCGTTTAATCGATAGAAGTCAGCTCATCCTTGATATATTCGCCCAACGAGCAAAGACGAAAGAAGGGCAACTACAAGTAGAGCTTGCTCAGTTGCAATATTTACTACCGAGATTACACGGACAAGGAACTGTTTTATCACGATTAGGTGGTGGAATTGGTACACGTGGGCCGGGGGAAACGCAACTTGAAACAGATCAACGCCATATTAGACGGCGAATTGATGATATTAAAAGACGACTGGACACGGTCGTTAAACAACGTGAACAATACCGGAAACGTCGCCGGGAAAATAACGTCTATCAAATATCTGTTGTCGGATATACGAACGCAGGGAAATCAACTATTTTTAATCGGCTCACAGATAGTGAAACATTAGAAGAAAATTTACTATTTGCGACACTTGATCCACTGACGAGAAAATTACAATTACCGTCAGGATTTCAATGTTTAATGACAGACACGGTCGGTTTTCTGCAAGATTTACCGACAACGCTTATCGCTTCATTCAAATCGACATTAGAAGAAGTGACAGAGGCAGATTTATTAATACACGTTATTGACTGTTCACATGAAGATCAAGAGCAACACGAAAAGACGGTTAATGAGCTGTTAAAGGAATTAGATGCTGATCAAATTCCGATGTTAACCGTTTATAATAAAAAAGATTTAGTTGACGGAGAGTTTTTCCCATCAACACACCCAAGCATCGTCATGAGTGCTTATGATGATGCGGATATAGAACAATTGATTCATTCCATAGAAACGGCGATTAAAAATCATTGGGAGCCGTTCGTTTATTCTGTCCCTGTATACGAAGGTGGTATTTTACAACGACTACTCAATGAATCAATCGTAACGAAGAAAAAGTATTCTGAAGCGGATAACGCTTATATTGTTAGTGGCTATATTGCACAAGATAGTGCATTAAATAATCAATTAAAGGAGCAACAAATCAAATGATTGAACAACTAGTAAATGAAGCAGAAGCGGATTGTTTAGAACAATTCATAGCAATCAATAAGCGTGTTGAATATAATCAAAAGAAATTGTTAGACGCTTTTCATGAAAAAAGAATTGGTGATTATCACTTTAGCTCAACAGACGGTTACGGATATGACGACTTAGGTCGTGACACACTTGAAGAGTTATATGCTCACGTGTTTGGGGCTGAGGATGCACTCGTTCGTCCACAACTCGTATCTGGTACACATGCTATTTCTACAGCTTTACAAGGGCTACTTCGCCCAGGCGATGAACTTATTTATATAACTGGAAAACCATATGATACGTTAGAACAAGTGATTGGTTTAACAGGTGATGAATCAGGTTCATTAAAAGATTATAATATCGACTACCAAGATGTAGCGTTGTTAGAAGACGGTGCAGTCGACTTTGACCGTGTGAAAGAAGTTGTTTCAAATCAAACAAAAGTGATTGGTATTCAGCGCTCAAAAGGATACGACGATCGACCGTCATTTACGATTGACCAAATTGAAGAAATGGTTATGTTCGTAAAATCAATCAACGAAGATTTAATTATATTCGTTGATAATTGCTACGGAGAATTTGTCGAGGAAAAAGAACCAACAGAAGTTGGTGTGGACATTATTGCCGGCTCACTCATCAAAAACCCAGGCGGAGGACTCGTTCGAGCAGGTGGCTACATTGCAGGTCGTGAAGACTTAATTAATCACGTCGCTAATCGCATGACAGCACCAGGTTTAGGAAGAGATGCTGGGGCAACAATTAACATGCTTCAAGAAATGTATCAAGGGTTCTTTTTAGCCCCACACGTCGTTGGTGAAGCATTAAAAGGGGCGGTATTTGCTGCTAGATTACTTGAAAAGCTCGGCGTGAAAACGACACCTGCTTACGATGCGAAGCGAACAGATCTTATCCAATCAGTAACATTTAACGATGCTGATCAAATGGTAAGCTTTTGTCAGTCGATTCAAAGGTTTTCACCGATTAACTCATACGTACAACCTTATCCGAGTGAAATGCCAGGTTATGACGAAAAGGTCATTATGGCTGCTGGGACATTCATCCAGGGATCAAGCATTGAGCTTTCAGCAGACGGTCCAATCAAACCACCATATATTGCGTTTATTCAAGGTGGCCTCACTTACGCACACGTAAAAATTGCTATAACGGAATCGGTTAAACAATTAATTTCAGACGGTTACATTAACGAATAAATAAAAGCTAACTCACGTTTCTCGGTATAAATGAGAAATGTAGAGTTAGCTTTTTTATTTCACGTGACGATATAAACCGATGACTTTTCCTAAAATAGAAATATTATCATAATACATCGGATCTAACGTGCTATTTTCTGGTTGTAAACGAATGCGATTTTCCTCTTTGAAAAATCGTTTAACCGTCGCTTCATCTTCTTCAGTCATTGCGACGATAATTTCTCCATTATTTGCCACATTTTGTTGTTTAACGATGACCATGTCACCATCTAAAATACCGGCTTCAATCATACTGTCTCCGACAATTTCCAAGATGAAAATATTTTCATTGGCTGTTGCTGTTGAAATCGGAAGTGGCACATATTCTTCGATATTTTCAATCGCTGTAATTGGCTGACCAGCTGTTACTTTACCGATAACAGGTGCATAGGCGACTTCTTCTTTTGGAATTGAACTTTCTAATGTCTTATCTAAAATTTCGATTGCTCGAGGTTTTGATGGGTTTCTTTTAATGTATCCTTTGTTTTCAATACGTGATAAATGCCCGTGGACAGTTGAGCTAGAGGCTAACCCAACAGCTTCAGCAATTTCACGTACTGAAGGCGGATATCCTTTATCTTCAACTTCCTTCTTTATATAATCCAAAATCATTTGTTGTCTTTTTGAAAGTTTTGTCATTCCTTTAACCCCTTTCTCATAAGGTTGATTAACAATACTTTATCATTTTAAAAAACGAAATGCAAACATTTGTTCTGATTTTTATTGACAAGAACATATGTTTGGTTTACTATATATTCATACGAACAAACGTTCTTGTTAAGTATATATTACAACTTTATATAAAAGAGGGGATGAAATAATATGTTTAATATGACAAAAACAGACTTATTTTATATAGGAGCTTTCGGATTATCTTTAGTGTTTTTATACTATTCATTCATGAGCATTTCATAAGAATAAGTGTCGAAGGAGTCAAAGATGAAAGCTATTATTTATTGTCGTGTAAGCACTGATAAACAAACGCAAGAAACATCGCTTGCACGACAGGAAGAGGAATTACATCTTTTAGCTAATCGTTTAAACAGTGAAGTGATTATGACGATTAAAGAAACAGCGAGTAGTTATGATATTGATCGAGATGGTATTTTTGATATGTTAGCTCTCTTTTCTGAAAAGAAAGCGAGCTGTTTATTTATACAAGATGAAACGAGATTAGGAAGAGGTCACTCTAGAATCGCACTTTTTCATCAACTGCAACAATTAGGTGTGACGATTTATACAATTAGTCACCAAGGAGAATTGATTCTTTCTGAAGCGGATTCTATGGTGCTACAAATTGTTGGACTCGTTGAAGAGTATCAACGAAAACTTCATAATGCTAAAATAAAACGTGGGATGAAACGTGCGATAGAAAATGGATATAATCCCGCAAACAATTTAGCAAAAATAAATGAAGCACCGGGACGAACAAGGAAAGATTTTCCCGTAGAAGAAGTGATGAAACTAAGAGAAAAAAACTTCACTTTTTCTGAAATTGCTAGCACGTTACGCGGTTTAGGGTATGACGTGTCGCGAGCGACTGTTCACCGGAGGTTTCAAGAACAGAGAAAACTTGATAATAGAGAGTAGTAAGCGTAAAATAACAGGTAGAAGATGAACATATCTTTTACCTGTTATTTTTTTATAGGAGGAGGTCCCCACGCGGATGATTACTGAAGAAAAACTAGCTCGTATAAATGAACTAGCAAAGAAACAAAAAGCAGACGGCTTATCGGTAAAAGAGAAGAACGAACAAAAGAAGTTACGTGAAGAATATTTACAAAACTTTCGGAAGTCTTTCTCATCACAAATTAAGTCGACGAAAATAATCGACCCAGAAGGTAAAGACGTTACACCTGACAAAATTAAACGTTTCAGAAATGATAAATAATGAATGGATACTTGTCCAATGACAAGATTCATTATAAGATATGACTAATATAATGTTTTTTAAATGGTGAAAGGGGAAAATGAATGTCTGTTAGTATTGAACAATTATCAATTAATGCAATTCGAACGTTATCAATAGATGCAATTGAAAAAGCGAGCTCTGGTCACCCGGGATTACCGATGGGTGCAGCGCCAATGGCATATACGCTTTGGGCAGATGTAATGAATCATCATCCGAAGCACTCAAAGTGGTTTAACCGCGATCGATTTGTCCTATCAGCTGGTCATGGATCGATGCTATTATATAGCTTACTCCATTTATCAGGCTATGACGTTTCAATCGATGACATAAAGAACTTTAGACAGTGGGGGTCAAACACACCTGGTCACCCAGAAGTACATTATACGGATGGTGTTGAAGCGACGACAGGACCACTTGGCCAAGGAATAGCTATGTCTGTTGGTATGGCTATGGCAGAAGCACATTTAGCAGCAAAATATAATACTGACGAACATAAGGTCGTTGACCACCATACATATGCACTCATTAGTGATGGAGATATTATGGAAGGAATTTCCCATGAAACTGCTTCATTAGCAGGTCATTTAGGGTTAGGTAAACTCATTGTATTATACGATTCTAACGACATTTCTTTAGATGGTGATTTAGACCGCTCTTTCTCTGAAAATACAGAAGAGCGTTTTAAAGCATACGGCTGGGAAGTCATTCGTGTAGAAGATGGAAATGATACTTCAGCGATTAAAGATGCGATTGAACGAGCGAAACAAAACGAATCTCAACCGACGCTCATTGAAGTGAAAACAATTATCGGTTACGGATCACCGAATAAATCAGATTCATCTGCTTCTCACGGGGCACCACTTGGCGAAGATGAATCAAAATTAACGAAAGAAAATTACGAATGGGACTATGAACCATTTGAAGTCCCGCAGTCTGTATACGATCACTACCATGAAAAAATTGTTACTCGTGGTGCTCAAAAAGAAGAAGAGTGGAATGAACTTTTTGCTGCTTATGAAAAAGCGAACCCACAATTAGCTGAAGAGTTAACACGAGCAATTAATAATGAATTACCTGCGAATTGGGATGAGCAATTACCAACATTCGAGCCAGGAGAAGATACGTTAGCAACACGCGCTGCTTCGGGTAAAGTGTTAAATGCGATTGCGCAAACAGTTCCGAACTTCTTTGGAGGAAGTGCAGACTTAGCAGGTTCAAATAACACACTGATTCAAGGGGAAACAGACTTTACGAAAGACAATTATGCTGGAAGAAATATTTGGTTTGGTGTTCGTGAATTCGCAATGGCAGCAGCACTAAACGGAATGGCTTTACACGGTGGATTAAAAGTATATGCTGGAACGTTTTTCGTCTTCAGTGACTACTTGCGCCCGGCTGTTCGTTTATCATCCATTATGAAGATGCCGACGACATTTGTCTTAACACATGACTCTATTGCAGTTGGTGAAGACGGACCGACACACGAACCAGTTGAACATCTCGCATCATTTCGTGCAATGCCTGGATTATCGGTTATTCGCCCAGCAGACGGAAACGAAACACAGGCAGCATGGCGTTTAGCGATGGAATCAACGGATCAACCGACATGCCTCGTTTTAACGAGACAAGGTTTACCGACGCTAGAAGGAACGAAGGAAAATGCTTATGAAGGCGTTAAAAAAGGTGCTTACATCGTTAGCGACAGCGAAAAGGAAACACCTGACGCACTGTTATTAGCAACGGGTTCAGAAGTACAATTAGCAGTTGATTCTCAGCAAGAACTTGCTCGAAAAGGGATAGACGTTCGAGTGATTAGTATGCCTTTTTGGGATCGATTTAAACAACAAGATGAGTCATACCGCGAACAAATTTTACCTTCAGACGTGAAAAATCGTGTCGCTATTGAAATGGCAAGTTCATTAGGTTGGCATGAATTTACTGGAGATAAAGGAATTGTTCTAGGGATTGATACGTTCGGAGCATCTGCACCAGGAGATCGCGTGATTAAAGAGTATGGCTTTACGGTAGAAAATGTCGTTAAACATGTTGAATCTCTCATGAAGTAAAGTAGAAAATAGGATAAAGGATGGGCATGCGAATGCTCATCTTTTTCGATTTTTATAGCCGCTCGTGAATAAGTTAAAAGTCAAGCGCCTTTTTTGTTATATTAACAATTGATTGATGATGAAAAGGAGAAGTCGATGTTGAAAACATATACCGTTTTTTCAATACGTGATGAATTTGCCAAACGTTATTTTTACAAAAGCGATATTTTATTTCGTTTTCTTAAAGATGCGCCTGAAGCAGATAATAAAGCGATAAAAAAACAATTTGATTATATAACGAATTCGTTTACAACATCTGACATTGTTTCACGTCTAAGCGACATCAATGAGGCATCATTGCGCGTAAATGATGCTGAAAATGAACTAACAATAGAAGCGACAGACTATACGATATACATTTCAGTGTTTGATAAATATTTAACGTTCACGTGTGATCAAACGTATCAAACGGAAGAATTATTATACAATACATTACGCAACATCTGTCCTTATATATTTATTATTAACCGAAAGAGAGAAGGTCATTACGGATGGGTTTCACCACTTCAGCAAAATTTACGATATAAAAGTGGACAATTATTGTATTCTTTCTTTTAATTTACTATACTGATAAAGGAACAGAAAGAAGGGGGACGACGTTACATGGGTACATTATGGGTTGTACTAATCGCGCTTACGACATTAATTATTGGTGTAGCTCTTGGATTTTTTATCGCAAGAAAATACATGATGAACTACTTAAAGAAAAACCCACCAATTAATGAGCAAATGCTACGTACATTAATGATGCAAATGGGCCAGAAGCCATCACAGAAGAAAATTAATCAAATGATGCGTGCAATGGGTAATCAGATGGATAACCAGTAATTAAACGAGCCATTATAACTTAAATTTTCAAATCCACTTTCTAAGGTATTTATTTAGAAGGTGGATTTTTTGTCACATTTTCAGAAAAAATTCCGTAGTTTTTTTAAACAAGATGTTTACACAGACGATTTAAATCGTCGATAAATTGTCATACGGGATATAATGAAAGCTAGCTATTTATTGGTAAGATGGAATTATACATATAGATGTGCACAAATAGGAGGGTTAAGCAGATGATTGAAGAAATTAATATATTTATCGCATTTGGAGCCGGATTTTTATCGTTTATCTCTCCATGTGTTTTACCTTTATATCCTGCATTCCTATCGTATATAACAGGAATGAGTATTCAAGAAATTAATGAAGATAATAAACAGTTAACGACACGTAGTATGTTGCATACGCTGTTCTTTTTACTCGGATTTTCTGTCGTTTTCATTATGTTAGGTTTTACGTCGACATTTCTGTCAGAATTCTTTATGAAAAATCAAAACATAATTCGACAAATTGGTTCAATCGTCATCATTTTCTTTGGATTATTTATCGTCGGCATATTTAATACAGAATTTTTAATGAAAGACCGTAAACTAACATTTAAAAATAGACCGGCTGGATTTATCGGTTCATTTTTAATTGGATTAACGTTCTCTATGGGTTGGACACCTTGTATGGGGCCAATTTTAGCAATCGTTCTTTCACTCGCAGCTAATACGCCTGATCAAGGAATGATTATGATGATCAGTTATATTTTAGGGTTTGCGATTCCGTTTTTCGTCCTGTCATTCTTTGTAAGTAAATTAAAGTGGATTCGACGTTACAGCGCAAAGCTCGTAAAAATCGGTGGCTACATTATGATTGCTCTCGGTGTAGCATTGTTCTTTGATTTAATGACAAAATTGACTTCATTATTAGCAGGTTGGTTTAATTTCACTGGCTTTTAAAAAACGGACTTATAATAATGTGCTACAATAGATGAATATCTTATAATGAAAGGTCTTAAACATATGTTTTTAATTGTTGCTAGTACAGTTGTTGCGATAGGTATGGCTACATTGATGATTTTCGTGCGCATGAAAGCAGCGGAACGTCCGACATCTGTTAAACGAATTATTATTCCACCATTGATGATGAGTACAGGTTGCTTTATGTTTATTTTTCCTGAGTTTCGCCTATCCGCGATTCAAACGATTGAAGCCGTTACTGTTGGAATCATCTTTTCTATTTTGCTCATTAAATCATCAACTATGCGCATTGAAAAAGGACATATTTATTTAAGTCCATCGAAATATTTTATTTTTATTCTATTTGGGTTACTCGGTATTCGGGTGATTTTTAAGTTAATAATCGGTAGTTATATATCGTTCGGAGAGACGAGTGGTATGTTTTTCATTCTCGCACTTGCAATGATTTTCACGTGGCGACTGTCGATGTTAATCCAATTTAAACGACTAGAAAAACAGCTTAAATAAAAGATCCTGTCAGATTAATTGTGACAGGATCTTTGTTTATTCAGCTTTTTTATTTACTTGGTGACGTTCTTTCCAGTCTTTTGCGTAAGTATCTTTCGACATATGGAAGTACTTTTCATACGGTGTGACGTCAATATTCTTTTCTGCTAAACGTTTACGTAAAATTTATGATCGCGTTTCGGTGTTCCAATAATATATCCTTCAATAATTATTTCTTCAGTAATTGTCGTTGCTTCTCTTCTTAAAGCAACTTCCCCAATTTTTCCAGCAATTGACCTTCGAGCAACATCTCTAAATAGTTCTGGCACAGGTGTGACGAGTTCTTCAAGAAAATCAAGCTCTTCCTCACCCCACATATGTCGCGTTTGATCAATATAATGCTCTTGCCAATCCATATCCGATTTTCCGTCTTCTTTTGGTAGTTGCTTTAAAAATTTACGAAACATAAAGAAACCACCGATTGCCATTGCCCCAATTAATAAAAAACCCCAAAACACAATAAAGTAATCATATATTAAAGACAAATTATTAACACCCATTTCTTTGTCTGGTTAAAGAGTCGTTCAACCATATATTTTCATATAGTTAAATTATATCAACAATCATTGATTTTTCAATAAAAGACTCTAGAAAGAGGGAACTTAAAGGTAATTTTAATACAGTTGATGATAAACAGTACTTTTACATAAATTAATTAAGTATAAGTATAAGTTATATAAAAGAATCATATATTCGTATAGGCAATCTTTTTATAAACAGTTGTTTAATGTAAAAAATTCCTTTAACATAGTATATAGATATCGTCACGTCAAATGATTGTTATCTTTTTATGGATTTATTTTATTTTTATTTAAATGTACGTTGATACGCTATGAAATAGTAGAAGACAGAAGGAGGATTATTGATTATGAGTAATAAATTCCAAGCAAAAAAGCAATTTGAACTTGAAGGAAAAACTTACAATTACTATGAATTAAAAGCACTAGAAAATGACAAACAAACGATTAGCCGTTTACCATTCTCTGTTCGTGTATTATTAGAATCAGTTTTACGCCAGCATGACGGGAAAGTCATCAAGGACGAACACGTCGAAGGGTTATTAAACTGGGGAACGGAAAATGGAGCAGGTGTTGACGTACCATTTAAACCGTCACGTGTTATTTTACAAGACTTTACGGGTGTGCCAGCTGTTGTAGACTTAGCATCACTGCGTAAAGCAATGGTCGATATGGGAGGGAACCCAGACGATATTAATCCAGAAGTCCCTGTTGATTTAGTCATTGACCACTCTGTTCAAGTCGATCAATACGGAGTGCCTGGAGCACTGCAAGCGAATATGGAGCTTGAATTTGAACGAAATGCTGAACGTTATGAGTTTTTACATTGGGCACAAAAAGCGTTTGATAACTATCGTGCTGTTCCACCAGCAACAGGAATCGTTCACCAAGTAAACTTAGAATATTTAGCAGATGTCGTTCACGGGAATGAAAATGAAGACGGTACGTACGAAGCGTTTCCAGACACGCTCGTAGGAACAGACTCTCATACGACGATGATTAACGGACTCGGTATTTTAGGCTGGGGTGTCGGTGGGATTGAAGCTGAAGCAGGTATGCTCGGACAGCCATCATATTTCCCAACACCAGAAGTTATCGGTGTGAAATTCACTGGAAACTTCCCGGAAGGAACGACAGCAACAGACTTAGCACTTAAAGTTACTCAAGTGCTCCGTGATAAAAATGTTGTTGGAAAGTTCGTTGAATATTACGGACCAGGCTTACAGGATATGCCTTTAGCAGACCGCGCAACAATTTCTAACATGGCACCAGAATACGGTGCAACGTGTGGATTTTTCCCAGTAGATGAAGAGTCATTAAACTACTTACGCCTCACAGGTCGTAGTGAAGAGAAAATCGCACTCGTTGAAAAATATTGTAAAGAAAACAACTTCTGGTATTCACCAGATATGGAAGACCCTGAATATACAGAAACAATTGAAATTAATTTATCAGAACTTGAACCAAACTTAGCAGGACCGAAACGTCCACAAGATTTAATTCCTTTATCAAAAATGAAAGAAGAGTTCAACAAAGCAATTACTGCACCTGTTGGTAATCAAGGCTTCGGCTTAGACAAGTCAGAATTCGATAAAGAAATTGAAGTAGAGCATGCGAATGGCGATAAATCTGTGATGAAAACAGGTTCATTAGCGATTGCAGCGATTACGTCTTGTACGAATACGTCTAACCCACACGTTATGTTAGGGGCAGGACTACTTGCTAAAAATGCGATTGAAAAAGGATTAACAGTGCCACAACACGTTAAAACATCACTCGCACCAGATTCAACGGTTGTTACACGCTATTTAGATGACTCTGGTCTAACGAAATACTTAGATGAACTCGGCTTTAACTTAGTCGGTTATGGATGTACAACATGTATCGGTAACTCAGGACCACTTTTACCAGAAATTGAAAAAGCTGTTGTTGAAAATGATTTAACAGTTTCGTCAGTACTTTCAGGTAACCGTAACTTTGAGGGACGTATTCACCCATTAACGAAAGCAAACTACTTAGCTTCACCACCACTCGTTGTTGCTTATGCGTTAGCTGGTACAGTTGATATTGATTTATCAAAAGAACCAATTAGTAAAGATAAAGACGGAAACGATGTATACATGAAAGATTTATGGCCGTCGATGCAAGAAATTCAAAATGAAATTGATAACGTCGTAAATCCGACAATTTTCCGTTCAGAGTATGATAACGTATTTGCTTCAAATGAGAAGTGGAATGCTATTGATACGACAGATGAACCGTTGTTTGCATGGGATAATGAATCAACATATATCCAAAACCCACCATTCTTTGAAGGGTTAACAAAAGATATTCGTCAAGTTGAATCACTTGAAGGATTACGTGCACTCGCACTATTTGGTGATTCAATTACGACAGATCACATTTCTCCAGCTGGAGCAATTGCATTAAATATGCCTGCAGGACAGTATTTACAAGACAAAGGCGTATCACCACGTGACTTTAACTCGTATGGATCACGTCGTGGAAATCACGAAGTCATGATGCGTGGAACGTTTGCGAACATCCGTATTCGTAACCGTTTAGCGCCAGATACTGAAGGTGGGTACACAACGTACTGGCCAACAGGAGATGTTATGGCTATTTATGATGCAGCGATGAAATACAAAGATGATGGGACAGGCTTAATCGTCATCGGTGGAAAAGATTATGGGATGGGCTCATCTCGAGACTGGGCAGCAAAAGGAGCAGGTCTACTCGGTGTTGAAACAGTTCTCGTCGAAAGCTACGAACGTATTCACCGTTCGAACTTAGTCATGATGGGTATTTTACCACTCGTCTTTGAAAAAGGAGAAAATGCCGATACACACGGATTAACAGGAGAAGAAGCATTCACTGTTCATTTAAGTGAAGATATTACTCCGAACGAACGTGTGAAAGTAACGGCAGTTGATAACGATGGACAGACGAAAGAATTCTACGCAATTGCACGTTTCGATAGTGAAGTTGAAATTGACTATTACCGTAACGGCGGTATCCTACAAAAAGTATTACGTAGTAAATTAGAACAATAATTTTAAAAAACTTTAAATGAGTAAGGTTGTCATTCGACAGCTTTACTCATTTTTATTATGATAAGGTA
>Ga0079226_10000147_pt1 | contig 44459 bp, 33 predicted proteins | sample Poulit2014_FD_76345 | JGI IMG/M metagenome (GOLD analysis project Ga0079226, IMG submission 76345) | Agricultural soil microbial communities from Georgia to study Nitrogen management - Poultry litter 2014 | ecosystem: Environmental > Terrestrial > Soil > Agricultural land | place: USA: Georgia...
ACAACAGGGTATACAACAGGGTATACAACAGGGCATACAAAAAGGACGTTTGGAGGAACGTGCTAAAGCTGTAGCCGAAAAAAAGGAATTTGCGATCAAGATGTTGCAGAGCGGGTTAGATGCGGAACAAATTTCTGGTATTTTAGGTTTGCCAACCAAGGAAATTGAAAAGCTGAAATAGTTTTGTCGATATGGAAATCAATAGCTTACTTTGTATAACTTTGAGTTTTAAGTAATCAATATTAGGCAAAGTTTGTATAATATTGGCAGGTAAAACTATTTGAGCATCAAGACAGCCTGATTGATGCTTTTGGCTGTGTGTTTTCAGAAGCACTAGATGAAGATTACGAAGAGCTGGATTTTGCTAATCGTATGAAAAAGAGATGTCAAGATAGTAAGAAAAGATTGGTATAATAGCTATTGTAAGTGGCTCGTAATAAACTCGCATCGCAGTTCTGTACTGTTTTTTGGAACTTCAACAAGTTAATAACCATATTCCAAATAGGTTTTCTTCATTTCTTCAAAGGAGAAAATAGCTTTTTTCCAAGTCTGCTTTTTTTCGTTATCTGTGGAGGATATCTTTTGCCAACGTGGCAGGATAAGCACTTTTTGATTATCCGGATGCCTCGTTACCAGATTATTGACTTATTCTGAGATGGGAATGTTTTTTTGTTTTCATATAACAGATAGCGTCTAGAGCCCCTCTATTGAAAAAACAAATTGGAGTTGGGTTCAGCGGCTATAAGTCGGTAGATTTCTAAAGACGCATCTAATAGCAATAAATTTTATTCTTCCATGGCAAGCCTTCTCCATTAGTTTGCATCTGTTCTTGTATAATTCTTCCAGTCTCTTCCATGAGCACAAAATAACCTTGCTTTTCTAAAACATTGATTAACGTGGATTTTCCTACCCCTGGACCACCTGTAATAACCATTAGTTTCATTTTTTCTATATTTATTTATTGGTACAAAATTATTCAATAATAAAATGTCAAACATTGGAGTCTGGATGTTGTTATAGGACAAGATGGATTCAGAAAATGTATCGATAATATTATAATAAATTTTTCCATCCTGTTAAAATTCATCTTAAAGTTGCAGTTTGAAAAGTAAATAAGAACTAAGTGCATCAACATAAATCGAATGTAGAAAATGGCGGCTTATGACTAGAGTTCCTCCAAGAATTATTAGAGTTTTAATGCGTATAGGCTTCCGTAACACGGATTTTCTTATTGTTCTCAAAAGTTTTTTATATTAAAGATGAAGAAATAAACCGTATATTTGATGAAGAGATTATACAATTGACAGGAGGTACAATCGATATGAGTGTTCTAGAAATAGTAAAAAAACAGGAAAGGCAACAGGGTATACAACAGGGTATACAACAGGGTATACAACAGGGACGTTTGGAGGAACGTGCCAAAGCTGTAGCCGAAAAAAAGAAATTTGCGATTAAGATGTTGCAGAGCGGGTTTGATGTGGAGCAAATTTCCGATATATTAGGTTTGCCTACCAAGGAAATCGAAAAACTGAGATAGTTTTTATAGCGATGCAGATCAATAGCTTGATTTACATAATCTAGAGCTTTAAAAAAGCAACATTATCCAATATTTTGCATAATGTTGATAGACAAAACTTCCTATTTGCTGGAAGCCATGACGTAAAACAGGGTGCCGCCATGATTTATTTGTTTTTTGGTGTCTGCAAGAAGCATGAGGTACCCCATTTCAGTGACTAAAATATACTTTAGAAAACAACGCCTCTATATACCATTAAAAATAGAGAGATCTATACCCACAGAACTATAAGAAATAATAGAGAAATCAAACATCTAGTTGGAAGAGCCCACACCGTATGACATCTTTTTTGATTTTTTTCGTTGAGTATTGTACTAGACACTGTGTCTTGACTAGGGGATTTTAGATTTCAAATTGTAAACAAACTATGGAATATTAACAGGGATTTCTCATTTAAAAGAGTGCAAATTAACCCCTTACAATAGAGTAGAGTTTTACGTAATAAATTCATTAGATTTGTAAGAAAACGAGAACGCATGTACATTATATTTGATACCGAAACTACTGGGCTTCCTAAACGTTGGGGTGCCCCTGTAACTGATTTGGATAACTGGCCAAGGTGTGTCCAAATCGCTTGGCAGATTCACGATGATTTAGGGAGGGTAATAGAGCATAAAGACTTTATAATTAAACCTGACGGCTTTAATATACCTTATGAAGCGGAAAGTATACACGGTATTTCTACAGCACTTGCAAATAAGCAGGGAGTTGATATCTTGTATATGCTGGAAGAATTTAAGGAGGCATTAAGCAAAGCTAAATTTGTTGTTGGTCAAAACGTACAGTTTGACTTAAATGTAATGGGGGCAGAGTTCTTGCGCTACGGTATGGATAATATCTTAGAAGATAAACCTAAGTTAGATACCTGTACTGAGGTTACTGCTGAATTGGTAAAGCTTCCCGGTGGTAGAGGGGGGCGGTATAAGCTGCCCACACTAACTGAGCTGCACGAGTATTTGTTTGGAGTCGCCTTTAGCGAGGCTCATAACGCTACTGCTGATGTTGAAGCTACAACCAGATGTTTTTTAGAGCTTATTCGACGAGAGGTGTTTACTGCAGAAGAGCTGCAAGTGGATACGGGATACTTTGTTGAGTTTAAAGAGCATAATCCAGATCCGATTGAGGTTATTGGCTTAAAACACATTAATTTAAAGCTAGCATCTGATAAAGTTGCTGGAGAGGTTGATAGCAACAAAAGAGCGATTGATAAAGATCCGGAGGTACAAGAAAAACTCAAGGAAGCGACCTTTGTTCACCTGCATAACCATTCTCAGTTCTCGGTTTTACAATCTACAATTAGCATCAATAATCTGGTCGATGCAGCTGTAAAAAATAAAATGCCTGCCGTGGCTTTAACAGACCACGGGAATATGATGGGAGCGTTTTCTTTTGTAAGTCGAATAGAATCGCACAATAAATCATTGCAATCGCAGCTAGAAGCTGAAAACGTACCCCCGGAGGAGATTGAAAAGGCATTGTTAAAGCCTATTGTGGGCTGTGAATTATTTGTTTGTGAGAATCACTTAGATAAGACGCAAAAAGATAATGGATACCAAATCGTGTTTTTAGCGAAAAACAAAAGAGGCTACCATAATCTAGCTAAAATGTCGTCGATCGCTTATACCGAAGGGTTTTACTACGTTCCTAGAATTGATAAAGCAATTGTAGAGCAGTATAAAGAAGACTTAATTGTACTTTCTGGAAACCTATCGGGTGAAATTCCTAATAAGCTCTTGAATATGGGCTTTAATCAAGCAGAGGAGGCCCTTGTTTGGTGGAAGGAGCAATTCGGTGAGGACTTTTATGTGGAAATCATGCGCCACGGTCAAGAGGATGAAGATAGGGCAAATCTAGAATTGATAAACCTAGCTGACAAACATGGGGTTCAATTAATAGCCACAAATAACACGTATTATATTGCTAAAGAAGATGCGCACGCTCACGATATTTTACTGTGCGTAAAAGACGGAGAAAAGCTCTCTACACCTAAGGGAAGGGGACGTGGGTTTAGGTTCGGCTTGCCGAATCAAGAATATTTCTTCAAATCGGCACAAGAAATGAAGGATATTTTTAAGGACATCCCTGATGCCATTATTAATATCCAGGGGCTAATTGATAAGATTGAGCCTTTTACCTTAAGTCGTGGAATTTTACTACCTAAGTTTCATATTCCAAAGGAGTTTGAAGATCCTAATGATGATATAAATCAAACTAAAAATGGCGAGAATGCGTATTTAAAGCATTTAACCTATCAAGGTGCTAAAGCACGCTATGGAGAGGTTACTGAGTCTATTAGTGAGCGATTAGACTTTGAGCTGGATACTATTGAAAAAACGGGCTATCCGGGCTATTTCTTAATTGTTCAAGACTTAATCGCCGAGGCCCGTAGAATGGGCGTATCGGTAGGGCCGGGAAGGGGATCCGCTGCTGGATCCGCAGTCGCATATTGCCTCGGGATTACCAACATCGATCCCATTGAATACGATTTGCTATTTGAGCGTTTTCTAAATCCAGACCGGGTATCCATGCCCGATATCGATATTGACTTTGATGATGAAGGTAGAGGGAGAGTCATTGATTATGTAATTAATAAATACGGTAGCTCCCAAGTGGCACAAATCATCACTTACGGTACTATGGCCGCTAAGTCATCGATTCGAGATACAGCCCGAGTTTTAGACCTACCGCTACAAAATGCCAATGAAATAGCTAAGTTAATTCCTAACATTTCTTTAAAGGCTATTTTCAATAGTGCTGAAGATGAGCTCAAAAAAAAGCTTAGGAGCGAAGAGTTAGAGGCAGTAACTCAGCTTAAAGCAAAGGCTCATCATAACGGATTAGAATCTGAAACCATAAAACAAGCTCAGGTACTGGAGGGTTCTTTACGAAACACAGGGATTCACGCTTGCGGAGTTATCATTACCCCCGATGATATCACCAACTTTGTCCCAGTAGCTTTGGCCAAGGACTCCGACTTGTACGTTACGCAATTCGATAACTCGGTGGTTGAGAGTGCAGGGCTATTGAAGATGGACTTTTTGGGGCTTAAAACTTTAACGTTAATAAAAGATACGGTAGAAAACGTTCGTCTCAGACACAATATCGTCCTTAATCCAGATGAGTTTCCGATTGATGATGTGAAAACATACGAACTGTTCCAAAGGGGTGAGACCATAGGAATATTTCAATATGAGTCTCCTGGAATGCAAAAATATATGAAGGAGCTAAAACCTTCGGTATTTGCAGACTTAATTGCTATGAACGCATTATACCGTCCAGGTCCGATGGAATATATTCCTTCGTTTATTCGTAGGAAGCACGGGTTAGAACCGATAACTTACGATTTGGATGCCTGTGAGGAATACTTAAGTGAAACCTATGGAATTACAGTTTACCAAGAGCAGGTGATGCTTTTATCGCAAAAACTGGCCGATTTCTCAAAAGGTGATGCCGATAACCTGAGAAAGGCTATGGGTAAAAAGCAGAAAAATGTTCTAGACAAAATGAAGCCTCAGTTTATTGAAAAGGCCAGTGCTAAAGGTCACGATGCTAAGGTGCTGGAAAAAATTTGGACCGACTGGGAGGCTTTCGCGAGTTATGCATTTAATAAGTCACACTCCACCTGTTATGCTTGGATTGCCTATCAAACGGCTTATCTTAAGGCACATTATCCCGCAGAATATATGGCTGCTGTGTTATCCAACAATATGAACGACATCAAGCAGGTTACATTTTTCATGGAAGAGTGTAGAAGAATGGGATTGGAGGTTCTGAGTCCTGATGTTAACGAGTCCCACTATAAATTCACTGTAAACGAGGTAGGTGCTGTAAGGTTTGGAATCGGTGCTGTAAAAGGAGTAGGTGCTAATGCAGTTAAAGCCATAGTGGAGGGAAGGACTGAGGGACCTTATTCATCACTTTTTGATATGGTCAAGAAGATTGATCTAAAGGCAGTAAATAAAAGGGCAATCGAGAGTTTGGTGTATGCAGGGGGCTTTGATAGCTTTACCAATTTGCACAGAGCACAATATTTTCACACCGAATCGGATCAGCTAACTGGAATTGAAAAAGCTATTCGATATGGGCATAAATACAAGGAAACCATCAACTCTGCACAAACAAGTTTGTTTGGTGGTGAATCCGCGATCGATCTACCTGAACCAAGCTTGCCGGAATGTGAGCCTTGGGGATTGTTAGAGAAGCTTAAATATGAAAAAGAGGTTATTGGTATATATTTAACCAGTCACCCTTTAGATAACTACCGATTTGAGATTAAGCATTTTTGTCCAAACAGTGTTCGCGATATAACGCTAGTGAATAAGATTCAAGAGATGGTTGTTAGCGATGAAGACAGGAAGGCATTCAATAAAGTTAAAAATAGACCTCTTATCATTGGAGGAATGATCACTGCAGCGGACCATAGGATATCAAAAAATGGAAATCCATTCGGGTCTTTCATAATTGAAGATTATAACGATTCTTATGAAATCAGGGTGTTTGGAAAAAGCTACATAGAAAATAAAAATTATATGCAGACCGGCTTCTTCGTTCAAATTCGCGGTATTATTCAAGAAAGGAGAAATCAACCCGATAACTGGATCTTTGATTTAAACACAATAAAATTACTTTCTGATTTACGCGAGCAGAACTGTAAAAAATTCACCATACAGATGACGCTCGATAATTTATCCCAAGAGAAAATCGAACAGTTGCAAGTGGCTGTAGAAAAAGCAAAAACCGATGAATATGAGAATAATTGTAAATTGCAATTTATGGTTTGGGATACAGAAAAGGAAATAGGAGTAGAAATGCCTTCAAAACGTCATAAAATTTTTATTACAGATGATTTTTTAATGGAATTAAGTAAGCTAGAAGGTGTATCGTACCGTTTAAATTAAATCTGACAAATTAGGTGGTTCGCAAGGTTTTGTTATATTTGAAAATAGTAGTAAATTTGATATTCACGAATTATATTAAAAAGTTATGGCTATAGAAATTACAGATAGCAATTTTGAAGAAGTTGTATTAAAGGCTGATAAGCCAGTATTGGTAGATTTTTGGGCTGAATGGTGTGGACCATGTAGAATGGTTGGACCATTAGTAGATGAGATTGCAAAAGAATACGATGGAAAGGCTGTTGTTGGAAAGGTTAACGTTGACAACAATCCTGAAATTTCTGTGAAGTTTGGAATTAGAAATATTCCTGCTTTATTATTCTTTAAAAACGGCGAAGTTGTAGACAAACAAGTAGGAGCTGTTCCGAAATCTGTTTTAACTGAAAAGCTGGATCAACAAATCTAAAAGAATTTCAAATCTGCAAATTTAAACCGGGTTTACGTAGAGTAGGTCCGGTTTTTTTACGCTCAAAATTTGGCGTTATAAGAACGATTAAATTTCAGGTATTAACCCTTCATTTTGGGACAGTATCCATCTATTTTTGGGAACATGTATCTAATTCCATTTTATTATGCTACATCCTTTTATTTTAAAATTTTCACTGTTTTAGCTATTATTCAATCCGCGACTTATGTATGTTTTATTTTGTTGTTATATTGTTATTTACCAAGTGCGAGAAGAGCTTTAGCGATATTTATTCTTGTAGGTAGAATGGCTTTTACAAATTATATATTTCAGACCTTCGCTATTTTATGAATCTCTTATATTTTCAATTTTAAAGGTGATGTTTTTTTCTCAGAGGCTTTAGTGTTAATTGTTTTTATATTAGCTTTCCAATTGATCGTAAGTAAGTTTTATTTGGATGTATTTAAAATGGGACCGTTGGAAAATCTATGGAGAAGATTTACTTACAATAGGTTAGTGCATTTAAGAAAGAAAAAACTTCCCATAAATTAATTCTCTATGGTTTTACTCTGACCAGAAATTAGACCAGCAATCAATAATATAAAACTCAGGACTAGTAGTAGGGCTAAGGAAGGCACCCAGGAGTTAAAACCATCGAACAATGCTCCAAAAATCGGTGGCCCGAATGCTGCAATTAAATATCCAAAGGATTGTGCCATAGCGGAGAGTTCTGCTGCATGTTGCGTGCGGCTAGTTCGCAACACAAAAAACAACATTGAAAGGCTAAAAGCTAAACCACTAGCAGTTCCTATACAAATACACCAAAGGATGATGTAGTCTGTTTTAAATATTAATATGCCTAATAGACCTACAATAAAAAGTATACCTACCACAGCCGCTAATGGTTTTTGGTTTTTCATCTTACTAGCTATCACTGCACCTAAAAATGTCATAGGCAGTTGAGCAAATTGTACATAAGAGAGGATCCATCCAGATTTTTCTGATTCCATACCCCAAGTTTGCATGACCTGAGGCAACCAGGCCACTAAGCAGTAATACAATAAGGATTGTAGGCCCATAAATAGCGTAACTGCCCAAGCTAATTTGGATCGATATATTTTTGTGCCAAGATTCGTATGGTTTTCTGTATTGGCTTCTTTTAAGTTTCTTACTTTCGGGCTTCTGATTAAAGGTAGCCATACTAAGCAGGCTATTAAAGATAAGATTATCCAAATCCCAAGAGAACCCTTCCACCCGTAATTTGTTAGCTCTCCCAGGTTAATGGAGTAACCTGCTGCTAAGGCGGCGGTTAAGTTCATCGCAACAGAGTAAACCCCTGTAACGGTTCCTACATTAGTGGGGAAATTGTTTTTGATGTAAGCAGGCATTAAAACGTTACCCACTGTTATTGCTACACCTACTAGTGCAGCACCAATAAATAATGTGCTTACAAAGCCTAATTGTCTTATAAATAAACCAAGAGTCAAAACTAGGAGAGAATAAAAGAGTACAGTCTCCATTTTTGTGTTCTTTGATAACCTAGGGATAAAACCAGAGAGTAATGCAAATGCTATAAGAGGAATTGTCGTAATCATTCCCGCCCAAAGGCTCGTTAATCCTAGCTCATTACTTATTTCAGCTACTACGGGGCCTACCGCCGTTAGTGGTGCTCTGAGGTTTGCTGCTATTATTATTACACCAAAAAGTGCAAAAAAGTATAATAACTTGTTTTTATTTTGGTGATTAACAGTTCTTTCATTAGAAAGAACGCGATCCTTATTTTTCATTTCCATCTTGTTGGCAAAATTAATAAGTATATTTGAATGAAGTTCGACATAAATTATATATGAAACGACACGTTAATGACTATCAGCTTGTTGATGAGGTGAAAAAAGATGCATTTGTTTGGCATGCCAAACATTGGCGGCACTCAAAAGATTTTCATTCCCATAGAAAAGCCCAGTTGGTGTTCGTTGAAGATGGTTTTCAATATTTACACACCCAGGAAAAAAGCTTTTTACTACCAAAAAACCATGCGGCATGGATACCGTCATCGACGCCTCATAAAACCTCATCACCCTTAGAGAGTGTTTCTTTAAGGACAATTTACTACGAACCTAAAGTGTTGTCGGCGTACTTTGATGATATTTACTTATTCTATGTGCCTGAGGTACTGAAGAAAATGATTCTATACACAGAAAAATGGTCCATGAATACAAAGCAAAGCATTTCTGAAGAATATTTTCTAAAAGCGATTCTCTATGAGTTACCTCAATTTATAACCTCTTCTGTGCCATTATTAATTCCATCGCCGAAATCTGAGGTGTTAAAGAACATCGCACAATATCTGCAGCAGAATTACGATCAAAAAATTAATATAGGTGATCTGTCTAATATTTTCCATATCGGCCGTCGAACGCTGGAAAGGAATTTTAAATCTGAAATGGATATGACGATTTCAAAATACATTCAACTTATTCGGCTCGTTAAATCCGTAGAGCTATTGAATCAAAGAGAATATAACATAAGTGAGATTGCTTTTCAGGTTGGTTATAAGAGTGTTCAATCTTTCAGTAATAGCTTTTTTCATCTTCTTGGAAAAAGACCGCAGTTTTACCGATCTCTGAGTGAGACAAGCTCTTAAAAAGGTTGTTGTTGTTTTAACATTGTATTCACCCTAGAGATAGGTGCGGGTTTTTGGGGAAAGCTCTAGGGTGCTTAGACCTTTTGTTATAAACACCCTAGAAAAGCCGTATTGAGTTAAGCCGTTTTTGTTAGACTTTTCTCTCTGTTATTCACACTCCTTAAAAAGTAAGATGGTTTGAACTTAAATGCAGGAGTCATCCAGTATAAAAGCACCACCCTAGAGTATCTGTAGTTAAAAGGTGATAATAAGAGTGTTACCGCTAAAGCTACCCCCATATAAAGCCAAGGTGAACTGTCGTTACCAGTAATTATGTAAGTGCCTACGCATGCTGTAATTAGTTCTGCTACTACAAAAGCATAGCTAATAAACATGGCAACATAAAAATAACCAGGCTCTTTTTCGAAATGAAGGTTGCAATGGGAACAATTATCATACATTTTTTTGGACGTAAAACTAAATATGGGCCCTGCAAATAAGTCTCCTTTCCTACACCTTGGACATTTGCAATGCCATGCGCTCCATCCAATTTTCGGGTATTCCGTATTTTCTGTATTATCCATACCAATTAAAATCAATAATTATAAAATATACCTAATTGTATTTGCTGCAAATATACCGTTTTAAAATTTACACTAAAAGAAACGGTTGCTGTAAATTAACAATTATTTGTAATATAATTTTTAAACCTTTAATCCTTTGATTTTTAGTTGGCTAATTCGGTTTCTAGTAAAGTTAATTTGTGTATTTTTTTTAAGTCCTTTTTAGGAGTAAAAGTCCCTTTAGGGATTAAGGATAGTAGATCGCGAATTACAATCGATGCTGCAGTTCCACCAAATGCTGCTGGAATATAAGACATGGTGCCGTATGCAGATTTCTTAAAGTTTGAACCATCTGTATATAAGAGCGAGTTCGCTTGGTGTAGCTCCGTAGAAAATACGACCTTCACCCCGTCATATATTCCGCTCTTCTTTAGTTTTTTTCGGATGTAAAATGCGAGCTTACAATTGTAACTGCGGCTAATGTCAGCCACTTTAATTTGTGTAGGGTCTATTTTTCCTCCTGCACCCATGGAGCTGACAAATGGGATGTTCCTTTCTTTTGCTAATCTAATAAAACTAAGCTTGGGAGTGATACTGTCTATAGCATCTAGGCAGTAATCTGGCTTATTTTCGAGGAGCTCCTTTATTTTTTCAGGTAGAATAAACTCATTGATAACAGTGAGATCGATTTTAGGATTGATATCTCTTAACCTTTCGGCCATTACTTCCACCTTTTGTTTGCCTTCAGTGGATATTAAAGCAGGTAACTGACGATTTCTATTGGAACTTTCTACAGTATCTCCATCGATAATTGTCATTTTACCAACTCCACTTCTGCATAAAAATTCTGCAGCAAAAGAACCTACACCACCCATTCCTAAAACTAGAACGTGGCTGTTATTCAATTTTTTTATTGCCTCAGTTCCTAGTATAGATTCAGATCTGCTAAGCCAGGATAAATCATTCATGGTAATTTATATACTGTATTAAAATTTTTTAAAATAGCCCTTTTTAATTCAGGCATATCCATTTTTCTAATAACGCAAAGGTAAAAATATATTTCTTCTATTGCTTCAATATTAGAATCAGTTTCAAGGAATATAGAGTCAATAGGAATGTTTTTAACCATTTCCTGATGGTTATCATTTAATACTTGAGGACCTAAGCTCAAGTAATAACCTTTATCAATCAGCTGTTTGGCAAGCTGGTAATTTTTAGCAAAGCCATGAAAAATAACAGGAGGTGAACTTTGATCAAATGTACCATCTAAAATGCTTACGATTTCCTGATAGGCCCTAACACAATGAATAATAAGGGGCTTTTGTAATAGGCTAGCTAACTCTACTTGACGTAGAAATACTTCTATCTGCAAATTTAAGTTTTCACTTTTTCTTTTATCAATTCCACACTCACCTATGGCAATAACTTCTTTTTGTTGAGCTTGCCTCTCTAGTGTGCGTAGATCAGCCTCTAATGTTACTTCCTTTAAAAACATGGGGTGTAGACCCAAAGTATGTGGCGTATTTATTTGGACGTATTCTCCTACATGAAAACTTTGAATCCTATAGAAAGAGGTGGAGAAAATAGACGATTCATGCGCGTGATTGTCAATATATGGAATGTTTATTTTTGAATGCATGTATCTAAAGTATCTAATAGGGTAGAAGCTTTAATTAAACATTCCTCATATTCCTTCTCTCCGTCTGAGAGCTGCGTGATTCCTCCTCCAACATGAAAGGAAAGGTACTCTTTTGTACGATCGTAAATTAATGTTCGTATCACTACGTTGAAATCCATATCGCCCCAAGGTGTTTGATAACCAATACTTCCTGAATATACGCCTCTATTACTGCTCTCTAGTTCTTCAATGATTTCTAGAGCACGTTTCTTTGGAGTCCCGGTCATTGAGCCCGGTGGAAATGTGGCACCTAGAATTTCACCAAGGGATGTGTTTGGTGGAAGCTCCCCTTGAACAGTTGAAACAAGCTGATGGACATGAGAATAGCTTTGGACTTGTAAGTTTTTTGTTCTATTTACGGTACCGGGAATAGAAATTTTACTCAAGTCATTACGAACTAAATCTACCACCATTAAGTTTTCTGAACGTTCTTTGATGTTTTTTAAAAGTTGTTCCTTTAATTCTAGGTCTTTCTGTAAATCTTGATCTCTTGGCGCAGTTCCTTTTATGGGTTGAGAGATAATTTGATTGCATTTCTTTTTAAAATAACGCTCTGGTGAAGCAGACAAGACATACAGAGATTCATATTTAAAAAAACATGAAAATGGCGAAGGGGCATTTTTAGTAAGCTTGAAATATAGGCTTTCAAGATCATTTAGTTTAATATCTGAACGGTAAAACTCTTGGCAGAAGTTCGCCTGGTATAGGTCTCCTTTAGCTATATAATTTTTCAATTGGTTAAATGACGATAAGTATTCTTGCTTAGAGATTCTAGGTTTAAAAGGAGGGATTACATCCTGACTAGGAAGTAAGGGAGCGTAATCCTGAATTTCCGATAAAATCTGCTCAGGATTATCAGCTTCAATGTGAATTTTGCCCTCAAGTTTATAAATAATAATTTCAGGTATAAAAAAATGCAGCTTACTATCTGTAATACTCCTGTCCTTTAGATTCTTAACAGGCTCTACCTCATCTTTTAGTTCGTAAGTTAAGTAGCCTGTAATCCAGCTTCCACTATGGCGCTTTACAAATGTATCAAGCTTGGAAAGACTTTCTTTATCGTTGCTTGCAGTCCTTATAGCATCTTTACAACCTGCAAATAGGATGAATTCATACATCGAATATGCACTGTCGTTGGCATTGGAAACAAGTATATTGAAAGCCTTAAATTGTTTACTCCAATTTAAGGCTTTCGAAATCCAATTATCGTCAGTATTATAATTCTGAAGCATGGTATTGCCACCTTATAATTCGATGGTCTGCTTTCTATCTGGCCCTACTGATAAGTAGGTTATATTTACTTCTAGTTCTTTTTCTAGATAGTCTATATATTCTTTTAACGAATGTGGTATTTCATTAGTTTGAGTGATGGAAGTAATATCTTGCTTCCAGCCTTTAAACTCTTTTAAAATAGGTTTTGGGCTGATAGTAGATATGTCGTATGGCATATAGTCAATAACTTCACCTTCATACTCGTAATGCGTACAAACTTTGATTGTATCAAAACCGTCAAGCACATCTGCTTTGGTCATGATTAGATCTGTAACTCCGTTTAGCATTACTGCATATTTTAATGCAGGCAAATCAATCCAACCAGTTCTACGAGCACGTCCAGTGGTAGCGCCAAATTCATGTCCTTGCTTTCTTAGCTCTTCTCCAACTTCATCATCTAGTTCAGTAGGGAAGGGACCACCACCAACACGCGTACAGTAGGCTTTAAAGATACCGTATACTTTACCTATTTTATTAGGTGAGATTCCCAGGCCGGTACATGCACCTGCAGAGGTTGTATTTGAGGAAGTCACAAAAGGATAAGAACCGTAATCGATATCTAATAGAGTTCCTTGTGCACCTTCTGCCAATACTTTTTTTCCCTCTTTTAAGTACTGATTAACTAGATGCTCTCCATCTACGTGTTTGATTTTCTTTAAAAATTCGATGGCTTTGAAAAAGGCTTCTTCACGACCTTGGAAGTCAGGAATCTCTCCGAAATGCCCTAACATCCTTAGGTGTTTATCTCTTAAACCTTCATACTTCTCTTTGAAGTTTGGTAAGTCAATATCACCAATACGCAAACCATTTCTACCAGTTTTATCCATGTAGGTTGGTCCAATTCCTTTCAAGGTTGAACCGATTTTAGACTTGCCCATGTTAGATTCAGAGGCAGCATCTAAAAGCTGGTGAGTAGGTAGTATAAGGTGTGCTTTCTTTGATATAACCAAATTATTCGAGGCAAGTAAGTCGTAACCAGCATCTGCTAGCGTGTCTATTTCCCTTTTTAAAATGATTGGATCTATAACAACACCGTTTCCAATGAGGTTCAGTGTATTGCTGTTAAATATACCAGAAGGTATGGTATTTAACACGAATTTTTTATTATCAAATTCAAGAGTGTGTCCAGCGTTTGGACCTCCTTGAAATCTAGCAATTAGATCGTATTCGGGGCAGAGTACATCAACAATTTTTCCTTTGCCTTCATCACCCCATTGTAGACCTAACAAAACATCCACTTGCATATCAAATGTGATTGAGTTATCAATTATATAGAAAATTATTAAACAATAGCTAATTTATTAAGGGTCCATTGCTTCTCAGTTTTGCACAAGATGTAATAAAACTGAACAAAAACAACTTCACATGATTAAGCTTGTGATTCATCAGTAGATTTTTTCTTTTTTTTCTCTTCCTTTAATCTACAGTCCTCACAAACTCCATACAGGTTTAATGAATGGTGTTTCACTTGGAATTTCATTAAATCACCAATCATTGTCTGTATTTGATGAATTCTAGGGTCACAGAATTCAATCACTTTACTGCATTCAATGCAAATAAGGTGATCGTGTTGTTTGTAGCCATAGGATTTTTCAAATTGGGCCATATTACGGCCAAATTGATGTTTGGTTACTAAATCACAGGAAACTAAAAGTTCTAATGTATTGTAGACGGTTGCTCTACTTACACGATATTTCTTATTTTTCATATGGATATAGAGAGACTCTACATCGAAATGATCCGTTCGTGAATAAATCTCTTCCAATATGGCATACCTCTCAGGCGTCTTTCTTAGATTTTTACTTTCTAAGTAAGCCTCAAAGATTTTTTTTACCGTTTCGAAGTTATCAATTGTTTGATTCATGTGCTTTTTTAACTGTTACAAAGCTACCAAAATTATATGAAAGTACAACCAAAAATAAAAGGCTTAATCCTTGTTGACTTCTTGGTTTTCATATTCATACCTGGAGACCCCTGTAATGCCTGAAATAGCCTTTAATGTTTTAATTAAACTGTTGAGTTGTTGAATGTCTCTAACATATACCATAATGTGTCCCTCGAATATACCTTCTTCACTAGAAATAGAGATACTCCGAATATTGACATTGTATTCCTGATAGATGACCGTAGTGATTCTATTAACGAGACCTACATCGTCAATCCCAACAATTTTTAATCCCGATAAGAAGCCTACGGAATTTTTTACAGTTGAGCTCCATCTTGCCTTCAATATTCTGTAGCCGTAGTGAGCCATTAATTTGGATGCGTTTGGACAGCTTGTTCTATGGATTTTTATTCCTGCATTAACCGTTAGGAAACCAAATACATCATCTCCTGGAATGGGGTTACAACATTTTGCAAATGTGTAATCTATCTTCTGCAACTCATCACCTATTAATACCTCATCTATTTCTTTCTTATTGATCTTTTCAGTAAGCCCAGAAATATGCGCATTAAACTGGTTGATTTTATGTTCTGGTTGCTTTCTATGTTCAGCAAACTCTTTTAATTCCTTCGTATCAATCTGCCCTTTGGCTATATTGAAGAATAGATCCTGTGTGTTTTGAAAGTTAAAATAGGTAGCTATCTTATGGATGTTTTCGGAATTGTAAGTAATCTTTAAAGTTTTTAGCTTGCGTTCTAAGATTTCTTTGCCGTCTTCGGCAACTTTTCTTTTTTCTTCTTTAAGTGAAGATTTAATTTTTGACCTAGCCTTGGCAGTAACCACATAGTTAAGCCAATCTTCTTTGGGTCTTTGCTTGGGGGAGGTAAGTATCTCTACTTGATCTCCGTTCTGAAGTTTGTGGTTTAAAGGAACTAATTTATGATTGACCTTTGCTCCAATGCAAGTAGCTCCAATATCGGTGTGTATTTCAAATGCGAAATCTAGTGCAGTAGCACCATTAGGAAGCTGCAGTAAAGCACCTTTTGGAGTGAAGATAAATACCTCGTCTGAGAATAAGTTCATTTTAAACTCATTCACAAAGTCTAATGCATTTTGTTCAGGGTTACCTAAAATATCCCTTACTTTTTGTATCCATTGATCCAGAGAGCTATCTGAATTCGAGTCTTTCGATTCTTTATATTTCCAGTGGGCTGCAAATCCCTTTTCGGCAATTTCATTCATTCGCCTGGTGCGAATCTGTACTTCCACCCATTGCCCCTTAGGTCCCATCACTGTGGTGTGCAGCGACTCGTATCCATTTGCTTTTGGCGAGGAAACCCAGTCTCGAAGTCTATCGGGATTTGGGCGATAGAGGTCGGTAATAATTGAGTATACTTTCCAACATTCGGCCTTTTCTTTTTCATCCACCGCATCGATCACCACCCGAATTGCAAATAGATCGTAAACCTCCTCAAAGGGAATGGATTTCTTTCGCATTTTCGTCCAAATTGAATGTATGGATTTGGGACGGCCAAAAACATCCGCATTAATGCCTTGCTCATCTAGAATTTCCCGAATAGGTGCAACAAAGTCAGCAATATATCTTTCCCTTTCTGCTTTTTTCTCATTGAGCTTTCTAGCTATAAACTTATACGTATCGGGGTCCGTATATTTCATAGAGAGGTCCTCTAATTCAGATTTTATAGCATAAAGTCCCAATCTGTGCGCTAATGGGGCATACAGATAGCTCGTTTCTGAGGCGATTTTAAGTTGTTTGTGCCGGTCCATAAATTCCATTGTTCGCATATTATGCAACCGGTCCGCTAGTTTGATTAATATTACTCTAACATCATCAGCTAAAGTGAGTAGCATCTTACGGAAGTTTTCTGCCTGAACAGAGCTGTTGGGGTCAAATACGCCCGATATTTTTGTAAGGCCATCTATAATTCGGGTAACCTTTTTCCCAAATTGAGCCTCTATATCTTCTAGGGTAATATCGGTATCCTCCACCACATCATGCAATAATGCACACACAATCGAGGTCGTCCCTAAACCAATTTCCTCTGCGGCAATTTGCGCTACGGCAATAGGGTGGAATATATACGGCTCCCCAGACTTTCGCCTCATCTTTTTATGGGACTCTAAGGCTAAATCAAAGGCCATGCGGATTTCCTTCTTGTCACCTCTTTGTAGAGTAGGTTTACAAGCCCTTAATAAAGCTCTATAGCGTTTTCGTATTTCTTTGTTTTCAGCCTCTATATCAATAACATATTCTTCCATGTATACCCGCTATGAATTGTTTGGTTAAAATAATCTTACTAACTTTAAAGTGTAAATTAATACAAATTAATGTATAAATACCTTTAAATTTAATTAATTTTGTTTAAGCTGATAAGGAAGTAAGATAAAATTGAAAAAAAACACCTTACATATTTTTTATTGGGGCATACGCTTTGTGGTGCTTTTTTTTCCTATGACACTTATGAGTCAAGAGCTTACATTGCCTCATTATGGTGAAGGAACGCCGCAAACGATTAAAGGATATATGACAAATACATTAGAATCGGGAGAGGTATTGCCTTGGTTTCCAATTCAAGAAGTTGTCATCACCGCTCGAAGAACATTCTCTAACGCTAAAAAAAGACAAGAATATTTACGCCTTCGTAAGAATGTAATCCGGGTTCTGCCATACGCTATTTATGCTCAAAAAAGATACGAGCAGCTAGACAGAGACCTCGCTCTGGTGCGCGGGCGAAGGGAAGAGAGGAAGCTTATTAAAGCTTGTGAGAGTGAAATTAAAGAAAAAATAAAAAATGAAGTGAAAAATATGACCATCTCCCAAGGTCAAATATTAGTCAAGCTTATTGAAAGGCAAACTGGAAATACGAGTTTTGAAATGCTTAAGGATATTAAAGGGGGATTGACTGCAGGGATCTATCAAGGTATAGCGAAACTTTTCGGGCATAATCTTCGGGCAACCTATGACCCGCAAGAGGATTATGAAATTGAAAATATTATTCGTGAATATGAACGAAAGAATAATATAAAAAGAAGCCCTTACCAGTAAGAAGAAATCTATTTTTAGCGAGGAGCTTTTTAATTTAAAGAAGAATATTTTAAACCTTTTATTACCTTTGTGGAGTATTGTAAATGATAAGAATATGGAAAGCACATTGAAACTAGACCTACTAGTCATGACCGTACATCCTGATGATGCTGAGCTAGGAGCAGGGGGCGTAATAGCAAAATACGTTGCTGCAGGTAAAAAAGTGGGTATAATAGATCTCACTAGGGGCGAACTCGGCAGTCGAGGGACAGCAGAGACTCGAGCCAATGAAGCAAAAAATGCCGCGGAAATATTAGGTGTTCATGTACGGGAGAATCTAGGACTAGCGGATGGTTTTTTTCAAAACGAAAAATCTAGTCAGCTAGCCATCATCAAGGCGCTTAGAAAATACAAGCCCGAAATAGTTATCACCAATGCAATTGAAGATAGGCATCCAGATCACGGTCGAGCCAATAAGCTGGTTTACGACTCGGTGTTTTTAGCAGGGTTGCAAAAGATTGAAACTTCAAACGACAGTGGGCAGAGTCAAGAGCAGCATAGGCCAAGGCTTTTACTAGAAGTTATACAGGACCGGTTTATTCAGCCCGACATCGTAATAGATATAACTCCGTTTTGGAATATTAAAAAACAATCCATTCTCGCTTATCAAACGCAGTTCAATTCCACGGATCCAAAATATGGTCCAGCTACTTACATTTCAAATCCTACCTTTATGAAAGCTACAGAAGCGCGTGCATTGGAACTAGGGAGAAATATCCAAGTGGACTATGCAGAGGGGTTCACATCTAGAAAGATTCTGGGCGTAAGTGACCTATTCGAACTCATATAGATTTTTTAAATGCACCCTGCTAAACAGCTTCCTTTTTTGGACGCGTAGACAGGTAATAACATGTCAACCTAGAAATGTTTTAAATGACCTTCTAATGTAACTATCATGTTAAGATGGCCCTATAGTACCTATTTATCTTGGCCGTTATTGAAAAATAGCGTATTATTGTCACCGATGATTAATTGGAAGCTCATATCGCTTAGGAAAAAATACCAAAAGTATGCTGTTGCAACATTGGCAATACTCTGCGTACTGCTTTCTTCCTGTGCAATTAAGTCTAACCTAAAAAGTTTTTTGGGTGTCGCTACTCAAACTGAGCATGTTAACTTGAGTAAAGGAAGCCAATTAATCGATAAAAATACTACTGAAGACTGCCAACTATTGGAGTCTAATGTCAGTTTTACCATTCAAGCCGCTGGTATAGATCTAACGCCCTTAATGTTAGAACTATTTCCTTTTTTAGGAACCTCCCTTCTATTAATTGGGCTACACCACAGGCTACATGATTTTATAAAACCACAGTATAATAGTACCCAAAGGATAAAGCAAAATATTCCCTTATTCTTAGTGTACAAGAGACTTATTATACACCACCAGTCTTAATTATCCAATCATTTTATTGGTGCTTTCATCTCCCCAATAGGGATAAAATGAAAGTAGCAAATGCATCTATTTGTTAGGGTTTACCCTTAGGTGAACCATTATATTGGTAATTAAGAAAATAATGACATTTAGTAAAATAAAAAGAACGGTACTGGGCTTTGCTTTATTGTTCTCATTCCATGCCAGCGCTCAGGAGGGCTCCGCAGTTTCATTAAAAGAACTATGGGACAGAATCGAGCAAGGTTATTCCGGAATTAACGCGAAAGAGGCAAATGTCCAAGCCGCAAATTTAGAGTTAGATGTAGTGAAAGGTGGTAACCTTCCTCAATTGAAATTTCAAGCCCAGAACACGTATGGTACTTTCGAGGGTGCTTCTGGTGGCTTTTTTCCTCAATCTGGCTTCTTCAACGTAAGTGGTAATGCTCCAGCTTTAAATGGAGTTTCACATACTGCAAACAGCTTTGCATCGGGAGTGGTAGAGTGGGAGGTGTTTTCCTTTGGGAGGACAAAAAAGGAAAGACAAGCCGCTGTAGTATCCTATTCGCTGTCCCAGAGTGAGCTTGAAACTTATCTCCTTGGGCTGAAGAGTGAGTTGACAAAAAGATACATCGAACTCCTGTATAGCCAGTCCAAAGAAAGCTTGAGCACTAGAAACGTTGCTCGCTTAGATTCTATTAGGCTCATTACTCAAAGTCTCTCTAGCGCAGGCTTAAGCCCCGCAGCAGATAGCCTCCTGGCCTCCTCCTCGTTTATTCAAGCCTCTGGAGAGTTGGATAAATGGAATGGACAAAGGGAGGCTTCTATCATTAAAATAGAGGAACTTGCCGGAACAAAGGTAAGTGGAAACTTCAGCGTTGCTGAAAGCACATTTTTAAACCCTTCCTCAGGCGTATCGGTCTTAGAATCTGATGATACTTTCATTCACCCAGTTTTACAGGCCATTCAGCAGCAAGGAGATATTTTAGAGCTAAACTCAAAAATAGAGCGGTTAGGAGCATTGCCCTCAATAAAAGTGCTAGGAGGATATTCTATGCGTTCCTCAGGAATTTATACCGATGGAACTGCTTCTTCACAATGGGTGGATGGATTCAATAACCTAGCTAATAACTGGTTAGTAGGCCTGGGGTTAACCTGGAACTTTACAAGTTTATATACCAATAAGGCAAAAGCTTCGCAATACGATCGCAAGGCAGAGTCTACACGATTCACCTATCAACAGCAGCGCGATGCTATCCATGCAGAAAAAGCTTCTTTATTAGCTAAAATCAAAAAACAACTGCTCCAGGTCAATAAATCAAAGATTTCTGTAGATCAGTCGACTGATGCCTACAGCATGTATTTAGCACGCTATAAAAGTGGGTTAATCTCTCTGAGTGAGCTCCTACAAATTCAAGTACTCCTAGAGCAGGCTGAAAGCAACTTGATTACCGCATCCAAGGATTATTGGACGCTGATGAATCAATACGCAGCATTAGAGTCAGACTACAGCTACATGTTTAACCATTTATAATTCTATATATGAGTTTAATTAGATTTGCTTTAAGAAAGCCCATTGCCATTATGGTTGTAGTTTTGGCAATTGGTTTTTTCTCTTTCAACACCGTTAAAAAAATTAACGTTGATATATTCCCAGAAGTTGAGCTTCCGGCAATGTATATCGCCATGCCTTACGGTGGGCTGTCACCAGCTTATATGGATGGATTTATGGCCAATGAGTTTCAAAAGGTTCTACTTTTTGTAAGTGGCGTGAAAAACATTGATTTTAAGAGTGTTCAAGGGCTAACGCTCATGAAGCTTACCTTTTACCCGGGAACCGATATGGCCCAAGCGGCCGGAGAGCTATCGGCACAAGTCTCCAGGGCCATGGGCTTTTTGCCTGCAGGGGCAGTCCCACCGATGGTGGTGCGTTTCGACGGCAGCTCATTACCAGTAGGGCAGCTTGTTTTTGAGAGCGAACAGCGTTCGGTTAACGAACTGCAAACCTTGGCTATTACCCGAGTGAGGCCCATGTTTGTGGAAATACCGGGTATCACTGCGCCAGCGCCATTTGGCGGAAGTATACGCTCTATTGTGGTTAATATAGATCCCAAAGCAATGTTGGCCAATGGCCTTAGCGCTGAAGAAGTGACTATAGCTATTTCTAAAAATAGCCTTCCTTCACCTGCAGGAAACATAAAAATAGGGGAAGAGAATCTCATGACTCCGGTTAATTCCATCGCTCAAGATCCCGAGGAATTTTTAAATACACCCATTAAGAAGGTTAACGACCGTACTATATACATTAGAGATGTAGCTAGCGTTACCGATGGAGCCGATCAAACTGTAGGTTATGCCTTGATTAATGGCAAAAGATCTGTGTATCTGCCCATTATTAAAAAAGCAGATGCTTCTACTTTAGATGCAGTTAAGAATTTAAAAGCCTCCCTTGGGAAGCTGAAAAATCAACTTCCAGAAGATGTAGATGTAAGGTACGAGTTTGATCAATCTACCTATATAGAGAGCTCTCTAGAGAACCTCATTCACGAAGGATTGCTCGGAGCACTTTTTACGGGGCTGATGATTCTTCTGTTTCTAGGGGATACTAGAGGAGCAATAATCGTTGTGCTTACAATTCCCATTGCAATTCTTACGGCCGTCACTGTGCTGGACCTCTTTGGTCAAACAATTAACATCATGACCTTAAGTGGACTCGCTTTATCCATAGGTATATTGGTCGATGAGGCGACTGTGACGATAGAAAATATCCACCAACATTTTGAGTTTGGAAAAAGTAAGCAAAAAGCAATTTTAGATGCGCTGTTGGAGATATCCATTCCCAAGCTTTTGATTTTGCTGTGTATCCTAGCGGTTCTCACACCTGCATTTATTATGACAGGTATTCCTAGGGATATGTTTATGCCGTTGTCCATGGCCGTTGCCTTCGCCATGATTGCCTCATTCTTAGCATCGCAAACTTTTGTACCTATCCTTGCAAACTGGATGATGAAACAAAAGGATCCTAAGAAAGATAAAAGGAAATCGAAAAGGTCTTTCTTTGATAAATTCCGGCTGCGCTATACCTTTAGGATGCGCAGGTGGTCGAAAAGTTCTGGCTTATTATTTTTCCTATATATAGTTATCGCTGGAGGTGCTGTATTTGGATTGCTACAACTGGTAGGTACGGATGTTATGCCTGTAACTAACAATGGTGACTTTCAAATGCGAATTCAGGCGCCTCAAGGAAGTAGGCTGGAGAAAACCGAGCGCATAGTAAAGGATATTACCAGTGAAATTACAGATCTGGTTCCTGAAAATGGTATTAATATCACCTCCGCCTTTGTAGGAATGCATCCGGCTACTTCTCCAATTAACCCTATATTTTTATTTACGAACTCTTCCCACGAAGCGGTGCTTCAGATATCCATAAACCAATCGGTTTTTAAGGGATCAATAAACGAGCTGAAAGAAGACATCCGTCGTACAGTTTCTAGGGAGCATCCAGAGGTGGCATTTAATTTTGAGCCTATGGAATTGACCGAAAAAATTATGGGGCAAGGAGCCATGACGCCCATCGAGGTTAAAGTAGGAGCAAACCAAATTCAGGCGGCTTATAAACATGCCTCCAAAATTGAAAGTAAACTCAAGGAAATCCCTTATCTAAGAGATGTGCGAATTGCGGAACCTATAAATTACCCCACACTAGAAATTAAAGTGGACAGAAACTTAGCAGGCCAGTTTGGACTCAGTATGGATGAAATTTCTAAAAGTCTAGTTACTGCGACCTCCTCAACTCGTTTTACAGATAAAAATATGTGGGTAGATCCAAGGTCTGGACTCGTTTTTCAAACTCAAGTCCAAATTCCAGATGAAATAGTAAATTCCGAGTACAATTTAAGAGCACTGCCCCTAAAAAAGGGAAGCCTGCGACCTGTCTTAGAGGATGTAGCAACAATCAATCGCGTGACCACCCCAGCGCAGGTCAATCGTAAAGGACCCAATAGGTATGTGACGGTAGTCTCAAATATCCACGATAAAGATCTAGGTGAAGCTTCTAAAGCCGTGAAGAAAGCTATTAGTGAGGTAGGCGATGGTCCAAGGGGGACGTCTGTATGGACTGAAGGGACCATGCAACTCTTAGAGGATACGATGGAAAGCTTGATATCTGGCTTAGCAGTAGCAATAGTGGTTATTTTTCTAATGCTTTCAGCTTACTACCAGTCATTTAAAGTTCCCCTGGTTATTCTGTCTGTTTTGCCTGCCGTCGTTGCAGGGAGTATGAGCATGCTATTTATTACAAGCAGTACTTTGAACTTACAGTCCTATATGGGAATAATTATGTCTTTAGGGGTATCGGTATCTAATGCGGTACTTCTGATTAATCAAGCGGAATTCTATCGTAAAAAATTCGCTTTAACCCCATATAATGCTGCTCGATTAGCAGCATCCTCGAGGCTAAGGCCTGTTTTAATGACAGCTGCAGCTATGACAGCAGGTATGCTTCCAATGGCTATTGGCCTGGGAGATGGCGGGGAGCAGGTAGCTCCACTAGGAAGGGCCGTAATTGGAGGGTTAATAGCCTCAACGGTTTCAATATTACTGCTTTTACCGCATTTCTTTTCCGCATTGATGGCAAGAAGCAGTATAGACAGCCCATCTTTAGACCCTGAGGACGTTGAGAGTAAATACTACAGCATTTAATTAACGCAGATTAATAGAAAGATCATGAAAATAGTTTATAGCATTAAGAAAAATACAAAGTTGTACCTTGGTGTGTTAATTGCATCAGCGGGATTACTAGGGGCATGTTCCCAGTCTAATTCAAAGCAATTAGACAACGATTCGGGTGAAGGCAAGGCGCAGCCTGAGGTGGTAGGCATGAAAATGTCTGGATCCATAATCCAAAAGCTAAATCCAGATTATAGTATTTCACTTCCAGCAGAGCTCCACCCTTATGAACAAGTGTCCGTTCATGCTAAAGTAAGTGGATTTATAAAACAAATTTTTGCCAATAGGGGAGATTACGTTAAAAAGGGACAGCTACTTGCCACGCTAGAAGCACCAGAATTGGAACAGCAATATTTACGAGATAAGTCGAATGAGCAAAAAGCAAATAACGACTATGTTTATGCCAAGCAGGCCTATGATCGTTTAGTGGATGCATCAAACACCGCTGGTGCTGTAGCTGAAATTGAGTTGGATAGAGCTAAAAGTGCTATGGAAAGTGCCTACTCTAGTTTTAAAGCTGCGCAGGCACAAACCCAGCACAGCTCACAGCTAAAAGAGTATCTTCGTATTGTAGCTCCATTTGATGGGATCATTACTCAACGTAATGTTTCGGTTGGTGCACTATCGGGTGCAAGTTCAGAAATTCCAATTTTTTTAATAGCACAGAATGATAAGCTGAGGCTTACTTTATCTGTCCCTGAGAAACATGCGTCTTCAGTGCAGCCAGCTTCGGTGGCTAGTTTTACAGTTAGTTCGCAGCCGGGTGAGGAGTTTGATGCCAAGCTTTCTAGGAGCTCAGGGATGTTGAGTCAAGGAGATAGGTCATTGACTCTAGAGTTTGATGTGGATAATAGCGATGGTGTCTTGCAGGGAGGAGATTATGCGCAGGTCAAGCTGCAGTTAAAAAGAAGGAAAGCATCACTTTGGGTGGACAACAATAGTATTTTAAAGTCCCAAAGTGGAACGTATCTACTTACGGTAAAGGAAGGTGAATTAAAAAAGGTTGCTATTCATGAAGGGGTACGACTAGATAGTATAACGGAAGTTTTTGGTAACTTTGCAAATGGAGACACCATTATATTAAAACCTTCGGAAGAAATGAATGAAGGTCCCATTGATTTAGCTAATTTAACTTTTTAAGGGAATAGTTTATCTTTTGAAATGATTAAATAGTTATCTTCACCAATATATTATGGACAACACACAATAAATAACATTATAAAATGAATAAAATTTTCAAACCTACTGGTCTATTAGGTGTTTTTACAGCATGTGTTTTTTTGAGCTTAACCTCCTGTGGTGGCCCGGCTCAGGATAACAAAGAAGATGGAACCACGGAATTAATAGAAACTGAAAATATTGTGATTGACGACAGCCCTAAAGCCACCAATGTTTCCTTTACGAACCTTCAAGGGGATAAAGTGGATGTTGAGTCGCTGAGAGGGAAGGTCGTTTTTATAAACTTCTGGGCTACTTGGTGCCCTCCATGTATTCGTGAAATGCCATCCATTCAAACATTAAAAGAAAACTTCGATGGTAATTCCGATATTGAGTTTCTGCTTATAGATGTGGATAACGACATCGACAATGCCAATGCTTTTATGAAGGAACACGATTTTGACCTGCCATTATATGTGCCAGCAAGTGAAATACCATCAGACTTTTTAGCTGGCGTTATTCCTACAACAGTAATTATCGATAAGGAAGGGAAGATGGTTACTCGTTTGGAGGGCGGTAGAGATTATGCTGATCAGGAGATGATCGACTCTATTACCGAGCTGGTTAACCAATAACATAAGTTTAATAGTCCATCGATTCTGCAAGAACAGGGTTGGTGGACTATTCTTTAAAGGCAACCTGAAATATATTTAGCTGTTTTTATTGAAAGTGGAGATGGCTTTTTTTTGTACAAAAAAACCGTCGAACTTATTTTGATTTTCAAAATTAAATACAAACACCGTTTGGCAGCGGTTGCACTTATACTCTCTATGTTCTCTTTTATTCCTATTCCGAGCTATGGATATTAAGGAAAACTCTCCAGATTCGATTAATTTGGAGCATAGGTTTTCATATTGATCGATCTTCTCAATAGTAGAGAAATGGACTAGGGGTTTATAAATCTCGCATCCACAAAGCTTTGAAGTTTTCATAACAGTTATAATGCTCGTTGTTTTTTAAATATAAAAAGAAGGAGTCCTTTTATAACATATACCATTAACTCCTAAGTGGAATTAATAGTATTCATATTGAACCATTTAAATAATCTGAAAACCGAAGTATTCCTTAACCGACCTTAAGATAATTAATCAGAGCAAATCGTTTTGCCGAAACGTAAAAGTACACTGCTCGAGCGCAAGTACTTTACATTTTCTTTAGGATGCTTTCAATAACCTTTGGGAAATAATTGTGTTCCAATTGTTGTACCTTAAATTGAAGCATTTCTACTGTGTCTTCCGGTTCAATTTTAAATTTTGATTGGTGAATGACCTCACCTTCGTCGTAATTTTCATTGACGAAATGTATTGTAATCCCACTTTCTTCTTCTTTAGCTTCTAACACCGCTTTGTGGACATGAGATCCATACATACCCTTGCCACCAAATTTTGGTAATAGAGCAGGGTGGATGTTAAGAATTTGGTTCGGATAAGCTTTTAATAAATTATCGGGACCTTCCATAAAAAACCTGCTAATGCAATTAGATCTACCTTCAAGCGTTGAAGTAAATGCAACACTTCATCAGTATGATATAGTTCTTGTCTGTCAAATATATGGGAGGGGATTTCAAAGTTGTCTGCTCTCTGGAGTACATAGGCGTCCATGTTGTTGCTTAGCACAAGTACCACTTCTCCAACTTTTGAATGTTTAAAATGCTCCATTATCTTTTGAGCGTTGGAACCAGAACCAGAGGCAAAAATAGCTATCCTTTTTTTCAAAATTTATCCGCGTTAAGTTTGACTAATAAAAGTTAAATTAATTAACAGTCCTAATCTATTAATTTTTTTCGTATTTTATCTATCTAAATAATAGGATTTAACGAAATATACCACATATATGACTTTTAACAAAAGAAAAATTAGATTAATACTTTTCTCTTTGGTTCTTTTTGCCACTTACTCCTCGGCACTTGGTCAGACCCAGGCAAGTAAAAGTGAACTGAAAGATTTTGGAAAATTTTATCTCCTGGCAGATACAACAAAATTCATTACAAAAGCTAATCTTCCAAAAAAGGGACAGATTTTATTGATGCTTTACGATCCATACTGTGATTTTTGCGATACCTTTTTAAATAAACTGCACAAGGAGATGGATACATACAAGGATTTGCAAGTATATTTAATCTCTTTATCGCAACAAAAAGAAGTCGAAGAATTTCAGAAAAAGCACAGCAAAGATATCGCTTCTCGAAAGAATGTACACTTCCTAAGAGATAAGGATTACGGCTTTCTCCTGACATTTGATCCCGATATGTTTCCTAGCATTCTTTTATTTGATGCATCAAGAGAAAGGCTTCTGGCTAGGACCGATGGGATTGATGACATAGCGAGTATTTTTAAGGCCTTAAAGTAAGTGTATTGTTATCATTTAATTATCTCCTTATCTAAAAGGAGGAGAGCGAAGTAATAACGGTATTTTTTATGGGTTGGATCCTCTCAGGTCATAAGCTGTAAAAACCAAAGAGCAGGGTGTTCATGAAACAGGGAGATCAACCAACCTCCCTGTTTAACGAATTGAGTTAATATAGTTTTTTTGGATTCTTAACTTTCGTCTTTAGAAGTGCGTGGTCTATTACCTCTGCCATATCATCTATATAATGGAACTTTAAGTCCTTAATATAATCTTCTTTAATCTCTAAGACGTCTTTTTTGTTCGAGCTGCTAAGAATTATTTCATTAATATTGGCTCTTTTAGCAGCTAAAATTTTCTCTTTAATTCCGCCTACTGGTAGTACTTTTCCTCGTAAGGTGATTTCACCGGTCATAGCTATTTTTGACCTTACCTTTCTTTGTGTAAATAAAGAAGTCAAAGCTGTTAACATGGTAATACCGGCAGAAGGGCCATCTTTTGGCGTAGCACCGGCAGGGACGTGGATGTTTACATCCCATTTATCGAAAACTTCATTAGGGATATTGAATTTTTCCGCATTCGCTCGTAAATATGCCATAGCTAAAGTAGCTGATTCCTTCATGATATCTCCTAGGTTTCCAGTGAGATGTAAACGGCCTTTTCCAGGACTAAGGCTGGATTCAATAAACAAGATATCCCCACCGACGGCTGTCCAAGCTAAGCCTGTAACCACTCCTGCAATCTCATTATCTTCATAGATGTCCTTATCGAAAATAGGAGCGCCCAACATGTCCTCAATATCCTCCTTTGATACCGCAGGAGTGTAGGTCTTTTCCATAGCAATTTTTGTTGCTATTCCCCTAACAATAGAGCCTATTTTCTTCTCCAACCCACGTACACCAGATTCTCTTGTATATTCTTCAACAAGCTTCTCAACGATCTTCGGTTTAATCGCTATTTGTTTACTATTTAGACCGTGCTGATTCCGCTGTTTAGGAATCAAGTGCTTTCTAGCAATTTGAATCTTTTCTTCTAATGTGTAACCGTTTACTTCAATGATTTCCATTCTATCAAGCAAAGCTGGCTGAATAGTACTTAAAGTATTTGCCGTGGCAATGAATAAAACTTTCGATAAGTCGTATTCCACCTCCAGGTAGTGGTCGTAAAATGTGGTGTTTTGCTCCGGATCAAGGACTTCCAATAATGCTGAGGAAGGATCTCCTTTGAAATCCGTACTCATTTTATCTATCTCATCCAGTACAAAAACAGGGTTCGATGTTCCAGCCTTTTTAATAGACTGAATGATTCTTCCAGGTAAAGCACCGATATATGTTTTCCTATGCCCGCGGATTTCGGCTTCATCACGAAGACCACCCAGGGCCATCCTAGTGTATTTTCTGTTGAGAGCTTTTGCAATAGATTTACCAAGGCTTGTTTTACCAACTCCTGGAGGGCCTACTAGGCAAATGATAGGAGCCTTCATGTCGTTCTTCAGCTTGAGAACCGCCAAATATTCTATAATTCTCTTTTTAACCTTTTCTAAACCGTAGTGGTCTTTATCTAGAACTTTTTCAGCTCTTTGAAGATCAAAGTTGTCTTTAGAAACATGGTTCCAAGGAAGGTCAAGTACAGTCTCTAAATAATTTAGCTGGATAGAATACTCAGGTGCAGCAGGATTTATCCTACCTAGTTTTTCTAGCTCCTTATTGAAATGCTCTTTTACATAATTAGCCCATTTCTTTTTCTTAGCTCTACTGCGCAGTTCATCAATTTCTAAATCAGGCGTGTTACCTCCCAATTCCTCTTGAATAGTTTTCAGCTGTTGATTTAAAAAGTAGTCTCTTTGCTGCTTGTCTAAATCCACTCTAACCTTATTCTGAATTTGATTTTTCAGCTCAAGCATTTGCATCTCAATAGTTAGATGCTCAAGGAGGCTCTCCGCACGTTTAGTGAAGTTGTTGACTTCCAATAAAGACTGCTTTTTATCAATTTCAATGGTCAAGTTGGAACATATGAAATTTATTAAAAATGTAGAGCTCTCAATATTTCTCACCGCAACGCTAGCCTCTGATGGTAGGTTGGGAGAGAGTTGAATGATTTGCAGAGCCAGTTCCTTGATACTGGAAATTAGTGCTTCAAACTTTTTTGTTTCTTTCAGAGGTTTTTCTACCAGCTTTATTACTTTCGCTCGAATGTAGGGCTCTGTTGTGGTCACCTCTTCTAGAGAGATCCGCTGCTTACCTTGGATGATAACCGTAGTATTTCCATCGGGCATTTGCAGCATCTTTATAATTCTAGCTACTGTACCTACTTTATAGAGTTCCTCAAAACTAGGATCCTCAACTTTCATATCGACTTGGGAAACAACCCCTATAGTACGATCTCCTTTATAAGCGTCTTTGATAAGCTTTATGGACTTGTCTCTTCCTACTGTTATGGGGATAACTACTCCTGGGAAAAGAACTGTATTCCTTAACGGCAAAATGGAAAGTTCCTCTGGGACATCTGCATTACGCATTTCGTCTTCGTCTTCGGACGACATCAAAGGAAAAAATTCAGTTTCTTCGTTAATTATTGGTATCGCTTGATCAAAATCAAATGTGTCGAATTTACTCATATATCTATAGCCTGCATTCCGACATAATGTCAGAATTATCTTCTTTTTCTTTATTAATGACTTTATTTCTCTTACTTTAGTAGTATTGCAATGCATATGCCAATTTATAAATTAAGCAATTGAAGGACAAAAGAACACCTTTGAATGCAAAAAAGTCAGTTGAATAACATAAAAACGCAGTGAAAAACCAATTGGCCTCGGTCAAGAGTAGTAATTTAGTAAAAGTTTGTTACCGTATTTTTACAAAAATAATAAAATATGAAAATCAATTCTTCTGCAAAATTTTTCGCTGAATTAATCGGCACTTTCGGTTTAGTTTTATTTGGTTGTGGTGCTGCTGCAATAGCAGGGGGCGACACATTAGCTAACCTCCATGGACTGGGGCTACTAGGTATCGCGCTAGCATTTGGTTTTTCTGTAGTGGCTTTTTCCTATGCAATTGGAGGCATTTCGGGTTGTCATATCAACCCCGCAGTAACAGTAGGAGTTTTATTAAACAAAGGGATCTCTCTTAAAGATGCAATGATATATATCGCTGCGCAACTCCTAGGTGCATTGCTAGGAGCGTTTGTTCTACAGCAAGTTCTTCAAGGGCAACTAGCTGGCTTTACACCATCAGAATGGTCCTATGGAGCCAACGGATGGGGTGAAGGCTATCAGAATGAATACAATACAACAGCAGCATTTATAACAGAAACAGTGTTGACATTTATATTTGTTTTTGTTATTTTAGCCGCGACCTCTAAATGGGGGAACAGCACAATGGCAGGTCTTGCAATAGGGATTACCTTGGTGTTGATTCATTTGTTTGCTATCCCAGTAACTGGGACCTCGGTCAATCCTGCAAGAAGCTTTGGCCCTGCATTACTAGCAGGAGGCAAAGCACTGTCTCAGCTATGGTTATTTTGTACAGCTCCAATTTTAGGTGCAGCGATTGCAGTTGGAGTATGGAAAGCGGTACAGCCACGTCAAAATTGAAGTTTTTCGTAATAAGACCTTTACCTTACACATTCATTCCTTACGTGTTTTTATTCCCAAATGCGTTGCTTTATTCCCAGTAAAGCAGCGCTTACTGATATTCATGAGCTAAGAATTGGTGATTGTGCTATTTCACTTCAAATCCAAAGAATTACTTTTGTGAATTATATAGTGTAGATATTTTTTTGAATTGAAGTGCAATTCGTATCTTCGTATTATGAGTGATTTTATCGTATCGGCACGAAAATATAGGCCAGCAACTTTTTCAACAGTTGTTGGACAAAAGCATATTACAAGCACTTTAAAGAATGCTATCTCTAACCAGCAATTAGCGCAAGCGTTTTTGTTTTGTGGTCCAAGAGGTGTAGGTAAAACAACTTGTGCGAGAATATTGGCCAAAACGATAAACTGCGAGAACTTGCAAGAGGATATAGAGGCTTGTGGCACTTGTAATAGCTGCCAGTCTTTCCAAAGGGGAAACTCCATGAGTATCCATGAACTTGATGCAGCTTCAAACAACTCGGTAGAAGATATTCGAGAGCTTATAGAGCAAGTGCGAATTCCTCCTCAAACAGGTAAATATAAGATCTACATCATAGATGAGGTTCATATGTTGTCTCAGGCGGCGTTTAATGCATTTCTAAAAACGCTTGAAGAACCACCTTCCTATGCTATATTTATCTTAGCAACTACAGAAAAGCATAAAATCCTTCCTACCATATTGTCTCGCTGTCAGATTTTTGACTTCAATAGAATTAAAGTCGAGGACATGGCAGAGCATCTGAAAAGTATTGCAGAAAAGGAAGAGGTTAGCTACGAGATGGATGGGCTGCAAGTGATTGCACAAAAAGCCGACGGTGGATTAAGGGATGCGCTCTCGATGTTTGACCAAATTGTGAGTTTTACAAACCACAAAATTACCTATCAAGCTGTTATTGATAACCTTAATATTCTAGATTACGATTATTATTTCAAGCTTGTAGAGCAAATTAAATCTGAAAATACAGCAGAAGCCTTGTTGTTATTCGATCAGGTGATAAGCAAAGGTTTTGAAGGTGGACATTTTATTGCTGGTCTTGCTTCTCATTTTAGAAACTTGCTAGTAGCTAGAGATCCTAGGACCTTAAAGCTTCTAGAGGTGAGCGATAACACTAAACAGAAATATATTTCACAAAGTCAATCTAGCAATACTGGGCTGTTATTATCAGCCTTAAATATAGCGAGCCAGTGCGAGGCTAATTATAGGTTGAGTAACAATAAAAGGCTGCATGTGGAGCTGGCCTTGATTAAGATGTGCCACCTTTCTGCAGCCATTCACTTGAGTAAACTTCCTGATAAAGAAATTCAAGGAGAAAAAAAAAACTCTGTAGTTGAGCAAAAAGCTGAGACTCCCTCTAGTAATGAAACAGAGACGAGAAGTGCCACCGAAGCTCCAGCTCCGGTAAAAGAGAACCAGAGTGCCCCAAAGCTGCCCGAGGAAAGTTTAAATGATTCAGCCGTGAAGGCAGAGCCTGTAGTAGCTGGTCAAGTGAATAGCGACTCATCGCAGGATGTAAAGAAAAACGAACCCACAACCAGGCAAGCTATAGCTCCTGGAAAATCTACGCAAACTTTTGAGGAAGATTCAAAGACTGAAGATCCTGCTAACGATGGGTGGGAGAACTTTTCCTCTTCAATAATTCCAGACTTGAATAAAATTCTAAACCCTGATGAATCCGATGAGGAGGAGCTCCAGCTAGTCGTCGGAAGCGCTAAAAATGAAATCACCTGGGACGTGTTTATTAAAACATGGAATGAGTTTGCTGAAAAGCAAAAAGTAAATAATAGGTTAACCTTATATACTATCATGACGGCGAATGAGCCGACGCTAGAAAACAATACGGTTGAAGTTCCCGTTGAAAACTCCATGCAACTCAACGAGCTGAGGACCGATAAAATAGAAATTCTTAACCACTTAAGGGTTGTCCTAGAAAACTATGAATTAGATTTGGTCGGTAAGCTGATTGAAGTTCCAGTTACCAGGAAACCCTATACAAGTGCTGAAAAGTACCAAGCTATGGCTGAGAAGAATCCATTTTTGGACTTACTAAGAACAACCTTTGATTTAGGTATAAATTAATTTTGAAATTTACGTATTTATGGATAAAAAATATGCAGTTACTTTCCGTAACTCTCCCCAAAAGAGCAAAGCATCAAGTCAAAAAGCATCAAACCAACAGGTATTTGGTATTCATGCGATAATTGAGGCAATTGAAAGTGGCAAAGAAATCGAGTCGCTTTATGTACAGCGAGATAAGACAGGTGAATTAATTGGAAAATTAAAACAATTGGCAAAAGACCACCGCGTTCCAGTCCAATTAGTTCCAGTTGAAAAATTAAACCGCCTGACTAGAAAAAATCACCAAGGGGCAATAGCTTTTATCTCTCCAATAATATACAGAAAGATAGACGATATCATACCTGAAATATACGAGAAAGGGGAGATGCCGTTAGTAATGATTTTAGATCAGATAACGGACGTACGTAACCTAGGAGCGATAGCTAGAAGTGCAGAGTGTGCTGGAGTTCACGCCATTGTACTTCCTTATAAAGGCAGTGCAGCAATAAATCCAGATACTATAAAGACTTCCGCAGGAGGGTTATTCCATATTCCTGTTTGTAGACACGAATCCTTGAATGATACGGCCAAGTTTTTATCCGATAGTGGATTGCAAATTATAGCAGCCAGTGAAAAAGGTGAGAAAACTATTTATGATGTAGATTTCAATAGACCGACTTGTATTATTTTAGGCTCCGAAGATAAAGGGGTCTCGAATGATTTATTAAGAGGATGTGATGAAATCGCTCGTATTCCTATGAATGGGCAAACGGAATCTTTGAATGTTTCAGTTTCTGCTGGTGTAGTCGTTTTTGAAGCGATTAGGCAGCGTTTATAACATATTGATAAAATGAGTAAGGAGTAGTGATTAAGGAGAGCTTTCTCCATTAACTCGGCTTCTTGTACTAGCTTAGCTTACTCAAAATAAATAATTTATTTTGAGTAAGCTTTTTAATTGGATAGGTTTTTAGTCGTATGTATGGCTGAATATATATAAAAGCTTAAGCGCCGCGACTAGAATTGAAGCAGTTCTTATAGAGTGGAGTGGGATGGGATGAAATTAAAAAACCGCCCTAAAGAAACTTCAGGACGGTGAATTTTATTCTTAAAAGAATTAAAGTGTGCTATTATCTCACTCTAGATTTTCTTCTATTTTTGTTTCCGTAAGACGATCCGCCGCCATAGCTTCTATCGCGCCTACCGCCGCCTGAGCGACCGTTCCCTCTAAAAGATCTACGACCACCGCCGCCACCTCTTCCAGGTTCGTTACTTCTCTCAACGCGAACTTCTCTTCCGTTGTATTCTGCACCGTGAAGGTTATCTATGATGGTTTGAGAATGTTCATCTCTAACCTCAAAGAAAGTAAATGTACCTTTTAGATCGATTTTACCGATTGCTGATCCAGAAAGGTCAGTGTTGTGGCAAATAAATCCTAAGATATCACCTCTGTTAAAATCATCTACCGCTCCAACGTTGATGAACATGCGGGTAAATCCGCTCTCACTACGTCTAGAAGATCTAGATGAGTCACGTGTTGCATTAGCATTTAAGTCAGGTGCGTTTTTGTAGTACTCTAGGAATTTATTAAATTCCATAGAAGCAACCTTCTTAATGATATCCTCTTTAGTGAAGTGTGAAAGGCTCTCCATAATTCTTTCATTATATGGTGCCAGTTGCTCTTCATCAATGTTAACTTCTTTAATTTTATCAACTATAGAAATCAACTGATTCTCGCAAACTTCTACTCCTGAAGGAATATCCTTTTTAATAAATTCTTTACCTACAATCTTTTCAATACGTCTAATTTTATGAGTTTCCTTCATATTAACGATTGAAATGGAGGTACCTGTTTTACCAGCTCTAGCAGTTCTACCAGAACGGTGGGTATAACTTTCTACCTCATCAGGCAAAGAATAGTTGATGACATGCGTAATATCATCTACGTCAATACCTCTAGCAGCAACGTCTGTAGCGATAAGCAATTGAAGGGTTTTATCTCTAAATCTCTTCATAACCTTATCTCTTTGTTGCTGTGATAAATCACCATGCAACGAGTCAGCATTGTATCCATCACGGATCAAAGCTTCTGCTATTTCTTGAGTTTCTATTTTCGTTCTACAGAAAACGATACCAAAAATTGATGGGTAAAAGTCAACAATACGTTTCATTGCTGGGTATTTATCCCTGGCTCTCACTACAAAGTAGTGGTGCTCAATATTTTGGTTCCCTGTGTTCTTTGTTCCTACGGTTAATTCGACCGGGTTGGTCATGTACTTTTTCGCAATCCGACGAACTTCTTGCGGCATAGTAGCTGAAAATAACCATGTTTTTTTATCGTCAGGCGTTTCTGAAAGAATTTTGTTAATGTCTTCCTGAAAGCCCATGTTGAGCATTTCGTCTGCTTCATCAAGCACTACGTAACGTACTTGAGAAAAATCAATAGCTTTACGATTAATAATGTCAAGCATCCTTCCTGGTGTAGCTACTACAATCTGAACACCACGTCTTATTTGACGTAATTGTTCGCTTATGTTAGCTCCTCCATATACAGCAACAGTATGGACGCCGTCCAAGTTTTTTGCATATGTTTTGATGTCTCTCGCAATCTGAAGACATAGCTCGCGCGTTGGGCAAAGCACCAATGCTTGAGGATACTTTTCGTTAAAATCAATTTGTTCTAATAATGGGAGACCGAATGCGGCTGTCTTCCCTGTACCGGTTTGGGCTAATCCGACAAAATCGTCGTTACCAGTCAACAGTGCAGGAATGGCTTTTTCCTGGATAGGAGAGGGTTTTTCAAAACCCATCTCAGTGATGGCGTTAACAATCTCATGACGGATCCCCAGTGTCAAAAATGGGTTCATGAAATAAAATATACAATAGACTAAATTGTCTAAGGCGGTGCAAAAATAATAAATACTTTTTACTTACACAAATTTTAATAACTTTAATTGCTTGATTTTAACAAGGTAAGGGAAAACAACCTCTATTTTATGAAAAGAGGAGACCTAGGCCACGTCCCTTAAGTCTACAGCAACTACGCGGGAAACGCCCTGCTCGACCATAGTTACGCCATATATAACGTCGGTACTGGCGATGGTTCTTTTGTTATGGGAAACAACGATAAATTGACTTTGGTTAGAAAACTCTCTAATAATATTATTGAATTTATCGATGTTGGTGTCATCAAGAGGCGCATCAACCTCATCGAAAATACAGAATGGGGCCGGTTTTAATAAGTATAAAGAAAATAGTAGGGCAGTAGAGGTTAGCGTTTTCTCACCACCAGAGAGCTGGTTTATGGATAGTGGCCTCTTTCCTTTTGGTCTCGCCATAATCTCTATATCTGACTCTAAAGGATTCTTGGGGTCAACAATAACTAAATCACAGGTGTCTTCTTCGTTAAATAAGGAGCGGAAAACGTGGATGAAGTTCTCTCTAATAGCCTGGAATGATTCCATGAACTTCTCATTGGCGGTTTGGTCTATCTTCTTAATCGTAGCAAGCAAGGATTCTTTTGCCTCTAGTAAGTCTTCTTTCTCCTGGGTAATGAACGTATGCCTTTCATCCATCTCATCGTAGGCTTCTTTGGCCATAGAGTTGATATTCCCATACGATTCTAACTGTTTTTTTATTTGATTGGCCTGGGCTTGAAGGTCATCTTGGGAGCCTTCAACCTGGATGCCACTCTGCTCGTAATCGTGTATTAGATTTTCAATAGCAATGTTGAACTCTATGGAAAGGCGTTCTTTCATCGCATTGAGGTCAATTTGAATTTGAGTTTTCTTATCTTTCAATTCGTTCAGTAGGAGGTCGGTCTGTTCTTTTTGCTTTCTTTGATTAGTTAGAGAATTTTCTAGCCCCTGGATTTTAGACCTGCTGCTATAATAAAGTTCCTCCAATTCTTTTAGGCCACTCTCATACAAGTTTTTTTGCTCATATAGTAAAACCAGGTCACTGTCGTTGTGATCCACAAACTTAAGGGCATTGCTAATTTCCTGAGACGCTACCGAATAGTCCTTTTCATTTTTTCTTATTCTATCCTCCAGGCTATCGTGTTGTGCATGACGGTATTCTATGTCTTTTTGCAGACTCTCTACTTTATTTTTTTGCTTATGAAAGGATAAATTCTGCTCGTTATAGGCGCTAGAAACTTCCATTAGCTCTTCAGATGACTCTATAGAGATGGCTTCTTGTTCATTTATAGTCTGTTCCTCTTGGTTAATCGTCGCCTTTAATGTTTTAAGCTTTTGGGTGGTGGATTGCAATTTTCGCTGAATTTCTTTTGTCTTCGCAGCTATATCTATCTTTCTGCTATTGGAGTTTTTAATAAATAGGACGTGCTGCTCGCGCTTAGTAACTAAGGTCAGTAGTTCATTGTTGAACTTTTGGAGCTGCAGCTTTAGCTCATCGAGTAAAGGCTTCTGGCTTTGATGGGTAAGTTCCTGCAGCTTTTCTTCTCCCTTTTTAAGCACACCTTCCTTTTCAGATAGCTTTTTATCCAAGAGCTTGATTTCTTTGGATAGTCTTTCCAGGTTTTTTACCCTACCAATACGTTTTCCTTCAAATAACCCAATGGAACCTCCAGATAAGCTTTTGTCACTCAGCTGAAACTTCCCTTCAGAATGAAGTATAACGGCGTTATTTGGAGTTGGATTTGTTGCCTCGTTTTCAATTTCCGTTGTAGCAATAAGTACGTTCCCTAAGAGTATTTTTACTAATTTATCATAAGGTTCATCTACGTGTATAACATCTAGTACTGGAATGTATCCCTCTTGCTTGGGGAAACTAGTAGCTTCTGGAGCCAAGTCAATCATTTCCAAGACAAAGAAGTTAGCTCTCCCTCTAGAGGAGTCACTTAGCAGCTTAATAGCATTTAGCGCGTCTTGCTTGTATTGTACCACGTAATAGTTCATCCAAGGCTCTAGGTAGTTTTCTATAGCTACGCGGTACTCCTCTGGGCAATATATGATATCCGATAATAGGGGCTGTGCCTTTTTCCAGTTTGATGTTTTTCGTAGAAACCGTATAGATTCCGGGTAGCCCTCTAGGCTATCTACTAAGCTTTTAGTGAGGTTGTACTCGTTTTTCTTCGCGTCTAACACCCTGTGGTTTTGCTGTAAAAATGCGCTAGTGTCGTTCACTAAATGCTTGGTGCTTAAGATTTGTTCTTGAAGAATAGTCTCTTGAGTTGATAAATCTTCCATTTGTTCGGAACAAGTTTCTAGGCGAGCCTCAACCTCTAAGATCGCTTGATCAAATTGACGTAGCTCTTGCTCTTTATCGGAGGCTTCTAGATTATTTCTACTAGACTCTTGCTCTAGAGCATCGAGCTGTATTTGAAGTACCGCTAAGTCCTTCTCCATTTCATGGGCACGTTGCTTTTTTTCTTGATGTTCTCTTCTTAAAGCGTCGACCTTCCCTTGAAATGTATGCTGCTGGATGCGTAGCTCTTCCAAATAAAGCTTGTTTTTTTCCAGCTCGGAGCTCTGGTTATCAAGGGCTTCTTTTTCTATGTAAAGGTCTTCATTTAACCGCTTTAAGTTATATGTAACGTGGTTTAGCTGCTGCTTATCTTTCGCAATTTCCTCTTTTAGACGCGCTTCCTTCTCTTGAAGGAACTTCATCTGTTCATTTTTAATCTTCTTCTCCGACTCGTATGCACGGATTTTATGGATATGCTCGTTTGTAGTTTTTTGCTGAATAGAAAGATTTTTTTCTTGAATACCCACTTCTTCCTTGAGCTTTTGTAGGCTCTTTTCTTGTTCCTCGATAGTATGCTGGAAAGAACTGCTCGTACTAAAGAGAGCCTGTTCCTTGGAGGCTATATCTTCCACCTGATTGCTATAGACTTGAATCTTTGATCTAGCTAAATCTAGGCTTACCTTTTTATACTGCTCTTTTAACCTGAAGTACTTATCTGCTTTTTTAGCTTGATGCTCTAAAGACCTGAGGTTTTTCTGAATTTCTATTAATATATCGTCCACCCGGTGTAGATCCTCTTCGGTATCTTTTAACTTTTGTAAGGTCTGTTTTTTTCTGACCTTATATTTAGAAATACCTGCTGCCTCTTCAAATAGCTTCCTGCGGGAGTGGTCCTTATTATTGATAATTTCATCTATCATTTTAAGCTCGATGATGGAGTAGGTGTCCGAGCCAACACCGGTGTCTAAAAACAAGTCGATTATATCTTTGAGTCTGCATTTAACGTCGTTTAACCTGTATTCACTCTCGCCACTTCTATATAGTTTACGGGTGATAGTAACCGTTGTGTATTCGGTAGGTAGTATGTTTTTTGAATTCTCAAAGGTCAAGGATACCTCAGCTAGGTTAGCTGCCTTACGCTTTTTGGTTCCATTGAAAATGATGTTTTCCATTTTATCGGAACGTAGGTTCTTGGTGCTTTGCTCTCCCAATACCCAGCGTATAGCATCAACAACATTGGACTTACCACATCCATTGGGCCCTACGATTGCGGTTACACCTTGGTTGAAATGTATCGTCACCTTATCACCAAAACTCTTAAAGCCTTTTATTTCTAAACGTGTGAGCTCCATGTATGCTGTTATACTCTATGCGAAAATACGTAAAAGCGCTCGAATTTCAAATACGCAAAGTTTGGAGCAGGGGCCTTAGTAGCTAAGAAACTATCGCGGGAGTCAAATTAATCTAAATACTTTTAAAGTATTGAAAAATGCTCTTAGATTTGCGCTATGCAAAACACTCAAATGGGAAAGCTCAGCAATTACAAGGAAATTCTGAAACTTTCTTTTCCAATCATACTGGCCAATGCCTCGGCGCCGCTTTTAGGGCTCGCCGATACTGCAGCTATAGGAAACACCGCTGGAGCGGCAGAATTGGGAGCTATAGCACTTGCTTCTTTGATTTTTAGTTTTGTGTATTGGGGCTTTAGCTTTTTAAGAATGGCAACTACTGGCTTTGTGGCTCAGGCAGTGGGGGCTAATGATAAAAAGCTAATCCATGAGGTGGTTTATAGGTCGCTAGCCATCGGTTTTGCTATCGGGTTATTGCTCATCCTTGGGCAGCAGCTAATAGGGGAGACCGCCATTCGATTTATGAGTGCCGGCGATGAGGTGAAAGGGTTAATACGCTCTTATTTTTATACCCGGATATGGGGGGCGCCTGCAACGCTGACTACATACGCTCTTTTGGGTGCACTAGTGGGAATGGGGTTAACCAAGCGCCTTTTGTATGTTCAGCTGCTTTTAAATGGCCTCAATATCGCCTTGAATATCCTTTTTGTAGTCGTTTTTAATTGGTCGGTAAAAGGGATAGCCTTAGGTACGGCGCTTGCGGAATGGGCTGCATTTATATATGCACTTTGGTTAATTTTTAAATCTCTGGAAATTAACTGGGGTGAATTTATTGCTAGGCGAAAAGAGATATTCAATAAGATTGAGATTGTAAAATCCTTTAAAGTCAATGCCGATATCATGATTCGTACTTTGGCTTTGCTATCTGGTTTTGCATGGTTTGCTGACCAGGGGGCTAAGTTTGGTGATGATATACTAGCCGCAAATCATCTTTTATTGCAGTTTGTATCCCTGTCGGCCTTCTTTTTAGACGGCTATGCGCACGTTGTGGAGATGACCGCTGGCCAAGCCTTTGGTAAAAGAAATAAAACCTTATTTCTGCAGCAGGTTAAAGACGCAACAATGCTAGCTGGATTAACTGCCGTTGTTTTAGCGTTTCTCCTTTTTATAGGAGTGAAATGGACCGTACCTCTTTTAACTCAAGTAAAAGCAGTTCAAGAGATTGCCATTAATTTCATGCCTTTTGCATCTATATATATCCTATTATCATTTGTAGCATTTTTGATGGACGGAGCATTTATAGGGCTAACAAGGAGCAAAGAAATGCGAAATGGCACTATAATAGCGCTAATCGCCTTCATTTTATCGGGAACTTTTTTAACCGTACAATACGGCAATACAGGGCTGTGGATTGCTTTTATACTGTATGTGGTAGTACGAGGTCTGGCTTTAGGATTATATTTCCCTCGGTTAATTAAAAGTTTTGAGTAAATTTAGATATGGGAAAAGTATTGATTTTGGTAGGGTTCCTGCTGGTCATAATAGGGGCCTTGCTCCATTTTACAACCTTTAACTTCCATTGGTTTGGAAGGTTGCCTGGAGATATTAGAATTGAAAACCAAAATTACTCGGTATTCATTCCACTAACATCCATGCTGCTTATTTCCGTGGTCGGTTCTTTTATACTGTGGATTATACGGAGGTTCTAAAGAAAAGTGGATTTCATTTAGATTCAATATGTAGAGGGCTTAATTACGAACATTTTGAAATAGTGGAAAACATATATTAACTTTGTTAAAAGTGACATCTTTAGTCTATCAAAATGGATAAGCAAGTTAGGGCGGAGGAATTCGTGAACCGTTTTATGACGGGGAGCATGGAGCATTTAAAGCACATACATTCTCCAGTGAAAATTTTTAGACTAAGTGAAATAGCTCCCAATCTAAAAATACCGATTCCTCCCATATTTTTCGGATATAATTTATTGGTCCATATAACAGAGGGTTATTTTAAGCATCAAATAGGTACTGAAGTCTATATGGTAGAGGCACCGGCGGTTTTAATAAGTAACTACGGGAACATTTCTGCTATAAATTCAGTGGATAAAATGGCGCAAGGACATTGTATATTGATTAATGATAACGCCATGACCTCACTATTTAGAGAGCAAGAGATCTTAAATATTTTCACTATATCTCCTTTAGTTAATTTAAAAACCAAGGAGAGCGAGGATTTAAATCAGCTCTTGAAATTATTATACAAAGAACTCCGCGTTTCTGAACCTTACAGGGAATTATCCGATAGTCTGCTAAAGTCTACCTTATTGAAGGTCATTAAGTTTTCAGATTCAAATAGGCAGCTTAGCCGTAAGCAGGAAATAGCCATGCGATTTAAGCAATTGGTGCATAAAAACTTCAACAAAGAAAAGCGGCTGAATTTCTATGCTGATAAACTAGCCTTATCAGTAAACTACTTAAATAGGTGTGTAACTTCTATCTTTAAAAAATCATCAAAAGAAATTATCCAGGAAGTTTTAATTATGCACGCGCAATTGTTACTAGTTGAATCCAATAAGAGTATTGCCGATATAGCCTATGAGCTGGATTTTAGCGACCCCTCGTATTTTTCTAGGATTTTTAGGAAAACCGTTGGAGTGTCACCATCCACCTATAGAATGCGTGCCAAATAGGAAGTGTTCTACCATCATGCACGATTTGTACCAGTAATAGCACAAAAACAAGTACTTATTGTACCATAATCCAGTTACTTTTGTATACGTTAAGTGAGACTTACCTCATGCCCGAACTAAATGCGTACATGTTCCTTGTTTATGATGAAATATTGAGCATATTAGTAAAATGATAAGAGTTGTCTACTTAGCAAATGTTTTTTTAATTTTTTAGTTTTAATATGAGTAGTGTCATAGAACATACTGAATTCGCGACTTTTTTAAGCACAATGCAAAAAAAGTTCGAATATTTATTCAATAGTAAATTTGACTATAATAAACTTAGTTTAAATAGGGATTTACCAGCAGATCTTTTGAGCGAGATAATGGACCTTAAACCATTATCGGTAGCGATTCCAAGTATTCATGGGGGAAGGGGAGCTATTGTTAAAGAGTGCTTAGGAGTATTATCTGCAGCATCCTATGAATCTCTTTCTTTGTCGTTGATTTTTGGGATTAACATCGCTTTATTTCTAGAGCCTCTAGCCAAGTACGGAGATCTAAGTGTACAAGAAAGAATTTTCAAAGATTTTTTGGAAAACAAAGCGATGGGAGGGTTGATGATTACTGAAAAGGCATATGGAAGTGATGCATTGAATATGCAAACTTCATATACCTTGGAAGATGATAAATATAAAATTAAAGGTCAAAAACATTGGCAAGGTTTATCTGGAGCAGCTGATTATTGGCTAGTTACTGCCAGAAAACGGAACGATAAAGGAGACTTAATTCGGGACATTGATTTTTTTGTTACTGAAAATTCAATCCAGGAGCAGCACATACCTTTAGTTGACCGATATAATAATTTAGGCCTTTACGCTATACCTTATGGTGTTAATGAAATAGATATTGAAGTGCCTGTCAATCAGAAGTTAATACCAGAAAGTATAGGTATTAAATTGATGCTGGACACACTTCATAGAAGTAGACTTCAGTTTCCAGGAATGGGGATGGGCTTTTTAAAGAGACTCCTTGATGAGACCTTAAAACACACTAAAAACCGTAAGGTTTCAGGGCTTAGATTAAATGAGCTAGATTCTGTTAGATACCAGTTATCTAGAATCGAAGCAGCTTACACGATTTGCTCGGGTATGTGTTTCCATAGCTCTCAAGTAAGTTCTATTGATAACAATCTAGCATCGAGCGCAATAGATGCTAATAGCGTCAAAGCGTTAGTTACGGATTTAATGCAAGAATCAGCTCAGATTGCGCTGCAACTTTCAGGTGCAAACGGCTATAGATTGGATCATTACGCAGGTAGAGCAGTCGTGGACAGTAGGCCGTTCCAAATATTTGAAGGATCCAATGAAATGTTGTATTCTCAAGTAGCAGAAGGAGTTCTTAAGGTCATGAAAAGAGCAAAGCAAACCAATTTACTGGAGTTTTTGAAAACATATCCACTCACAGAAATTGCAGCCGATAGATTTTCTTTAAGTATTAATATAAATATTGATTCTTCATTAAAACAAAGAGATTTAGTAGTCATTGGAAAGATTTTAGCTAGAATCATTTGTCTACAATTTGTTTTGAATATGAATGCTAAAGGCTTTAATCAAGGTCTAGTAGATATTACTGCTGAGCACATGCAAATGGACGTGTCTATGTTGATTGGACAATTCACCAATAGAGTGAAAACTGATCCATTGTTAGAATACCAAGAAAATGCAGATTGGATAACTGCATTGTAGAGTTATTTAAATCTAATTATTATAGAGGCTCTGTTTAACGGAGCCTTTTTTATTTTAATGGGTTTATTCGCTAAAAACGGTCTAATATCAATAAACCTATATCTGTCTTATAATTTACATTATGTTAAATA